>MDTD01160564.1_pt1 | contig 12280 bp, 20 predicted proteins | sample 811221 | NCBI WGS metagenome assembly MDTD01 (sample SAMN05326646, study PRJNA326480) | marine metagenome | isolation source: seawater | place: Pacific Ocean: South West | collected 2011 | reverse complement strand
GAATACTTTTCCTTCGTTTTCTGGATTACTTGGATCCTTGATAACATAAATGTTAGAGATAAAAGATAGTCTACGCTTTTGCTTTCTAGCTTTATCTTTATTAGCTTCAATACCAGAGTTCCATAACATTGAGTTATATTCTGATACTGGATCTTTTTGACCTAAAGTAGTCAAAGAGTTTTCAATAAACCATCCACCAGGTCCTTGGAATCCATGATCCCAAATTCTAACAAATGGTACATCCTCACCCTTTGGTTCTGGTAAGAACCTAATCACAGCATATCCATTTCCAGCTTTATCCACTTCTGGTTTCCAAAAGCGTTCATCTGGACCTGGGCCTGATTTTTGGTTGAGTTTATTTAGTGAAGCGGTTAGCTTATCGAAGCCTTCCGTACGGTTGCGCTTGAGTGCGCTGAATGAATCTGACATAGTATTTCTCCTGTATTGCGTCGTATTCGTTATATCGCGTTATATTAATTAAATGTAGAAAGAATAATCTCTCTATACTTATTTATGTCAACATTGAGAAAGGGACTGTATTTTGTTGCCTTCATTTTTATATCTGGCCACATAATATCGTCAGCCAATTCCTTATCCCAATATGTAAACATTTTAACACATCTATCAATTAAAGTCAACGTTTCAATGCAAATATCTTTTCGCATGTATAACCTTAACAGATAGGGGTGTTCGTTTTTAGGAACAATAATGTTTTCATTAAAGTCCTCTTTCATCTTACTTAGGTCACTCTTAAAGACATAACTAAGAGATTGCATACGCTTCTTATATTCCATGTATGTCTCATTAGCTTTATCTTCTCTGATATCACCTATGTAAAAATCATCATTACTTATAAAGTTGGCTAACATAAAGTCTATTGGTTCCTTTTGTTTGCTTAGTTTATAAAAAAAGTATTTGTCTTTTCTGGTTTCAAATGTAGTACGCCATGCTCTAACCTTACCATTGTATTTAAAGAAGTCATAGTTCTTGTCACTAAAATGAGACTTTAGTGCTAAGTATTTTACATATGCTTCATAAGGATCCACTTTCTTTATTGTTCCTCTAATCGACTGGTAGCCTTGATTTCTTTTCAACAAGGTGTAGCTGTTCTGCGTTTTCATATAATAGTGCTTTCAATTTTTGGTTTCTTTGTATAAGAGATGCAATAGTTTCTGGTTCTATCTCTTCATTTTGAGCTAGGAATTCTTGTACAGCTTCATAATGGTTTATTGTTCCATTAGACTCTTCTACTACTTCATTAATTACTTTAGCAAATGCTGTACTACTTACTACCTTAAGTTCTATTTTCTTTTTCATAATAATTCATAATCCATGTTGTATAGTTTCTTTCTATACTTCTTATATGGATCTTGGTTCCTAATTCTTATTGTGTTAATTAGTTCAGCAGCTTGTTTTTGTTTTGTTGACTCTTGTCTAATATACCATGGATCTCTTTTAGGTGTTTTGATTACTAATCTTTTATCATCATCATTGGATAACAAATCATAATCCCATTCTTTTACACCAGGTCGACCTATGCCAAGAAAGAATTCTCCGTCTCCGTGCCTCACTCCCTGAAACTCTAAATCATAACCACCTGTAGACCAATAACATTCTCTTGTCATTATCCAACAGTTGGGATGTGTTTTATATTTTACTATACCTTTAGGACATAGTAGTTCATACTCAGACATCTCTTCTGGTATTTCCATATCTCCTTTTGGAACATAATACATATTGTCTTCTAACTTCTTATGGAATCTCAAGTATTCATATAAACCTTGTGACTCATAAGTATCGGCATCCATCATAAACATCCAATCAGTCTTACAATGCTTCACCCCGATATTTCTACAAGCATGTGAGTTAAATCCATAATCATGTTTAACATCTATACCTGTAAGATCAAATCTTTCTCTATGAACAGCTATAGTCTTTTTAAAGAATTCTCTATTCTGTTCATGTCCATCATTAATTACAATGACTCTAGGAATAAAGTTATACTTTTGTACCATCCTATTATAGAATTCCATTTGATTATACAAATGATTCTCTTGGCCGTACCAAGTAAAGATAACAGTTATGTCATTGTAGTAAGGATATCTTTTAGCCATTTTCCATTTGATCCTTTTCCATATTCCACAGATAACTATATTGTGTTTCTTCATATCCTTCGAACCAAGGACCACCATCTGTGTAATGTATTGCTTTTGGATTCTCTAAATGATAATAGTCATCTAAACAATTCCACTCTAAAGGTAATGAACCTATCTCTTCATCTTTTAACCATCTAAGTTGATGAAAGTCTAATCCAGGTCTATGATTGTTTAAGTAGTCTGGTGTTAGTACTGAGTTAGAAGGATGTTCATTATTGAACCATAAAAAGCTCGCCCAGTTTTTTCTATAAGCTCTGTGTTGAGGAATACCATCCATTTTTATTTGACTGTTAGGAATATATCCTGGATGCTTAACAACATATACTGCTTTGTCTGGATCAAAGTCCTTTACTATTGATTCTGGATCTTCTAAGAAAAGAAAATCACAATCACAAAATAAAGACCAGCCTTTGAAATCACTTAAGAAAGGAACCCAGAATCTTGAGAAAGTAAAGTCAGTTGACATTGGCTCTCCCCAGTCTCTTGTATAAGTTTCTATATCTTTAGTGTAAAGTTTATTTACTTTTATATCACTACGTTGCTTAATAGAGTATTCACATACTTCGTATGCTTTAACTTCTCTCGGATCGTAGCCTATGAATATTTGGTTCGCTGAGGTAGTACTCATAATCTCTCCTTAATTTTTCTCTCTTCTCAATTGACATTTGAAATAATTCTTCTAGTGCATCTGGGTTAAAGTCAGTATAGTATTCAAATCTTACACACCATGGAAATGCTTTTTCAGTCAAAGGTTTCTTACTAAAGATTACCATTGGTAAGCCAAGCATCCTAGCTATCCACATATGTGCTCCATGATAACCAACAACACCTCTTGATCTAGCCATTACATTTATTACATTTTGCATTGGATCTCTATAATGAACATATCTCAATCTCCAGTTACGTTTCTCTATAAGAGCTCCTACTTTTGGCCATGCAAATCCACTTGGTGTATATGCTAATGGATCCTTCCATGCTTTATGTTTATCGTACTCATCCCAAGTCTCTTTATGTTTGATACTTGTTACCATTGTAACATTACGCCATTGTGAGTGTCCATTATTACCATCATTCCAACCATGCGCTGCAAAACGCAAGTTATGACAATGAAAGTTATCTACTAGATAGTTGTCATGGTTATACTCTAACTTACTATCATATACATGTTCAATTATTACATTCCAAAACTGAGGCTTCTCAAGAATGTTATATGTAAGATCAATCCAGTCTTGAATTGTCTCACTATCATACTCATTATACTTTCTTGGTTTATCATAAGGCCAATGGAATCTTAGTAGAACATCTGTACTGTTCTTTTCTGCTATGTTCATTGCATAAGAGATAGGAGATATAATATCTCCATAACCTATCTTACCTTTCCAGTTTATTACTAATGGATCAGCTTGTGTATGTACAAACTCTTTTCTATAATTAGTGAATGGCGTATCTAGTTTCAATGGTGTAGGTGGATTGTTAGGCATTCATTTCTCTCATAATTAGGTGATATCGTCGCCCCTCGTTTGTACCCTCGCGCGAATATCCGACAAACCTCCCGCTCTGCGTCTGTCTTTCCACTGCCTACTATTACCAGAGTTAGTAGGCGAATATGGTAGCATTATACTTTGGTTCACTACTAAAGTCAACTATTTTATCCCCATGAAAAGGACATTGTTGCTCTTTCTCCAAATACTACCGGCGTATGCCAAGTTCCGTTCCTGATATATATAGCATCTCCTGGTTGTAGAGTGTAAGAATGATGCTTTTTCTCACCATAAGGACTCTCTACACAATAAGCTATTTCATTCCACATTTGTACTATTATAACATCCATTTGATCTCTGTGTCTACCATAATGATGTCCGTCTTGTCTCCAATTAGCATAAATGTGTGATTGAGATATACCATAATGTTCTTTCATATACTCATGTGTCCATTTAAAGTCTCCAATGAAGTCTCCTCTGAACTGTAGCCATCTATTATTATAGTTAGCATCATCTTCTTTCGTAAGATAATTCTTTTCTTTAGCATAGAAATATTGATTAGCAATATCTAATGCTGTAGGATTTACATGTATAAAGTTTTTCATTACAATAAACCCTTGTTCGTATCCTTCTTCTAAATCAAGGATTGCATGTTGATCTACTTTACCTTCAAACTGTTTCATTATAAAACCAACTTACTAATACTAATCTTTTTCCTTCTACTACTTGAGCAACACCATGCATTAATGATCTATCATATATCATTGACTGTCCTTTTTCAACTTGTACCACTTTTGGTATTACTCTTTGTCCTTCTAATTGTGTTCCTTTTACATAAGAACCTTGCTTTTGCATTTGTTCTTTGAAAGGTAATTGTACTAATGTTTGTCCACCAACTAAATTTACTTCATCTAATAATGTAACAATTGTTAATCCAACTTCATCATCATTGTCTGTATGAAACTTAGTAAAGCTACCTTGCTCATACATCAAGAAGTAGTGAGAGTATATTTTTCTATCAGCTCTTTTTAATATTTGTTTGAAAGGTCCAGCATTCCATTTATTACTTGGAATTAATCTTTTATCCATGTTGAATAAATTATAATCTTGATGAGCTACTCTACTTGGTAGAGAGTTATACAAATGTATTAATTCAGCTCTCTCATCATTGCTAATTATATTTTCAACTTTGTATTCCATCAGTCTATTATATATCTCATAGTTTTAAATGTCAACAGAAAAAGGAGCCCGAAGGCTCCTTACCAATTGCGTTGATCCAGGTTAGGCCGCTTGCGCGAACTCTAGGGCAGTCTCAAGTGCTTTGGTTTTCTTGTTTTTATTAACACCATACCAGCTTGAAGCTAATCTAGTGTCATTCTCTCTACCGAGAACATGATCAGTCATAAATGTGACTGCGTTAAATGCTTGCCAGTATGAACCTTCAGCAAACTGAGCACCAGGCTGAGTCTTGATAATGTTCATTGCTGTCTTAGCATTTTTAGAACCATACTTTTCAAAGTCTTCGATAGACTCAGGATTGAAACCAATTCCTTTTACTTTAGGATTCTGGTTAGCAAACACTGTTGAGAAGTAAGTTCTCAATTGAGCATCTGTATATCTCTTAGAAGATAAGAATGTAGCCATATCTTTATATGTTTCCATTTTACCTTTAGCAATACCTAAAAGCTCTTTAGCTTCTTGAGCATCAAATGCTTTCTTATGGTTAAGAGCAATCTGATAATCTCCTTTGTTAGCCAAAGAAAGAGTTAGTGTATTATTACATACAACTCTTATCGGTGTAAACCTAATGTCTACAGCTCTACCATACATGTGAGGGTTAGTCAAAAGTAAGAATGAATCTACTCTATCATCACCATTAATAGTAAAGTCGTCTTTTACTTTCGCCAAGCACCAGACTCTTTTACCGTCTTGAAGAGATCCAGCAGTATGCATCTCCATATCGCCAGCTTCTACAAACTCTCTAAAGAATTCAAAAGCGTCAGCATTTTGAACTGGAACCCAGTTCTCTTTGACCATGTCTAAAGGTTGTCCATCAGACTCCCTAACTAACATGTCGTGTCCAGAATAGATTGACTTATTATCAAATTGAGCATAAGCAGGAATCTTTGCGACTCTCCAATCTAAACCAGCTTCTTTGAGCATATCATCAACTGAGATATTCTCGTTCACTTTAGTACCAAGCCCATGCCAAGGAAGTTCCCCTGCGTAAGCCATTGTTTCTACCATATGTGCCATATTTCTTCTCCTTTATCAAAATATGCCACCATTATACTAAAAGGTTGATTTAAAGTCAACAGGGTAATTTGAAAAAAACTAAATTTCTTTAACTTTTATTGAGTTCTCTGTCCAGTTAGACTTCTGTAAAGGAAGTGGCCACTCGACATCTACATTATGAACCTTTTTGATAAGCCCAGCTATGAGGTCCCAGTTTTGAGGTCTACGTCTTCTATTATTAGCATCTCTAAAACAATTATAGTCTCTACAAACATCTGGTCTCTTTTCATAGATACCACATACCTTAGTTCCTGCTTCCTCATCTACAATTAATTTTGGACAATGAGAAACTATCTTGTATGGATGAGAGTCTTCTATATGACTATCACCAAGTGCACCAGTTACTTTTGTCTTTGTTTTATTATGCCATTTGATCTCGACGCCCTCGCGATCCCATATAACATTGATCCACTCTTTTCCTTTGTCATTTGCAAACTGCATATCAGAAGAAACCTTACAACAGCTGCCGCACTGAATGCATACGTCAGATGTGATGAGTGATTCGTCTAATAGTCTATCCATTGGTCCCCACCCGCCGACAAAGGCGAGTATAAAGTATATATATTTTAAAGTCAACGCTATTTTACGAAAAATGCGAAAAAAAGTCAACGTTGATTTTTAATTAAAGATAAAGGATAATGCAACCATGAGTGAAAACTATCGCGCAATAATGATATGTGATCTCAATAATCCAAAATCTCAAGCATATGCAGACGTCTCAATTGAGACTTGGAAAGATGTTGAGAAGGTAGAAATTGAGAAGTGGCAATGTTATACTCCCGACACAATGCAAGAAGCTGACTGTTGGAAAAGAATGCCATGGGCACCCAACTTAAAATCTAGTATGGGTAAGTATAGAGATGAACCTCATATTATAACTCCAACAGAACAAGCATGCTTGACTTCTATGTTCCATTGGTGGGAACATATAAAGGATACACATGAGAGAGTTATTATATTAGAACATGATGCATATGTAAGAGATTCTAATAAACTTAATATGCTTATTGATCTTATACCAACTACAGATTTGTGGTCAGCTGGAATTGCTGCTGAATGTATAACAATGTCTCCTATGTTCGTTGAGGTAATGATGGACAAATGGAAAGATGTAGAGAATCCAGGTATGCATATTGATGCTGGACCAATGGCCGAACTACATACTGGTGCACATGACTTTCAGCATTGGGATAAAAAGAATCCACAATATCATAGATCGGTATGTGAAAGATATCAAGTGCCAAGAAGAAAAAGATTTCTATGGCCAACAAAGTTTGAACAGAATCAATTAGGATATGGTAATGACATTAATATGATATTCAGTGGAAAAGAAGGAGTGCAAAGAGCACCAGTAACACAATGTTATTATCCTGGAGTTAACACTATTGAACATCACTCTAAGTTAGGCGATATTATGGGTGAGTATTCAAAAGGTTCTTATCGCCAAATGGAGATATTAGATAAATTAGATTATGAATAAAGAAGATAGATTAGCTAAAGCACGTGAAGCAAGGTTCGCAAAGAACCCTCCACAATACAAACAATACTCTCCATGCGTAGTTGCATTACCAGATGATCACGACTTCAGTATGAAGAATGTAAGAGAGTGGATCAAAGAAGCAAAAGCACACAAAGCATCAGAACATAGATCACACATGGCGGGAGTCAAAGGAGCATTGGCTAGACGTGAAATGTGGAATGCATATGCAGGACAGTTAGAGAGTTATCTAAGGTCCGGAGCATATTGTAGCATGTTTGCCGGAGGCAATATGGAAAAGAAAGTAGAACGCGCGTGCGTAGCAATGGCTTACTTTAAGAATGGTAAGCCTAAAAGAGAATTTGGTGTTTGGTATCCTGACTATAGATGTAAGTGGACACCAGAGTTAGAAAATGATGAACGTGTAGCTTATGGTATGAAACCATTAGAGTTTAATGAGCATGGTCATATAATGGTAACAGGTAAAAGTAAACCTACAAAGAAAAGAAAGAAGCGTGAAATGACAGAAGAGCAGAAAGCAGCTTTTGTTGAGAGAATGCGAAAAGCTAGAGAAAAGAAAGATAAATAACTCCATGGGTGATGTAATTCAATTCCCATTGAATGGGAAACAGAAGTTTGTTGAGAACGAGCAAGAACGACTTGCAAACGTCAAAAAGTATCAGGCGGAATTATGTCTCAACTCTTCTATCGAGCTTACGTATCAACTATTTGAGGAGATACAAGCAAGAGGAATTGATCTTTCTAAAAAAGAAGACCTTGACAGAGACATGCTTATGGTTTGTGAAACTTTAAAGTCATGTCTATACAAAGCATGTGGTATTAACCATCCGTTACAATCCGTAACACACAGTCTAATAAACAAAGACGACTCCGATAATTTCTACACTACTTGGAGTCAAACTACAAATAAGCCTGTTGACTCTTAATACCAGATAAAGTATAATGTACTAAATTATTGGAGATTGATTATGATACTTGTCGACCTTAATCAGGTAATGATAAGCAACCTAATGGCTCAGATCGGGTCGCACAAAGGTGTTGAAGTAAAAGAAGACTTACTTCGTCACATGGTTCTAAATGCAATCAGAGGATATAGAAAGAAGTTCGTAGAAGAGTATGGCGAGCTAGTTATTTGTTGTGATGATACTAATAACTGGAGAAAAGATGTATACCCATACTACAAAGCTCATAGAAAGAAAGCAAGAGATGAGTCAGACTTTGATTGGCCAAACATATTCAATACTCTAAATGTAATAAGAGACGAGTTAAAAGAGTTCTTTCCATACAAATATATTCAAGTAGAAAGAGCAGAAGCTGATGATACTATTGGTACTCTATGTTATGAGTTTGGTAAACAATTATTAGCTGAAGGTGATGAAAAGATTTTAATACTGAGTGGAGATAAAGACTTCATTCAATTACAAAAGTTTGCAAATGTATCTCAATGGGATCCAGTTAGAAAAAGAAAAGTTTCTGACAAAGATCCAGAGAATTACTTAGTAGAGCATATCTTAAAAGGTGATAGAGGTGATGGAGTACCTAATGCACTCAGTAAAGATGATGTATTTGTTTCAGGTGGTAGACAAAAACCTATGAGACAGACTACTATGCAAAAGATCAAAGATGTCGTTAATAGTATTCCTTTGGATAAAATTAATGGCGAATTTGAATGGGCTGAAGGGTTCCACAGAAATAGAAAGCTGGTCGATCTCCAATATACACCAGACTATCTTAGAGAAGAAATTCTTGAACAGTTTTCTGTAGATCCTGGAGGAAGAGAAAAACTATTTAATTACTTTGTAAAAAGGAAGCTAAATAACTTAGTCGAAAACATAAGTGAGTTTTAATATGATAATAGGATTAGGCGAAATAGTAAATGAAGTAAAAGAAGCAAAGAGCGTCGGAGAGAAAATACGATTATTGCAAAAGCATGATTGTAGAGAACTTCGAGGTATCTTTGAGCTTACGTATGATAACAGAATCGTATGGTCACTTCCAGAAGGCAACCCTCCTTACAAACCATTAGATAAGTCCATGGACAACCAAGGCTTATTACACAATGAGTTGAGAAGGATGTATGTGTTCTTAGAAGGACCTAAGAGTGCTGGTATTAGCAAGATGAGAAAAGAGCAGATCTTTATTCAGATGCTTGAAGAAGTAGATCCGGATGATGCTAAACTTCTATTAGAAGTCAAAGCAAGAAAGATCAAAGGCGTTTCTAAGAATGTTGTAAAACAGGCTTACGACGACTTTCTAATCGACCCTGCAAATTCGTAATGCCAACTTATACTTTCATTGACGAAGATACTAATGAGGAGTTCGATCTCCAACTTAAGATAGCTGAAAAGGAAGATTTCCTCAAAGCAAATAAAAATCTTAAACAGGTGATCGGTGCTCCTAATATAGTATCAGGTGTGGATGGGTTGCGTAGACCAGATGAAGGCTTCAATGAAGTTCTTCAAAAGATTGGCGAACAAAACCCACAAACTCCTTTTGGCAGAGAAGTAAATAAATCTACAACAGCCAAGCAAGGCGCAGTTAACAGAGCTGTAGATAAATGGAAAGCATCTAATGCTTATAAAAAACATCACTAATGGATAAACAGTTCGAATTATGCCTCTCAGACCTTCAGAAACTTCCTAGAAGGAACGTAAACGGCTCAAGAGTATATGAGACACCAGATGGCTCATACTATCCCTCAGTAACCACCATAACCGGTCAGATGACAAAGAAGGCAATCCAGGAATGGAGACAAAGAGTTGGTGAAAAGGTAGCTAATGAAATAACAACTAAGGCTGCTGCAAGAGGAACATCAGTTCATAAATTATGTGAACATTATATACTTGGTACTATGGATCAAGTTAAGATTATGCCTTCTAACCATGAAATGTTTACAGCAATGTCTACACACTTAGCTGATACAGTTGGTAAAGTATATGCTGTAGAAGGATTCTTATATTCAGACTTCTTAAGAGCAGCTGGTCAAGTTGATATGGTTGCTGAATACAATGGAACATTATCTATTGTTGACTTCAAGACAAGTAGAAAGAAGAAGAACGAAGACTGGATCCAAAACTATTTTGTCCAGGCTGCTGCTTATTCATTTATGTTTGAAGAAAGAACCCAGATACAAGTTCCACAGATTGCAGTTGTGATAGGAGTTGATGGAGAAGAGGAACCTCAGGTATTCATTAAGAACACCAAAGAAAGAAATCAGTATCTACTTAAGTTCCTTGAGCTTCGTGAATTGTTTGATCAGCAATCTTCTTCATAAGAGAGTGGCTTAGTTCCACTTCATCCCTTACATTCTTTTCTAATATAGCTACTTTAGATTGCAACTCACGTACTTCTTGTCTTAGGTTATAGATTACTTGATCCTTATTCTGAATCTTTTCTGTCACCCTTCATTCTCCAATATAGATTGTAATAAGACTGTCCATTGTTGAGCTCTAACTTCCCAATTGTAGAACCCATCAGTATATGCCTTTTGCATATTTAGTCTCTCCTCCATATTAGGATCAGATACTATTCTTAATGCATCAGCTAATGTCAAAGCAGTTTTAGTAGCATGCTTACTAAAGTCCTCTGTAAAGTCATATTGCAGAGTCCAGTTAGCAGTTGTTTCAGGAAGTGCTCCTAAACTACTATGTACACAAATACATCCAGCTGACATTGCTTCTATCATTGCAATACAAGATGTCTCTGGCCATATACTTGGTAAACAGAATATATGAGCCTTCTTTAATGCTTTGTGTATATCTTCATTAGGCACATGACCGTGATATGTCATATGTTTATGTGACTTAATCTTTTCAAATAGTTCTTTGTATGGTTTATCTCTTTCTTCCCAACCATATATTCCAAAAGAACTATAGACATCTAAATGCCATTTGATATCTGGAAAGTTTTGTTCCATCCATTCCATAACAGGATATAATATTTCTAATCCTCTATGTGGAGTTGTATGATAGATAATGTTTATTCTTTTATCTGAGTCTGGCTTATCATGTTCTCCAATAGGTTCTATTGCATTTTGCAATACAGCCATTTTATCTGCTGGAACACCTAAGAAGTTTTGTATTTGTTGTCTCTGCCAATGGGATACACATACTATCTTATCAAACTTTTCCCAGCCGCCATCTTTAAGATGTTGCATCTCTGGATCTTGAGCTAGATCGTGTACCCAATAAATGTTCTTTTTAGTTTTGCTTAATCCTCTGAAACGAGAAGGAATAATATTGAATTTGTCTAATAGATTTTTATCTATCTTATCAAACAGAGCATGTTTCATTAACTCTGTTCCACCCATAGCATCTTTATCTACTTCATTCTGAGGGACAGTGCTCTCAGGATCACCTAATATATTTAATTTCATTATAAATCCAGTTTTGCTTCTAAGTCTGAATAACCACCTATGTTTTCACCATCAAATTTTATTTGTGGGAATGTTCTTGCTCCAGGAAACTGTTCAAACAGCTCCTCTCTTGTAAAGTCAGTATCTAATTGTTTGTAAGTATACTCTAATCCTTCCTTCTCACATAATGCTTTAGCTTTATCACAGAACGGACATTGCGTCTTTCCATATATCTCAATCATACTATAAAGTCCTCTCTAGTTTTTAGAGCGGTATGTTTCTCACCACTCTTAGTTATATACTCTTCTTGTTTTATACCTTTAGTTCCTTCTGGCATGGTTATTATAAATTGAACTATGCCTATAAAAATAGGTATCATTAATGCTACTAATATTACACCATCTGTCATGTTAAGTCAACAGCAAAGATTCTATCTTCTTCTGCTTGTATCTCCTCCAAATCAAAATTTATACTCACGCCACATCCACAACTAGAG
>MDTD01117378.1_pt1 | contig 12283 bp, 13 predicted proteins | sample 811221 | NCBI WGS metagenome assembly MDTD01 (sample SAMN05326646, study PRJNA326480) | marine metagenome | isolation source: seawater | place: Pacific Ocean: South West | collected 2011 | reverse complement strand
AATCAAACCAATCAGCCGTCTCCTGCTGTTGATTACGGACTAACCAAAAAGCTTCATCTTGTTCACCAAAAAGCGGCTTTCCAGTTTCAAGATTCAAAGCCAGTATTCCGTTCAGGGTGTTGGCAAACAAACGCTCACCGACCACCATAAACCGAACATTCAGCTTTTGTTCCAGCCCCTTGCCATCAAGTAAGGAAGAGACATCACGTTGCCAAACCACACCTTTGCCAAATGCTCGCTCTCCGGAATTTCTTTGCCCGGCGGTTTGGGCAACTTGAACCTGAGGCAAAAATCCAGCTGCTGGATCAGTGCCTCCGAAATGTTGTTGAAAAAAACCATTCAGCAAGTCCTGCAAGCTTCCATGAAGGCCACCAAGTGAATAAAAAGATTTAGAGTCCATACTTTGAAGAGACTTCATTCTCTTTAGAGCAGCTACTTCGCGACCTTCAAGGATATCAAGAATCACGTAACGTACCCCCACTTTCAATTGATCAGGCGACTTTGCGTCAGAAACAAACTGCCATTTTCCGGTGTACGTACTATTGCCCTCTACGATTGGTGCCGTCGAATGTTGAGCCAAAATAGCGCGTGCGGCACTCAAATCACCATGAAGTATTAATGAATCACATATCGCCAGATTCCAATTCGTCTTGATTGTGTGTTGAGCAAAAAAACTGGTGTATTTCAAAGAGGCGATAATTCCACTGCGTATTGCTTTTGCCTGCTTCTCAAGTTCCTGAGGCCCAAGATCATGCGTTAACAATTCAGAGTTAATGAAATACCAAGCTTTTGCAAATTGAGGGATGCTATGAAAACTACGAAAAGGAATATCCGGATCATCCGACAATGGCACAAGAACATCTGTGTGTTCATAAAGCAACTGGCTGATTCGATCCTCGGCCCGATTAGACAACCCTAATTCCAAGGCCTGATTAGCCTGCTCGATTAGTTGATACCCTTCCGGTGATAACAGGTTTAGACGCTGATCCTCCAGACCTGCCGGATTTATCACCGGCGAAAGAGGCGTCTGGGCGGGCAAATCCTGGCAGATCCAAGACAGGATCAAAGCGACGAAAACAACGTATCGCCGAAAGCTGTTCGTTAATCCACCTTGAGCCATTTCGAATCCCGCCATGCTATTGTCTAGTGGCATAGCCTTCAACCATACGTCCTACATAAAAAACGCATACGCCGAAAATCATTGCGACTAACAACCCATCCACTCCAAAGCCAAAAACATCCTGGCCTGTACGTTCCAATTCACTCTCATTCGTGTCCGGATCGTCAAAAATCAACTGCAGAACGATAGCTGCTGGAAGAATGACAAGTCCGACAATTTGCATTAGTTTGCCAAGTAATCTGACCAAGATGCCTTCTCCCAAGAAATGTTGTCAAATTTGACGAGTTGATATAGTGAATTACCCCTAGATGGATTTATCCTATTTTAGGTAGAGGCCAACCAAATCACCAACACTTACAACAAAAGATAGGTATGCGATTCTTCAAAATTATTCTTCAAAGCCTGAGATTGAAATGCTGCTTATGCGGGCAGGGAAAGATGTTTCGTAAATGGCTAATCATGAATGAAGATTGTCCACAATGTGGATGCCACTTCGAACGCGAAGAAGGGTTTTTCCTCGGAAGTATCTACGTCAACTACACTTTCACGGCACTCACCATGACCGCCTTCTACATGCTGGCATATTTCTTAGAATGGGCTGAAAATCAGACACTCTTAATCTGGGCGTTGATCTATGTCATCCTGGTCCCGGCAATCATCCATCCGTTTGCCAGAAGTTTATGGGCTGGATTCGATCAGATGTGGGACCCACGCGAAAAAACGGATTAAATTCCTTCCGGTGAGTCCGATTGCTCTGCGATATTATCCAGCGGAGCATCTATCATTGAATCCTTGGAAATATTCTTCTTATTCTTTCGAATAAGCAAATAGAAGTACGTGCCGATCCCAGTCAAAATACTGAACGGCATCGCCATCATAAACATGATGCTCCAAAAATAACCCTGAATTAACTCAGGATTATTTTCAGACAAACTGTCTTTACATGTAGGACAAGCTTGAACAGAATCAGCCACTAGAATCGCAAGTAGCAAAGCCAAAGCCGTCGTTAGTCGGATTGCAAATGGGAAACGAGTCATGATTACACTATCTTAACTGGGAATGGGAAGTTGGTACAGTAACCAGTAAACCACCACGCCGGTCACCGAAACGTAGAGCCAGATCGGAAATGTCACTTTCGCCCATTTAAGGTGCTTGACGCGGTTATCTTTCAATCCATGTCTGATCGTCACAATGGCTCCCACCGGGACAAAAATAGCCAGAATAATGTGACTGATCAGTATGACAAAATAGGTGAGCCTTAGCCATGACGGATGCTGCTCCGGAAACGGCGTTCCACCTCCTTTTTGGTAGTGATAAATCAAATAGCAAACTAAGAAGATGGAAGATACCGCAAAGCAAGCCAACATCGTCCACTTGTGAGCCACTTCTTTTTTTTGTTTGATGAGTACAAAACCAACCACCAACAAAATTGTAGCTAAGGCATTTAAGGATGCGTTTACAGCTGGAAAATCCATGACTACTATTCCGTCTCTTTAATCTTCTCCGGGGCTTCCGGCGACTCAGAACTATCTGAGATATCGGACGAATCTTCCGATTCCTCTTCGATGTTTTGCTCTTGATTCGTGAATTGAGCAATCTGTTCTTCCAATTGCATGCGTTTTTTCGTCCACTCTTCAGGCTCATTCTCTTCTGTCAGCAGCGTCACCAAATCCTGATTCATCGAACTGAGTTCCTCTTTATCAAGCCAATTATAGGTTCCACGTACATTCCCCCACTTGTCGACGAGGGCAAAAGAATCGGTGTGAGTGCGAGGGCCTACCGAAACGCGAAAGAATTCTGAGCCAATTCGGTTGATAAAACCTCCATCGCCCGATAGGAACTTCCAATTTGCATGATCGGTCGTAAATTTCTGCGAGTACTCGTGTAAACGGCGTGGAGTATCATTTTCTGCATCGCACGTAATACTGATAAATTTTACGCCTTTACGTGCCCAGGCTTCATGCAAGGACTGTTTAGTGCGATTCTGCTGAACACAAGTTGCCGGACAGGATGCAAAAAAGAAACTGGCAATCCAAACTTTACCCTCCAGACTCTTCGAACTGAAAGCTTCTCCCTGCTGATCTACCAATTCAAATTCAGTAACCCAAGGTTCCCCAATTCCTGTCTGATAATCAGTCGGGGAAATCTTTGGTTGCCACTCCGGGTCGACCACTACCTCCCCCTGTCCAGTCTGGTGATTCGCATTTGTTAAAAGCTTGACTAGCAACAGCCCACCGGCTACCACCATCATCAACGCAATGAAGAATCCTGCTGATTTACTCATTTCAAGTCGCTCGCAATTGGACGTTTACAAACTTTAATTGCCAATCCATAAAACAAAGCCGTGGCTACCACTATTACCAATATACTTATACTCTGTGATGGCTCCCAGAAGGCTTCTTCTGACAACCTGACTCCGTAAAGAAGATTCCTGACCAACGACACAACGTGCGTCAATGGGTTGACCTTCATCATCCAGTGCAACACTTCTTGTGAGATTTGCCCCGAACCGCTAACCGGAACCGGGAAAAATGCCCCAGACAATAACCACATTGGCATTAAAACAAGATTCATGATCGCATGAAATCCCTGTGTGGATTCCATTTTCCAGGCAAATGAAAACCCGATACAAGTCATCATCATCGAAGCAAGAAACAACACCCCAACCAACGTCGAAAACTGACTCAGAGACCAACTCACATCTAAAAACAAACCCGCACCCAGAAACAGAGTTCCCTGCAGCATCGCTATGACACTGCCACCCAACACTTTACCAGCCACCATCGCATGCCGCGAAACCGGAGCGATCAGAACTCCCTGAAGAAAACCTGCCTGCCTATCTTCGATCACCGAGATTGTCGTATAGATGGCAGTAAACATCAGTATCAAAACTAAAGAACCCGGGAAGTAATACTCTAAAAAACTCGTTTTGGTATTTTCCGAGGTCGCAACTTCAAAGCTACGTTCCAACCCAAATCCGAACAGTAACCACATAAACAGAGGTGTACCTATCGCACCGATCACGCGATTCCGCTGTCGAAAAAACCTTGCCAACTCCCGCCAGGCGAGACTTTCAGCCACACGTACCCATGATACCTGACGAACGGGAGAGATCTCAGATGAATCAGACATTCATGATGCCCCCCAGAACCGATGTCCCGTACGTGTAATAAATACATCTTCAAGACTCGGCTTACCCACCGAAATCTGCTGAATATTAGACTTATATTTACGGTGCAAATCAGAGACCAGAAAGGCATCTGACTGTCCTGTTATACGAATCTGTCCGTCGATCAATCGGGCATCGAGGTCCGCTTCGCTGCTGAGCAATTTCAATAGTGCTTCGGGCCTCTGCGACTCAATAGTAATGACATCTCCGCCGAGCTCAGATCGTAGAATCTCGGGCTTGTTTAATGCAACCAATTCGCCTTCATTCAAAATCGCTATTCGGTCGGCCTGATCCGCCTCTTCAAGAAGATGAGTCGTCAGAAATACCGTCATTCCGGTCGATTGCTGCAACCGTCTGATATAGTTCCATAGGTCGCTTCGAGCTGAAGGATCCAGCCCGGTAGTTGGCTCGTCCATGATCAGTAGTCGGGGACAATGAAGCAGGCTCTTGGCCAACTCTACCCGTCGTCGCAGGCCTCCTGACAATTCGTCCACCTTATTTTGCAAACGGTCTGCGACTCCTAGTTGCTCACTCACTTCGGCAATCCGTACCTGTGTCTGATTCTTAGACAATCCATACATTACTGCCTGGACTGCCAAATTTTCGAATGCAGTCAACTTCCCATCGAGTCCAGGCGTCTGAAATACCACACCTAAATCATGACGAACAAGATCGGCCGCCGAAGAGACGTCATTTCCAAACACGCGCAGGCTGCCCTCCTGAGGTGTGATCAGAGTGGAAAGCAGACGAAAGAGCGTTGTTTTACCACTTCCGTTAGGCCCTAACAGGCTAAATAATTGCCCACGATAAACCTCAAATCCAACCTGCTTTAGTGCCTGACGATCCCCATAATGGTAAGACAGGTTTTCGAAATTTATGGCCAATTGATCCGACATAACGGAAGATCCTGACACCTTAGCCATTTCTTGACAAATGGCTGGTCTGGAGCCTAGTGAGTAGCTTCGCCTTCAGCGTGGTCACCGCCTTCAGCTGGCTCGACATGCCCGGTTGCCCCAACGACTGAAGCATCCTGAGAAGGAATATTGTACGCAGCTCGATCAGTCCGTTCATCCGTGTAATGATTAGTACGCAAACCAACATCCGGTACGAGCATTAATATGAGAAACAAACTCATGATCGAAGCGGGAATGGTAAGCACCCACTTCCAAGTACCTACTTCCCATTTCAAGTGCATAAAGAAGGTGATGACTAGGAATGCTTTCACGCAGGATACGGAAATCATGATTCCCCAGCCGCTTAGTTCATTCCCTTCAAACACGCCCTTTTGAATCAACCATCCCACTAAAGTGGAAATCGCAGTACAAATCATCAGCCCTATAAACACTCGTTTAAATGTTGGCATATGATCATGATCATGATCGGCGTGATGTTCAGCGTTTTCGTCGTGGTCACTCATAGTATTACTTTCACTCAGCAATTCTTTTAAATCGAATAAGAGGAATGCACTCCAGGTTTTAGAACAGATAGAACAATGGGAAGAGGAAGATCCAAACAAGGTCTACAAAGTGCCAGTAAAGACCAGCATTTTCAATGTAATTGGCTCGGGACTTCTCCAAAGTCCAAAACATTGGGAAGGCAAACAGGATCAAACCTACGATTACGTGCAAAGCATGAAACCCCGTCAGGAGGAAATAAGTCGCCGAGAACATGTTACCGCTGGGGATATGCATAGGCAGTATCACAGGTGACTTAGCATCGTGCAACTTTACATTTAAGCCACCATGTCCATGGGCGTCGTCTGCCGAAGTTGCCTCATGGCTATGGGAACTTAGGAATTTCAACCTCGCGTTTAAAATTGTCTCTTCGTAAGCCAGCATATTAAGTACATCGTTGTCTTCACCTGCCGCAGTCGTCAATTCTGGCAACAACTTTAAGCGTGATTCAATATAAAGCTGTTCGGCATGATGAGTGGCATGAGCCAGTTTCCCATAACGTCGTTCAATTGGATAAACTTCTTGCGCCAAAGCAATTAATACGTCACGATGATTTAACCCTTCTGCCTGTGGATTCTGTTGGGTGTCAGGAACTTGCCCGACAACGTATTCTGCCCACTGAACCGAATGATGCAGAAAGTCTTCAAGCAATACCTGATCAGGTGCCTGGCTTTCTACCTGAGTAACATCTCCAGCATCAGGAACCTGAGCCGCTGCCACTTCGGCATCGTCACTTTTAGCCGCCAATGGAATGGCTCCGGCATTGGTCACCGCAGCTCGAAGGTCCCGGAGGTAGTAAACATCAGCCTGTTCATACAACAAACTGCGGCCACCAGGATTAGGGTGAATACCATGTTCGAATTTTCCGGCATACTCGAACATCTTGATACCAAGAAAGGCACAGCCGCAGAGGAATGTGAAGGCGAGACACACCTTTGCTTTCGAAGATTGATTTCGCTTGGTAGCTTCATAGGTCAAAACTACGGTGAAGCTCGATAGAATCAGAATAAACGTATTCACCGTACCCCAAACCTCATCGACATGGACGTCGTGAGGGCTAGGCCAGGTGCCAGCAGGGGATCCAAATCGCAGAACAATGTACGTACCGATCAGACCGGCAAAGAACATTATTTCTGTCGACAGGAACAGCCACAAGCAGACCTTACCATTATTTATAGGCAACGCGTCTTCGTACTCTAGCTGAAGGTGTCCATGATGATCATCGTGACCGTGATCGTCATGGCCATGTTCGTCGTGGTGATCTTCGTGTTCGCTCATTTTTTATTTTTTCGACTGTGAGGTCTTATTTCGTTGAGGCTGACCGGAAGCCAACCCATTTCAATCGTGGTCTGAATTATCCTGCCATCGGCACGCTAAGTAGTGTAAACAGAACCAGAGGTAAATAAATCAGGCTGGCGCGTAACAACGTACGTGCCGTTTTCTCGTTTGCATTAAGACAATAACGAATGGCGCAAACCAGCTGGAATACGCCGAGTCCGAAAATGATCAGTAACTGGACGTTCGTTGACGGAACCGGCCCAATGGTTGCCAGACTAACCGGCAACACAGCCAACGCACCTATTACCGCTTCAATTCCTGAGCGTCGTTGCGTAGCGTCTACAACCGTCCACATTTTCATTCCAACTTCGCCGTATTGTTTCCGATACAGATACGCAATCGCCATAAAGTGCGGGAATTGCCAGAAGAACATCAATAAAAATAATGCTGCCCAGCGAGCATCCATCCAGCTACCTTCCACTGCTGCCCACCCCATCAAAATAGGAAGCGCCCCGGAAACGGCACCTACCGCCGTGTTCAACGGTGTTCTTGTTTTCATGGGAGTATAAAAGGCAACATAAACCACCCAGGTGGCAACCGACAACACAGCGGTCAATGGATTGACCAAAACAGCAAGATAACCGGCTCCGAAAATCAGAGACGCAATTACCAGGAACATAACCTGCTGACTGCTAATCCGACCTGCAGGAATCGGCCGATTACTAGTTCTAGGCATGCGACCATCTAAATCACGTTCCATCCACTGATTCATTGCGCTCGCACTACCTGCAGTCAGCAATGTCCCTACCAATGCATGAACAATGGCTAAAAAGTCCGGTTGTCCATGGCGTGCCACGAATGCGGTAATCGCAACGCTTACCATCACCATGACCGAAATTCTAGGTTTGGTTAATTCGACATAATCCGCCAATCGCGCATGAGGGCTAGCAGCCTGCTCGTCGTAGGTTAATACACTTGCGCTCATGGGACTTGTCTCACCTTAATTTCAGCGGCATCAATGATACCGCCAGGTAATATTGCCTTTATTTAGTTTCTCCATCGTTTGGCAAACTAGCGACAAACCGCAGTCGTTGCAAACGAGTAGTTAACAAAACACAGTTAATTAGGATTAGTGAACCGGTTGCCATGTGAGCTGTCGTAATATGGGATTGCCACCATCCGTACGTAACTACGAGATGATTTGCCGTTAGTTTGGTTTCACCAAACCCCAGCGGGTATCCATACTTCAACACCCAGGTGCCAACTCCGAGCCCTACTTGTAGCAGAACCAATCCAAGCAACCACTTTCCTGATTGTCGAATCTTCGGAGCCAGTTGCTTACTTTGACGCAAGCTCAGGGCCACCGCCACTATGTGCCCGGTCACCACCAATCCCATGATGACGTGGAACACCACGAGCATGGAAAAGGTTTGAGTCGATGCCGTCACGGGTGTGTGACGAACCGATGCTCCCAATACCAGCTGGAGATAAACCAGCACGGTGGTAACCGTGGCCAAACGCAACGGTTTTGCCAGTCGTGTATGGATTTCACCGGCTAATGCTTCGCAATTTCCAAGCGGGTCATCCCAAAACTTCGTAAACGCCGTCAGGACTACCACTGTTAATGCAAAAAACAGAGGACCGGTACATCCATGCAACATTGCCAGCAGTTTCTCGTTCTCAATAACGCGAACGCCCCCCAGGATCCCCTGAGAGATGACTGCCAATAGTGCATACACTACCAACTTTCGCATCCATGGCCGCTCGTCGAATTTACGAACAACGACCAATTGTACGATGGTTACCATTCCAACTAATGATCCCAAAAGCCGGTGACCATGTTCAATGAACACATCCCACGGCCCCAGGAGCCAAGTTTCCCACGGATACAAAAACATATTGTAACCGTAGGTTGTCGGCCAGTCCGGAACGGCCATCCCCGCATCTGTCGAGGTGACTAAGCCACCTACCCAAATCAACGGAAAAGTAAGGAAAGTGATCAGTTTGGCTACCCGCATGGGCCAGAGACTCGAAGGACTCTGTAGCCTGACTCGCTTATCGACCAACTCGATATCCGTAGCCATGTTCACTCACCTTGATTTAGTTATTCCTTTGTCAACTAATGTCCATCTCCCGACGCTTCAACTCCTTCCGGAGGTGGTTGTGTCTGTGGGTAATGATCGGTGTCAACTTCAGGAGAACCATATTCGTAAGGACCGCGATACACAATCGGTTGTGCATCAAAGTTGCCGTGTCCAACTGGCGGGCTTGGTGCAAACCACTCAAGCGAATTACATCGCCAGGGGTTACGGCCAACTTGCTGTCCTTTGAAAATACTGTAGAAAAAGTTAACCGCAAAAATAATCTGACTGGCAACCATACCGATTGCACACCAGGTGATAAAGCGGTTCATAGGCAACAGATGCTTAAATGTCTCGTAATGGTAGGGATCCGCTAAACGACGAGGGAAACCTACTGCTCCAAGAATATGCATCAGATAAAAAGTTCCATTCATAAAAACGAACGTCAGAAAGAAGTGCCATTTACCGGCAGTTTCATTCATTGCCCGACCGAACATTTTCGGGAACCAGAAGTAAATCGCTCCCATTACCGCCATCGCCGTTCCACAGAACAACACGTAATGAAAGTGAGCCACGATGTAATAGGTGTCATGGATAAATATATCGACCGGCGTTGCAGCCATGAAAATCCCTGACAAACCGCCAATGACAAACATCGAAACAAACGACAATGAAAATAACATCGGGGTGGTGAATTCTATCTTTCCACCCCAGATCGTACCCAACCAGTTAAAGACTTTCACGGCCGACGGCAAGGCAATCATCATGGTCGAAACCATAAAGGTCATCCCCAGCATCGGGTTCATCCCGGATACGAACATATGGTGCCCCCAAACAATAAATCCCAATCCAGCAATGCCTGAAATCGAATAAACCATGGGTTTATAGCCGAAGATAGGTTTACGGGCGAAGCATGACAAGATGTCCGAAACCATCCCCATTGCCGGCAGAATCATAATGTACACAGCCGGATGGGAATAGAACCAGAACAGGTGCTGCCAAAGCAAGGGCTGGCCACCGCCACTAACCATCGCCGCATTGTTTACTATCAAACCTTCCGGGACAAAAAAACCGGTCCCAAGCATTCGGTCTAGAATCTGCATGAATCCACCGGCTGTCAGAACAGGCAGAGCAAAAGCCTGCAAGACTGCCGTAATGAACATACTCCAGATCGTCAATGGAAGGCGGAACATCGAAAGTCCCGGAGCACGCATCTGGATGATCGTAGTCATGTAATTAACAGAACCCATCATCGAGGAAATCCCGACAAGCGTCACTCCCATCAGCCACCATGTCTGAGCCATAGCACTACCCGGCGCTGCTGTACGGACTGCCGAAAGCGGTGGATAACTAGTCCAACCACCACCAGCCCCGTACGGAGGCGTAAGGAAACTAATACCAATGCATATAAAAGCAGGCCACATGAACCAGTAACTCAACATATTCAGAGTCGGGAAAGCCATATCGTCTGCCCCGATCATCAAAGGAATCAAATAGTTACCAAATGCCCCAGCGAGAATCGGAATGATCACAAAGAAGATCATGACCGTGGCATGCATCGTGAATAGAGTTGTGTAAAACTCAGGTGAGATCTGGCCCCCCTCAGCAGAGAACAAACGCCCTCCGATAATCGGCATATCGCTCCACGGATAAGCCAGTTGCCAGCGAATGCCTAACGCTAATAAACCACCTACGATGAACCACAGCAGCGTCGTAAACAGAAACTGCAAACCGATCATCTTGTGGTCTTTGGAGAACACATAGGTTGAAATGAAATGATTGAGGCTCATACCTCCACCATGTCCATGCCCGTGTGATGCTGCAGAAGAAGTGTTCATTGTTTCACTATTTCCTAGTCGTCGCTTTCTGCGTTAAGAGATGTACGGTTCTGTTCCTGAAGGGCACTTGCATACCACTCATTAAAATCGTCTTCTGATTCAACAATCAGTCGACCTCGCATTTTGTAGTGTCCCCACCCGCAAAGTTCAGCACAAACGATATCGTATGTACCGGTCTTCTTCGTTTGGAACCAAACATGTTGCTGCATACCAGGAACCAAATCCTGTTTAATTCGAAGATTGGGGAGAAAGAAACTATGGAGCACATCCTCACTCTGAATTCGCAGAACCACTTTGTCATTCACAGGCAAATGCAAATCATTGACCACGTGTAGATCATCCTCGGTTCCTATGACCTCATCAGCACCAGCATAGGTGATTCGCCATTCGAATTGACGACCTGTTACTAATGCCAAAGGGGGCTTTTTCGTCTGCCCGTCTTCCTTGGTTGGATAGGCCATCTTATTTTCGGCCCAGGCATCCATCTGAAAAACCGCAATAAACAGTAGCGTAGCCGCAGGCAATATTGACCATACGATTTCCAGAGTATGAGAACCGTGCGTAAATTTCACAGGTTCTGGATTTTTTTCTGCATCGTATTTCCAGCAGAACCAGAATAACAAAGCTCCTGTCACAATAAAGATCACTCCGGTTAAATACAGAATGAACATAAACAGGTCGTCAATCACTTTCCCATGCTGACTGATATCCTCAGGCAACCAGTGATTATCGAAGACACCTCCGGGTACCACAGCAAATACAAATACTGCGACCCCCAGGACCGGTACCAACAGGAAAAGTAGGCTCCAAAAACGCCCCACTGTTATTCTCCCAAAATCTAAATAATGTAACGTTCGTTACGTAAAATGTTTACTCTTACTTGTTTGACCCGACACCTTGAAATACTGGAGCCGTCTTTGGTCGGCTTGCAGGTTCATAAGGCAGGTTCAAAACATAGGCCACTAATGACCAGGCTTCCGCTTGTGTCAACTTGGTATTAGCAGGCATCGGGGTACCCTCAATGCCACCCGTGATTCGTTGATATATATCGATCGGACGGCGACCGCCTCGATAGTTCCCTAGACGCAAATTCCTCGGCTTCACATTGCGAGGTTTAACAACTCCAATTTGAGCCAGTTCACTATTATAGAAATATTCAGGTATACCTGCGATTTCGCCATCCTCTCCGGAGCCGGCGGCTTCACCCTGTGCATTACCAAGGTGCTCGAGCGTCCAATTGTCAAACAGATTATTCTGGCCGTCACCAATACCGGTCCGGCCGTGACAACTATAGCAGTTGGCTTTTGACTGGTAAAACAGTTTCCTACCAAGCTCAATACTTT
>MDTD01086322.1_pt1 | contig 12283 bp, 10 predicted proteins | sample 811221 | NCBI WGS metagenome assembly MDTD01 (sample SAMN05326646, study PRJNA326480) | marine metagenome | isolation source: seawater | place: Pacific Ocean: South West | collected 2011 | reverse complement strand
CGATCCGAACCCCCTTGGAATCTTGTGTCCTAGTATCATGCACGGCGGAATTTCCCCACCGGTCCCCGTTCGATCCGGGCCCGGACACTCCATGCACAGGCAGGGATTCGACATGTCTACAGACCGGAAATCTGAGCAACTCGTCTCCGAACTGCGATCGGTCGTGGGCGACAGGTATCTGATCACGGATGTTGAGAAACAGGTCCCCTACTGCACCGGTTGGCGATTCGGATCGGGGGCGGCCATCGCCGTCCTCAAGCCGGGAACCCTGACCGAACTCTGGAAAGCGCTCGAGCACTGCGTCGACCACGATGTCATCGTGGTCATGCAGGCCGCCAACACCGGCCTGACCGGCGGCTCGACGCCCTCGGGAGACGACTACGATCGGGATGTCGTCGTGATCAACACGATGCGCATCGATGCCATTCACATAATCGACGAGGGCCGACAGATCATCGGTCTTCCCGGAAGCACCCTCTTCGGCCTGGAGGACAAGCTCGCCCCCTATGATCGAGAGCCTCATTCGGTGATCGGATCCTCATGCATCGGCGCCTCGATCGTAGGCGGCATCTGTAACAACTCCGGTGGCGCACTCGTACAGAGAGGTCCTGCGTACACGGAACTGTCTCTGTTCGCCCAGATCAATGAGGATGGAACGCTGGAGCTCGTCAACGAACTCGGCATCGAGCTCGGGGATTCCCCTCTGGAGATGATCCAGAATCTCGAATCACGCCGATACGGACCAGAGGACATCCGGTTCCCGGCCAAACTGGCATCCGACAACGAATACACGCATCGGGTGAGAGAAGTCGACTCGCCCATACCCGCGAGGTTCAATGCCGATGGCAGACGGCTGCATGAGGCGTCGGGGTGCGCTGGAAAGCTCGCGGTCTTTGCCGTGCGACTCGACACCTTCCCCATACCGAGCAAGCGACAGGTTTTCTACGTCGGCAGCAATGATCCGGATGTGTTCGAAACCATCAGGAGGGATGTCCTCACTAACTTCGAGAGTCTTCCGATATCAGGCGAGTACATCCACCGCGAGTGCTACGACGCCACGAAGAAGTATGGGAAGGACACCTTCGTAGTAATCGACAAGCTCGGATCCGAGTTCATTCCCAAGCTCTTCGCCCTGCGACGATGGGCCGATCGCATGGCGAAGAAGCTCTGGTTCATGCCGGAAAAGTTCACCGATTACCTGATGCAGTTCCTCAGCATGTGCTGGCCGAATCATCTTCCCAGGCGAATGGAGGAATATCGCGATCTGTACGAGCATCACTGGGTGATTGAAATGGCCGACGGAGGAGTCGATGAGGCCCGTGCCTATCTGGACAACCTCTTTTCAAGGGAGGAGGGCGGCTATTTCGAATGCACCGAGAAGGAAGGCCGCAAGGCGATCCTGCACAGGTTCGTGGCGGGATCGGCCATCGGTCGATGTCACGCGCTCAACCGGAAGAAGTTCGGTGCCATGATGACCATGGACATCGCCTTCCCACGGAATGAACTCAAGTGGTTCGAGGAACTTCCGAAGGAGATCGACGATCTTCTCGAGGTCAAGCTCTACTACGGCCACCTGTTCTGCCACGTGCTTCATCAGAACTACATCGTCAAGAAGGGTGTCGACGCCAAGGAACTCAAGGCGAAACTGCTGGCCACGTACGATGAGCGTGGCGCCAAGTATCCAGCCGAGCACAATGTCGGACATGAATACCGCGCAGAAGAGACACTCAGGAACTTCTACAGGTCACTTGATCCGACCAACTCGTTCAATCCAGGCATCGGCAAAACCAGCAAGAAGAAGCACTGGAGCTGATCCTCCGCTTCCACCGTGCACACGATCTACTCGCAGGGTCCGTAGTTTCCTATGAGGGTGAGAATGTCGTTGACATCCACAGCGCCATTGTCGTCGAGATCCTCATCACAACTCTGACAAGGACCGAATGCGGAGATCAGCGACAGCACATCGTTGACATCGACTGCATTGTTTCCATCGATGTCTCCGACACAAGGCGTCTCGACATCCACGGCCTCAACCGCCGCCTGGGCATTGACGAACCCCCATCCGTACTGGGTGTCATAGCCCGACGAGCCACGATCGACCGCCGTATCCGCCATGATCTGCTCGACTTCATCCGGCGTGAGACTCGGATCCATCGAGTACACGAGCGCGGCAACACCAGCGACATATGGCGACGCGAATGATGTCCCATCGATCTGGGTAGTGTCTCCGGAAGCGAACCCGTCGGCGCCAACGGCATCAGCGCACCAGATTCCTTCGCCAGGCGCACTGCAGAAGAGGCCTATGCCACTCGTGCTGAATGAAGCCAGATTGCCGTTCGAAGACAGGGCCGAGACAGCCAGCAAGGAACCGTGGCTGGCTGGCCAGCTGATATTCGTCGATCCATCGTTTCCGGCTGCCGCGACATGAAGCAGACCGGCAGCCCGCGTGCTGTCGAATGCCGCATTTACTGCGGATGACGCCGCACCGCCGCCCCAACTGGAATTGGTGACCTTGGCACCGATCGCCTGCGCCTGATTGAGGCCCGCGATGGTCCAGGAATCCTGCGATTCCAGGAAACCAAGGCAGAATCCGAAGAAGCTGATTGAATTGAAGATCTTCATTCCGACGGTACGAGAGGATGGGGCGATTCCCACCGCTCCTATGCCGTTGTTGAGAATGCCCGAGACACAACTGGCAACACAGGTGCCATGACCATCACATACATCCTCATGATCGCCGTCGTTGCCGGTTCCAGTGAAGTTGTAGCCCTGGATCTGGTTCACATCCGGATGATCCTGATCCAGACCGTCATCGAAGATCGCCACCAGAATGTCGGGGTCGCCTGTGGTGATCGCCCAGGCACCCAACGCGTCCATGTCCTGATCGCTGGCCTGCTCGAGTGCCCACATCTGACTCCAGAGTGGATCGTTCGGAGCACCGCCATGATGAACCGCCCACCAGATGGCGTCCGTCTGGGCGAATCGGATTTCCGGTCGGGCATCCAGCCCCTTGACCAGATCCAGCACCTCGAAGGCATTGGTCAGATCCGTTTCGATCAAGACAACACCATTCATTCCACCGACCTGCTCCTCGATGATGCCACCGGGAATGGAAGCCAAAAGGTCCTCGCGTGCATCAATCGCAAGCGACGGATCGATCGAGACGATGATGTCCCGCGTCACGATCCATGGGAGCGAGTGCGTACCGGCAAGAAACACCGGCGAAACGAAATCGACATCTCCCGAGCGGGCCATCCGATTCACGGATTCCGTCACGGAATCGACTGTCTGCGTTTCCAGGAACTCCGCATACATCCACCCGTTTGAACCGCTGGGAACGAGTGTTTCGGTGTTCACCCCGTATGAAGCCAGTGAACGGGCCGCCGTGGCAGGCGAGACAACACCACTCTGGAAACAGGCAATCCTCGAGACGTCCATGGAAAGGGACACCTCCTGCCCATCGACGATCCGGATGTATTCAGTGGGCGTCACATCCCATGGCATCGCTGCCAGAGATGCTGTTGAAAGACTGACTGACACGGCACATACGAGATGATTGAAACCCATCCGGCTCACTCCAATTTGATCATGGCCGCCCCCAACGGACAGCAGAATTCCACTATAGGAATCCTCGGCCCGAACTCCAAGCAAAGCCTTTCAGTTATGGCCATCAACCGGCATCTGAGCCATCCCATCGCCAGATTTCAGGATCAAGAGAAGCGGTCGACGGGACCAGAGGGCCGATTGGGACCTGATTGTGCGTCTGCCAGAAGAGATCCTGACCATCAACTTGATGCATGGCGGCGGCCATCGCCTTCCCCGTATAGCAGGTCTCGAGATTCAGACCCAACTCGCCAGCCTTCATGACGGCCTCCACGCCCTCGCTGGTTTCAACGGAGTACCCGTCACCCAACCACCTGTCATCGAGCTCCCAAGCGCCAGGGGTCACCCCCAGAAGATCCGCCGTCTGTCTGCAGAGCAACTCGACATCGGCCAACCTCAGCCACGCCTCGGGAACCACTCTGACCCCGATGACTGTGGTGTCGAGGCCAGCCATCGGCAAACCGACGGCCAGACCCGCCAGTGTGCCTGCTGTTCCGGCGGCGACGTAGATCCTTCTTGGTGCCGGAAGCTCGCCGCGACTGATTTGTTCCCCCAGTTCAATCGCGGCGCGAACGAATCCCAATGCCCCGACGGGCGATGATCCACCTGCGGGAATGACGGTTCTACCTTCTCCGAGACTGGCCAGGCATTCATGAGCGGACTCATGTGAGTCACATGGATGCATCGTGGCTATCGACATCGTCGCAAGCAGTACCTGTTCCGCATGAATCGAGTGGTGCCGCGGATGAGTCACGACGGAAACCCCGTGGCTGAGGCGTGATCCGTGAACGGCCGTGGCCAGGGCATGATGCGAACCCATTGCACCGAATGTGACTATTTCTTCTTTGGCGTCAGCGAGGAGATACTCGAGCTTCCTGACCTTGTTGCCCCCGTAGGTCGAATGGATGGCACCATCGTCCTTGATCCAGAGCCCTTGCCGAAGATCCGAGAGATCTCTCACCGGCGAGGGCCATGATCCAAGTGCGACGAAGCTGTCCAGGATTCGATCGGGTTGAGCCATGATCTGTCACCGCAGGAAATCGTTGAACATCGCTTCCAGCATCTCCTCTCGTCCGGATTCGATGGCTGGCTCACCGACTTCGATGGCATGCTTCTCAAGATCCTCGAGCGTACATTGACCGGAGCGGATGCTGTCTCCAAGAGGAGAATCCCAGCTTGCGTAACGGGATTGGATGGCGTCGTCGAGTCGGCGATCAGAACGGATCGCGGCTGCGATCTTCAGGCCTCTCGCAAACGTATCCATACCGGCTATGTGCGCATGAAAGAGATCGACAGGCTCGAACGAACCGCGACGTCGCTTGGCATCGAAGTTGAGCCCCCCCTCTCCGAGACCGCCCTGCTCAAGAACGACTCTCATGATCTGCGTGGCGAGGACCAGATCCGTCGGAAAGTGGTCGGTGTCCCATCCAAGATGCGGATGCCCCATGTTCGCGTCGATCGATCCCAGAACACCTGCCGCCGCGGCAGATCTCAACTCGTGCTCCATGGAGTGCGATGCGAGAGTGGCATGATTGGTTTCGATGTTCAACATGAATTCCTCCACAAGATCGAACTCCCGAAGAAAGTCCAGACAGGTTGCCACATCGAAATCATATTGATGCGACGTCGGCTCCTTGGGCTTGGGTTCGATGTAGAACCTTCCCTCGAATCCAATCCGTCTGCGATAGTCGACCGCCATATCCAGGAATCTGGCCAGATTCTCCCGTTCACGCGGCATGTCCGTGTTGATCAGGGAGCTGTAGCCTTCACGCCCTCCCCAGAACACGTAGCCAGATCCACCGAGATGGTGGGTCGCATCTATCGCCCTTCGGACTTGACCACCGGCATGCGCAAACACATCGATCGATGCGGAGGTCGCCGCCCCGTGGACATAACGGGGATGATCGAACAGGCAGGCGGTCCCCCATAGGAGTTTCTTGCCATGCTGGTCTTGCCGACGCTCGAGTATGCCGACCACCCGATCGAGATTCCTGTTGGTCTCGTCGATCGACGCTCCAGCGGGGGCAACATCACGGTCGTGGAAGCAATAGTGGTCTATGCCCATCTTGTCCAGAAACTCGAAGAAGGCGTTGATCCGTCGCTCGGTGTTCTGGTCAGATGATGTGCCATCATCCCAGGGCATGATGGCGGTGCCTGCACCGAAGGGATCGGACAGATCGTTTCGCATCGTGTGCCAGAATGCGCACGCGAAGCGGAGATGCTCCCGCATGGAGCGGCCCTCGACCATCGCATCCGCTTCGTAATGCTTGAAACTCAGCGGATTTTTCGAATCACGCCCTTCGAACAGGATGTCTGGGATATCCGAGAAGAATTCAGCCATTGGGCGAACCGCCTGATGCCGTGCAGGTCATCGACGTCCTCCATATGAAAGTCCGTCAACGGGACGCAGCATGCTTGAGGAACCTTTGCCGATCGGGTCCGAATCGAGCACATACACACCACGCTGCCAGGAAACCCGTTCGATGATCTGATCCGACCATGAAATCAAGGCCACGCCTTCGTCCATGGTCCATGTTCCCGGTATGACATCGATCCGGTCTCCGATTCTGTTCGACAAGGCGTCCGATTTATAGGCGAGTCCACTCGAGAGAAGGGAGACGAATCCACCATCTTCACCGATCTGGAAGACACCACAGAACTGAGCCATGGGATCGGCGACTCGAACCGCAGATCCGAAGCTGCTTGGCATGCCATCCGTCCCTGTACCGGGCTGATACGACTGACGTGAAATGCCATACCTGGATGGTGACAGGACATCCGTCCAGCCATCCTTGTATGAAATGATCATCCGAGTTCCGGTGCGTTTCCAGTTGCCTCGTTCGCCTTCCGCCCCGCGACTGCCCTTTGACCAGTTGCTGACAACCGTCCTGTCCGGTCGAACGATGATGTTGAAGAGCTGGTTGTCAGTGTCGTTCAATGCCCATGTGCCCAGATAGTCCATGCCTTGCGCCACAGGCTGCAGCGGCTCTGGGAGCGAACCCTGACGGGCCTGACAAGAAAGGCAGGAGGTCGAAATTGACAACAGGGTCGAAAGGAACAGATATCGAAGAAACATGGGGATCTCCTTCTCGATCACGGAAGGAGTGTACTTCATGGAGGAGAGTCGCTCGCCCCTGAAGCTATACTGAGCACCCATGAACTCAAAGACCATGTCTATCTGCCTGCTGACGATGATGCTGGCGTGTCTGACGGTTGCATGCAAGTCCTCGCATGAAGCGGCTGTCGGCAAAACCATCGAGCCGCTTCCCGGAAGCGATGCGGTCAGGATTCCCGGTCCAAGTTCGCTGCGATCGGATGGTTCCGTTCGCAATCGTCGAATGAATCGTCCCGATGGTCGACTGTTGAAGACCGCGACTGCCACGGATCTACGTTTCCATCAGGTAGAGCCGTGGGCTCGCAATGAACTGGTGATGGCCGCCTCCAATGCCGGACTGGCTCCGGAGGGGGTTGAAGGCTGGATACGCATCGAAGGTCCTCGGATGCTTCCCATCAGCAAACAGGTCGAAGCCGAGGTCTATGACGTCCAACTTGAAATCTGGAAATGCGCCGCTGAACCTCGCAAACGCGAACGTGAAGTCGAGTAATTCCCGCCTAGTACAAACGGAAGTCTCACATGTCATTCTCAATCTGGTGGGTTTGGCTGCTTGCATCGACAGCCTCTTCGCCCGTAATCGATGGGCAGTTCGAGGACTGGCCGACACGGAACAACCGTGATTCATGGTCCATTCAAAGTCACGTGGATGACGATTCCATTCTGCTGTTCCTCCAGCAGCCCGGCCCGGCCACCGTCCTCCAGCAACTCGACGAACCCCTCCGTCTGGGTCTGGACGTCGACGACAACATCGCAACGGGCTCGCCGAATCAGTCCCTCGCGGGCTGTGATCTCATTTTCGAAATGAGCCCTGACAAGAAGGGACGACGACGCGGTGGCGTCACGGCAATCACCTGGAATTCGGATGGCTTCAGGATGGAACGTTCTCCCTACAAGTTCGGCTTCGTATTCGCCCCGACAACGGCATCTCGAAGACACGAGATTCGAATTGATCGAAAGGCGATGAACGGAATCGGCAATTCGATTCGAGCCGTTGTCCAACCCGGCACCGATGCACGCATCGAACATGTGATTGCCATCCCTGCACTGAAGCAGGCATCCAACCCGAGCTCATCGGTACCCCGAAAATCTGCTGGTTCGAGCCGAGTCATCAGCTGGAACATCGAATATGGCGGCATTCTGAAAAAACCGGATCTGGTGCGATCGGTTCTTCAGGCCCTGAAGCCGGACATCCTTCTGCTTCAGGAGTTTGAGAATGACCAGTCCATCGATGAATTGAAACGTTTTCTCGACAGCATTCAGGATGGCGACGATTGGACCCTCGCCGTAAACCGCAATACCGGCAACCTCCGTAGTGCCGTGGCCACCAGACTGCCTGCGGTGACCGTCGAACAGTTCGATCGGATCACGAGATCTGATGAGCCCGACCGGACGATTCGAGCCGCTGCGCTGCTGATCGATCTTGGGGGCGGACATCGTACGCTCGCGGTATCGGTGCATCTGAAATGCTGTGGTGGGCTCAATGGACCGGAGGACATGACCCGAATCAGCGAGATGCTTTCGATACGAGAGGCCATCGAGTCGACGACCCAGACCCACCAGCCTGATGGCCTCCTGATCGGAGGCGATCTCAATCTGGTTGCAAGTCCGATCCCGTTGGACATCCTGCGCCTCGATGGGCAGAGTCTGCTTGGCCCACATCAATCCGGGGACCTCGACGTGGCGTCACCACTTCATATTGATGGACGAGATGCCTACACGTGGTACAACGCCGAATCATCGTACACACCTGGAAGACTCGACTACGTGCTCACTGGTGGCGACCTGAAGCAGACTGAGAGCTTCATATTCGATTCCTATGATCTGGATGCCAATCATGCAGACAAGCTGGCGAAGGATGCCACTCGAAGAGCGTCCGATCATCTTCCAGTCGTGGTGGATGTGGTTCCGGCACCGAACTGATGCAATCAGGGCATCAGCATCTTGGCTGCACCGGCGGCGAGAATGCAGATGAAAATCACCCTGATGGTCTTCAAGGGCAGAAGATGCGTGAGCTTGGCGCCGAACCAGCTGCCGAAGATGCAGGTTGGGATCAGCCAGATGGCGTATCTGATGGGTTCGTACCAGGGTAGATACTGAGCTGTTCCAGACTGGTCATAGAAGGGAATGCTGGAAAAAGTCAAATCCTTGGTGATTGCACCGATGATCGACGTGAAGCACATGATCGCCGCAGATGTCGCGATAGCCTCCTGAAGCCTGAGCTTGCAGAGAAGTTCGGCCAATGGAACCGTAATGAGACCACCACCGATCCCCAGAATGCCCGCCCCCCCGCCGGCCAAACCCCCAAGCATCAATCCACGCGTCTTCTTCACGCTGGTCGGAGGAATCGATGTCCCCGAGGATGCCTCCATTTCCCGGCTCGAACCGGTTGACTTCTTGAAGAACCAGAGATCGAACGGCAGAAACGAACGGAGCCCACTTCTGCCCCCCATTAGTTTTCGCACATTCTGGAAAATGACGTAGATCAGAAAAATCCCGAAGATGCGCTTCATCAACTCGTTCGGGGTGACGTTGCTTACGAAGACGCCTCCGATGATCGCCAATACCGCCATGGGCGCGGCGACCTTCAACAATGACGTGTTCAGTGCACCTTCACGGTAGTGGCGGATGGCTGACGGGAGCGCCACGAAGAAGGTCACGTTCATGGCAGCAGCCTGGGCGAGGTGGATGTCGCGACCAATGAGAAGGGAGATGGCGGGTATCGTGACCACCGCCCCTCCGATGCCCAGCAGGCCGCCCGTGAGGCCGGCGGCGACACCGATCGCCAGAAGGGTTCCGACCTCCCACAACTCCATGGACCAGATTTGCATGGCCAAGCTGGGTAGCATTGTCGCAGCCTAACAGCGCAGCGGGTCCTTCATGGCAAATCAACCCACTATCTGGAATCTATTCGACACGTGACCAGCCGTTCAAAGATCTTCAAGGCAGACGCACTCCTCCTTATCCTGGCGATGATCTGGGGCTCGGGCTTCATTGCGCAGAAGCTGCCCATGGAACTCATTGGGCCCATGACATTTGTCACGATCCGACTACTGCTCGGCGCTCTCTTTCTTCTTCCATTCCTGTTCATACGAAGCGTTCCAGCCAATCCCGAATTTCCCGGATGGAGAAAACTGCTCCCCGGACTGCTTGGCGTGATTGTCGTCGTCTTCCTCGGAACATGGTTGCAACAGGTCGGACTGATCACCACCGAAGCAGGAACCGCCGGCTTCATCACCGGCCTGTACGTGATCTTCACTCCCATCCTCGGACTCTTCATCGGTTACAGAGTCAGAGGCCTGACATGGATGGCGACCATCATCGCCGTCTTCGGGCTGTTCATGCTGACGGTCGCCGGCAGACCCACCATCAACATCGGCGATCTTCTGATTCTGCTCTCAGCGATCGCGTGGGCTGCTCAGATATTGTTCGTGGGCTGGCTGGCTCCGAAGATCGACGCGATTCTGCTGACCGTCATCCAGCTGGCAGGCGCCGGCCTGCTCTGCCTGATCATCACACCATTCTTCGAGCCCCTATCACTCGAGAACATCCTTCAATGCAAGGGATCACTGCTCTACAGTGGCCTGATCGCATCGGGTCTGGCCTTCCTGCTTCAGGCCGCCGCACAACAGGACGCACCACCAGCCCACGCAGCGATTCTCATCAGCCTCGAATCGGTCTTTGCCGTTCTGGCGGGATGGCTTATGTTGAATGAGGAATTGACCCCACTGCAGTTCACCGGCTGTGGAATCATGTTCTTCGCCATCATACTCGCGCAGATTAAGCCGCCTCGAGCCGCGTTCGGGACAACCGGTTCAACGATCGAAGGCGTGGATTGTTCTCAGAAGCAGCCGTCCGATGTCCAGTGAACTGACGTCAACCCTCTTCCGCTCGTAGTCGGTCGACGATCTCACGCACCTGCTTGACCAATCGCATCTTGGCATGACGAATGGCGGCCGGGGTCATCTCGAGTCGCTCGGCGACCTGTTCGACCGGAACACCACGGACGCCATAGAGCTCGAAGGCCTTCCATGTACGATCCTCGACACTGCCGCGAACTTCGGTCATGGCTCTCTGCAGAAGCTGCTCCGTCCATTGACGATCCCAGGCGGCATCGACATCCGGCATTTCAGCCGGCGGATCGTAATCATCCTTGATGAAGGTGCTGGGTCGCTTTCGGCGATGACGAGCACGAATGGCATTCAATGTAACCCGCTTGAGATAGCCACGAAAACGTCCTTTCGCCGGGTCGTATTCGAACTGATCGGAAACACGGAAGAACCCGAGCAACACATCCTGCAGTACATCATCCGCATCCTGGGCCCGCAACCCCGCGTTTCTCGCAAAGCCGGCAATCACACGCGCATACTTCTCGGTGAATTCCTGCCAGCCAAGCTCTCGATCCATGGAACCATCCGCCTGAAGCCGAATGAAGATGCTCGCTCGTGTTGCATAGATGGATTCCTTGTCGTCGTCCTTCGCCGCAGCGACATCCGCCTCATCAGAAGCCGTTGAAGACTCAGGCTGATCGGCACTCTTGGAGTCAGCAGCGGGCGAGTCGGTCTTTTCCGGACCGATCCGAACAAGAAGCTTCCACGGTCCGATCGTGAGCAGATCCCTGTCGAAGATCTCCTGAGAGTCGCCTTTCTCAAGAAACATCATGTTCACGGCGAGTCCGGCCCGCGACTCGTTGTCGTGAATCGAGACCTTGCCATTCTCCATGAGAATGGAGGCATGCTCCCGTGAGACGCTGCTCTCATTGAGGACAATTCCACATTCCTTGGAACGGCCTATGGTGACTGGGGACCCGAGGCTGACCCGGATCCGTTCAAAGCTATCCGGGCCAGAAACGGATATCAGATCCATTTCGTCCGTACTACGATCCGGCATGACGGCTTCTTCAGTCATGACCGCATGATACCGGCACTGAGGGGGCATTCGCGAATGATGGCGGCGAGGGCGAGTGGAGACTCTCGAAACCTCGAAAACGACTCTAAACGGATCATCCTCGCCATGACCGGCCGTTAAATACCTCTAAACAGATCCTGCAATTTCTTCGTTGATTCAAACGAACATATCGGGCGGCCGGACCGTCCTGCTGGTTCGGCATGCGAGCGACTGCACGCCATTGACGCGTATGACGGACACACCACACGATCCGGCTGCGCAAACGTGAGACTCTGGATGATCTTTGAACATTTGAAATGACTGATTTGTCGAATGACTTCATGTCAAAGATGCTTCTTGGATCGTATCTACTTATTGACCAGAACCAATTTCCACCGCCCTCTTTCAAGTCGCAATTTGGAGCAAGTAAATGACTGCATGGAAAAGTATGGCTTTTCTTGCCCTGGCACTACCAGCCGGCACCGCCCTTGGACACGGTTCCATGGGATTTCCAATATCACGAACCTACAGCGCCTATCTTGAGGGTCCGGAATCGCCGATTTCGGACGCCGTTCGAGATGCCGTCGAATGCGGTGGTTCCCAACCACTCTACGACTGGCACGAGGTCGCCAACTTCTTCGCACGTACGCCCGAGTACCAGCGATCGATCCCGTACGATCT
>MDTD01046523.1_pt1 | contig 12285 bp, 10 predicted proteins | sample 811221 | NCBI WGS metagenome assembly MDTD01 (sample SAMN05326646, study PRJNA326480) | marine metagenome | isolation source: seawater | place: Pacific Ocean: South West | collected 2011 | reverse complement strand
TTTTATAAAACCAGCACCAGATTCTAAAAGCTCGTATGAGGGCATCGCTCCAGTAAAACCACTTTTAAAATAATAATTAAAAGCTGACTCGCTTCCAAAAACCCTAAAACCCAAAGATCCAGAAACATTTTCCACTGGGTGTTTCTTAAGCCTGGTTTCTATAATCGCTCCTGTCTCAACAGAAACAACCACGAAAAGCTCTTCATTTTCAACAACAGCATAACCATCACCCAACCCAATGAGGCCCATAGAGTCTGCAAGTACGAGATGGTTTTCAATTGCAGCAGCCTTCTTTTCTGAAGTCCACTCAAACAACAAAGCGCCCGAGAGAACAACAACAACCAGCCAATAAAAGTTTCTTATATTCATTTTTAAACTACTCTTTTGTAATTTGTTTTATTGCTAAAGCAATTTCAGTTTCTGCTCTGCTATATGATAACTCTGCAAAAGGCCTAAATACAGAAAAAACATAATCACCGCCCAAAATATCACCCCACTCATTTGTTCTGATGATTTCTTTTATTCTTCTCTTGTAGGTATTTCTCTCAACAGCAAGCTTAAAATATTTTTTTGAGACAGATATCTCCAAGCCGCTTGATCGAATGGGTTTTTTTAAAACCCTAAAGTGTTTGCTTGAAAAGACCTTTTTAAGGGGCGGGTTAATATTATTAGGTTTTGACAAACTATGCGCTAAGAACCTTTCTACCCTTTTTTCTTCTATTGGACAAAACAGCCCTGCCAGCCTTTGTAGCCATTCTTGCGCGGAAGCCATGGGTTCTCTTTCTTTTAAGATTGCTTGGTTGAAATGTTCTCTTCATAATAATAGGGTAAAAAGTGATGAGAATTATATCCTAATAAAATTTTAAAAACACAAAAAAATAATAAATTAACCAAATCTTTTTATATACAAGATATCCACAGAAAATTCTAACATTTATCCTGTAGATATCTTGTTAATTTTTTAATAGACTATCTAATTCAAGAGGAGTTTATGTTGGAAATTTGGAATAAGTGCTCGGAAAAGCTAGAAAACAAACTATCACAAGATGATTTTAACACCTGGATCAGACCACTTAAGGCCACTCAAGAAGAAAATACTTTAGAGCTTTTAGCGCCTAACGACTTTATTCTAAACTACATAGAAAAAAACTTCTCAGATGAAATTAAAAAATTAGTTAGGGCTAATTCAAAAAAGAACATAAGTTTGGTTTTTAAAACACTTACAAAAGAAACATTTGTTGACAAATATAAAAGTACTAGTAAAAACTCCGAAATCAAGCTTGTTGAAAGCTACACATTTGATAGTTTTGTTGAGGGCAAGTCTAACCACCTTGCATTAGCTGCTGCAAAGCAGGTTGCTGCAAACCCCAAGGGTGATTATAACCCTCTTTTTATTTATGGCGGTGTTGGTCTTGGAAAAACTCACTTAATGCATGCTGTTGGCAACCAAATCCTTAATAATGAACCTGATAAGAGAATTGTTTATGTCCATTCTGAAAAGTTTGTTTCTGATATGGTAAAGGCACTTCAGTTAGGTGCTATGAACGAGTTTAAATCTTACTACAGAAATGCAGACGCACTCTTGATTGACGACATACAGTTTTTTGCTGGTAAAGAGCAGTCACAAGAAGAGTTTTTTCATACATTTAATGCTCTACTAGACAGAAACAACCAAATGATACTAACTTGTGACAAGTATCCAAAAGAAATAGATGGTTTAGAAGAGAGATTAAAATCAAGACTTGGTTGGGGATTGCCGGTTGTTATTGATCCGCCAGAGTTAGAAACAAGAGCTGCTGTTTTGCTAAACAAAGCAAACAGAATGGGCGTAATTCTTCCAAATGATTGTGCTATTTATATCGCCCAAAGAATTAGATCAAATATTAGAGAGCTAGAGGGCGCGCTAAAAAGAGTTGTTGCTAATGCTAGATTTACAAACCAAGATATAGATCTAGCCCTTGTTAAGGATGCGCTCAAGGATTTGTTTGTTATATCAGCAAAAATGGTCAGCATTGAAAACATTCAAAAAACTGTTGCGGAATATTACAACATAAAACTCTCTGATTTGTTGTCTAAAAGAAGAAGTCGCTCAATCACAAGACCAAGACAGATGGCAATGGCTTTAACCAAAGAGCTAACCAATCACAGCCTACCCGAAATTGGAGAAGCTTTTAATGGAAGAGATCACACTACGGTTTTGCATGCATGCAAAAAAATTATAGACCTTCGAAAAGAAAACCCATCACATGAAGAGGATTATAGAAACCTTAACAGGGCACTTACAAATTAATGGACTTTTATATTTTAAAAGAAGAGGTTGTTAAATCTCTCAATCTCGTTCTTGGTGTTGTTGAAAAAAGACAAACCTTGCCAATAATATCGAATGTTCTTATTGAGGTTGATGAGTCATCTCTTAAACTAACAGCAACTGACCTAGAGAGTGAGATTTCAACTACGTCTACAATTTCTAATTTTAAAAGCGGAGGCAGAACAACAGCACCAGCTAGAAAACTAAGCGATCTTTGTAGGCTTCTACCGGACTTAGCTGAAATCCATTTCTTTCTTGATGGCGACAATTTAAAAATTGAAACCAACTCAGGTAAATATAATTTGTCGACACTGCCAAGCGATGATTTTCCAGTTTTTGATACAGAAGACTCGCAGTCACAGGTGAACATATCATCAGAAAACCTCAAAACATTAATATCAAAAACTGCCTTTGCAATGGGAAACCAAGATTGGAGACATTATCTCAACGGTCTTTATCTTTATATTGATGACAAAAACATAACATCTGTAGCAACGGACGCACACCGTCTTGCTCTTGCTACAACCTCTTTAAATGAAGCTGCTCTCGAAACAACAAGTGGTATTGTGCCAAGAAAATCTATAAACGAAATAGGAAGGCTTGTTGGCGATAATTCAGACAATGTTGTTATAAAAATAGCTCAATCCTCTATTAAAGTCGAGGTTGGAGGAACTAAATTTGTTAGTAAATTAATTGAAGGAAAATTCCCCGACTATCAACAAGTTATTCCTTCGGGAGAAAGTTCATTGCTTGAAATTAATAAGAAATTATTTTCGGATAGTCTAAGCAGGGTTAGTGTTTTATCAAGTGAAAAATACAAAGGCGTAAGGATAGTCACAAAAGGTAATTCCCTTCACATTTCTGCAAACAACCCAGAGAAAGAGCAGGGTGAAGAAAATGTAGACTGTAAGTATTCTGGTGAAGATGTAGATATTGCATTTAATGTTAGCTACTTACAAGAAATACTTTCTACGCTGGATTGTGAGCATGTTGATGTTAACTTTTTTGGTTCAGATAAGAGTTGCTTAATCGTTGACCCAAATAATAGCAGCTTGAAATATGTAGTGATGCCCCTTTTAATTTAGTTATTTAAAGTGGCATTTTCTAAGATTTCTATCAAAAGATTTAGATGTTTTGAGGAGCTAAATTTAGATCTATCACCCGGCGTTAATTTTTTTTATGGTACTAATGGATCTGGCAAGACAAGCATTTTGGAATCAATATTTATTTTTTCAAGCGGCAAGTCATTTAAAAGCTCTAATACATCTTCCTTAATAAACTTTGATTTTGATAATTTCTCTTTAAAGGCGTTTGATTCGGAAAGAGGCTACATTGTAGAAATAAAAAAAGATATTAATAGGCCTATATCTATTAAGTTAAACAATTCTAAAGTTACCACAAGCAAGCTTATAAAAGAATTCCCATGCTCACCAATACATAACAACACTTTTTCATTTGCTGATGCATCCCCAGACTTTAGAAGAAAGATTCTTGATAGATCAATATTTATTGCCGACAATGGTTTTTCTGGTTCATGGTTCTCATTCTATAGATCCTTAAAACAACGGAATAGCTTACTAAAAAAAGGAGAAAAAATAGAGATCTCTGCTTGGAATGATACTTTTATTAAAGAAGGTAATACTGTATCAAATTTGAGATCAGAATTTTTTAAACTCACTTTATTAGAATTTAATAATTTCTTAACACTGTTAGAGCCCAACAACGTATTTAATTTTTTTAAAGATATACATATTTCTTTTTTCAATGGATGGGATCCTGATACTAGTCTTAAAGAAGCTTTAGATAAAAACTTTGAGGCTGATATAAATAGAAAAACCACAACAAAGGGCCCTCATAAAGCAGACATAAAATTTTTAATTAATAATATTGACGCACGCCAACTTCTATCAAGAGGTGAGCAAAAGTTTTTTTCAATTTTATGGTCTTGCGCACAGCATGAAGTGCTCAAGAAGCATTATAACTTAAGCCCAACACTAATAATTGATGATATAAAATCAGAGTTGGACGATAGGGTATTTGAATTATTTATAGATTTGCTTAAATATAATGAAAATCAGGTAATCTTTTCCTGTATAGATGATCATTTTAGTAGTAAAATAGAGCCTGAATTCAATGATTTTAAAAAGTTCCACGTGGAACAATTAGGATAAAAAATGGCAAAAAAATCAAGTGACGCCAAGTACGATTCATCCAATATTCAAGTTCTAAAAGGCCTAGAGGCGGTCAAGAAAAGACCGGGCATGTACATTGGCGATACAGATGATGGATCTGGCCTTCATCATATGGTTTTCGAGGTTTTAGATAATTGCATCGATGAGGCAATGGCAGGCCATTGTTCGGATATTGATGTAATTATAAACAAAAATGGCTCTGTAACTGTCCAGGATAACGGAAGAGGTATTCCGGTTGATGTTCACAAAAAAGAAGGAATATCTGCTGCACAACTAATTTTAACAACTCTCCATTCGGGGGGTAAGTTTGATGATAATAGTTATAAAGTCTCAGGTGGACTACATGGCGTTGGAGTTTCTGTAGTAAATGCTCTATCAAAAAAGCTTATACTTGAAGTTCATAGAGATGGAGGTGAATATTTTCAAGAATATAAAGAGGGTAAACCGGCAGCAAAACTAAAAAAACTCAAAAAATCCAATAAAACTGGGACTAAGATAACATTTTTCCCTTCGGAGAAAATCTTTACATCAATAGATTTTGAAATAGAAAAAATACATAAAAGAATACAAGAGCTTTCTTTTCTTAACGCTGGCGTATCAATAAATGTAGAAGATAAGAGAACCGGCAAAAGTAAAAAATTTAAAAACAATGGAGGATTATCTAGTTATGTAACTCATTTGAGAGGAAGGAAACAGCAAGTATCTGATATTTTTGAATGCTCAGCTACAGAAAATGATGTTGGTGTTGAAATATCACTTCAGTGGACAGATTCATATTCTGAAAATGTATTATGTTATACAAACAATATCCCACAAAAAGACGGAGGAACACACCTCGCTGGTTTTAGAGGAAGCTTAACAAGAGTTCTTAAAGCTTTTATAAAAAAAGAAAATGCTAAAAAGACACCCACAGACCTTCTAGGAGAAGATGTAAGAGAGGGGCTTACTGCAATCATTTCAGTTAAAGTACCAGATCCAAAATTTTCATCACAAACAAAAGAAAAATTAGTATCTTCTGAGGTCGAAAGCGTTGTTAGTACAGTATTTAGCAAGTATTTTAATGAATTTCTTTTAGAAAATCCTAAAGATGCTATGAGCATAGTGTCTAAAGTTTCAGAAGCAGCACTAGCCAGGGAGGCTGCTAGAAAAGCAAGAGAAATGACAAGGAGAAAAGGAGTACTAGAAATTGCAGGCTTACCAGGAAAACTAGCAGATTGTCAGGAGAAAGATCCTTCCTTATCAGAAATTTACATTGTAGAGGGTGATTCTGCAGGCGGATCAGCAAAACAAGGAAGGAACAGAAAAAATCAGGCGATTCTGCCTCTGAAAGGAAAGATTATAAATGTAGAAAAAGCAAGAATTGATAAGGTTTTAGGATCTCAAGAGGTCGGCACCCTTATAAAAGCACTAGGTTGCGGCATAGGGAAAGATGATTTTGATATTAATAACCTTAGATATCATAGAATAATTATAATGACCGATGCTGATGTTGATGGTTCTCATATAAGAACCTTATTACTAACTTTTTTCTATAGGCAAATGTACGATATTGTTGATAACGGTCATGTATACATTGCTTTACCCCCACTCTATAAGATCACCAAAGGTAAGGATTTTATTTATGCATCTGATGAAAATGAAAAAGATGATGCGATTAAATCACTTTCAAAGAATGGCACAAGAGGATTAGAGGTTCAAAGGTACAAAGGCCTTGGTGAAATGAATCCTGAGCAGCTTTGGACTACAACCATGGATCCTTCAAATAGGAGAATGATGAGAGTAGATATAAAAGATATTCAAGAAGCAAACGAATCATTTGAAGTCCTTATGGGTGATGATGTAGAGCCAAGGCGAGAATTTATTGATGCAAACGCACTCTCGGTAAAGGAGTTGGATATTTAATGGATTTCATTAAAATTATCTTCAATCCATTTAAAAGCTTGATTTGTTAGCTCTTTAGGGTCTTCACCATACATTTCGTTACCAATTCTTAATGTAACCTGTCCTGGGTGCTTGTTAAAATGCTTATTTTTCCAATAAAGTCCAGCATTATGACATACTGGAATTATTGGAACTTTGTTATTAACAGATAACAAACCACAACTATTTGAAAACTTATTCAGCCCTTCATGAGGTTTTGCTCTCGTTCCTTCTGGAAAAATTATAATTGAGAATCCATTATTTAATTTTTTAGTTCCTGATGAAATAACCTTTTTAAGACTTCTTATCTTATTTTTTCTCCTAAGATGAATTGGTTTTGTGCATGCCAGTGCCCAGCCAAAAAAAGGAATATATAATAGATCTTTTTTTATAATACTTGCTGAAGGTATTCGAAGTGTTTGCAAATAAAACGATTCCCAAGCGCTTTGATGGTTTGAAACCAAGATGAATGGTTTTTTTGGAAGATTCTCAATGCCTTCTATCTTCCATGAAATACCACAAATAACCCTAAGACTTCTAAGAATGAACATTATCCAAGCAGCCGCAAGTTTTTGAATATATTTTGTTGAACAAAATGGATATAACAATAATATTAATAATGAAACAGGTATTAGAGAAGAATAAAGTAATACATTAAAAAATAAACTTCTTAAAAATAGCAATTTTACTTAATCTTATTAGCAAAAAAGTCAGGAAGTTCTCTAATATCTAACCTAATCTGGTCCATAGTATCCCTATCTCTAATAGTTACGGTATTGTCTTCTAACGAATCAAAATCTACTGTAATGCATATAGGAGTGCCTATTTCGTCATGTCTTCTATACCCTTTTCCAATATTGCCAGTATTTTCAAGAACAACCCTTCCAAGACCAAGATTTTGAAGTAATTTTTTAGTATTCTTTGATAATTTTACAATATCTTCATTATTTTTCTTAAGAGGTATTACAGCCGCTTTTACCGGAGCTAAGTGTGATTTGAGCTTCAAGACTATGCGTTTTTTTCCATCACCCAGATCTTCTTCTTCATAAGCTTCATTAAGTATAGCAAGAAAGCCTCTTTCGACCCCAGCTGATGGTTCTATAACATAGGGCACATACCAATCCCCATTTTCATTCTGAACAGCAAGTTTAGAGTTAGAATTCTTATTGTTTTTAACTTGGGACTTTATTTCTAATTCTTCTTGTTTTTTAGAATGGGATCCAAGATCAAAATCAGTTCTGTTGGCAATTCCCTCAAGCTCTTCCAAACCATGTGGAAAATTATACATTAAATCTACTGTCCGCTTTGAGTAATGAGCTAACTCATCCTTAGGAACCTCGTAAAGATCAATACTTTCCGTGGGTACACCCTGGTCTTGCCACCAATCCAGCCTTTTTTGTACCCATGAATTAATACATTCTTCATCTTTTCCAGGTTCAACAAAATACTCTAACTCCATTTGTTCAAACTCTCTAACTCTAAAAATAAAATTTCTTGGTGTGATCTCATTTCTAAATGCTTTTCCTATTTGTGCTATCCCAAAGGGAATGGTTTTAGAGGTTGAATCTATAACATTCTTAAAGTTAGTAAATATTTGTTGAGCAGTTTCTGGCCTAAGATATGCAAAACTATTACCATCATCAATCGGCCCAACATTTGTTTTAAACATTAAATTAAACATTCTAGGCTCAGTAAGATCCTCTGGTTTACACTCTTTAGGAACTTGGTCAGCTCTATATCTTTGATTACAAGACTTACAATCAACCATTGGATCTGAGAATGTTTCTTCATGACCAGAATACTTTAATACTAAAGGGTTGGTTAATATTGCAGAATCTAGGCCCTCAATATTATCATTTTCATAGACCATGCTGGTCCACCATGAATTTTTTATATTATTTTTTAGCTCAACACCCAGTGGCCCATAATCATATATGCCCTGTAAGCCACCATATATCTCACTAGATTGATAAATAAAGCCTCTTCTTTTACAAAGAGCTACTAATTCTTCCATATTTTTTGCTGCCAAATCAAATCCTATGATAAATGAGACATATGTCTACTAATTTGCATAATATCTTAATATGAATAACTTATCATCATATTAGTCACTCTTTTATTAAAAGAATATATATTCTATGATTATAAAAGTATTATCAAAAAATTACGATGAAAAATCTTTTTTATTTTGTTTCTCTTTTTCCAAAATCTTTTTTTGTTGCTCTAGTTGATCTCTACTTGTTTTTGAAAATTTATAAATATTTTTCTAGTTATAAAATTACGATAGCAAACATTAAAATAGCTTATCCAAAAAGAAATAATAGTGATTTAGAGCTACTATCAAAATTAAGCATAAGAGAGTCTATTATTTCTGGCTTCGAGTCAATATATACTTGGGGGAGAAATGAACATGAAGTTAACAAAAATATTTTACGAATAGAAAATAATTTTTTAGTAAATAATCTAAAAGATAATGGTTTGATATGTGTATCATTTCATAATAGAAGTGTTGATATGTTGTTGTCTTGGATGAACTCTAAACACACAACTCATAGCTTATATAAAAAAGTTAAAAACAAAGCATTGAATAATTTTATAAAAGACAGACGAGAATCTGGACTTTCAAAATGTTATGAAACAACAATAGCCGGCGTAAGACATATTTTTAGTGCTTTAAAAAATAAAAATATAGTATGCTTTGCGGCTGATCAAGTTCCACAAAGAGGTTTGGGCGAACACATTAATTTTTTTAATAGGGGAGCCTACTCCACCACATTAGTACAATCACTAGCCGTCAAAACATTAGCCCCTGTAATATATTTTTATATTCAGACAAATCAAGATAATAAAATATGCATTAACCTAAAACAATGTTCTGATAGTATTTATGATGATAGTAAGCACAAACTACAAATTAACCAAGACATTGAAAATTTTATTAATGATAGGCCTTCAGATTACTCATGGGAGTATAAAAGATTTAAGCGAAGCCTTGGTTTCCCAAAAGATCCCTACAAACTATGATAGTTATTTGCTCCAAAACATTGGCGTTAAAATAACTAACAATGTAAAGATTTCTAGTCTTCCGAGCAACATTGCAAAAGCTAAAACACCCTTACTGGTTGCGTTAATATTTGCATAGTTTTCTGAAACTATTCCTAGGCCAGGACCAAGGTTATTTAGGCACGCCCCAACGGCTGAAAAAGCTGATTCAAAATCAACTCCTGTTATTAAGACAAATAACAAAAGAATAATAAAAGAGATAACATATATTGAGAAAAACCCCCAAACTGATGTTGCAACCTCATCATCGACATTCTTTGTGCCAATTTTAAGAGATATAACCGAATTAGGATGAACAATCCTCATTATGTTCTTATGAGCATGATTAATCATTATAAGAACTCGCCATGACTTAACCCCGCCACCGACTGATCCAGCACAGGCGCCTATGAACGCACCTATCAAGAGAACAAATGATATTGAGAATGGCCATTCAGACGAATCTGATATTGAAAAACCTGTTGTTGTAATCATTGAGACACTATGAAACGCTAATTCTCTTATATTTGGACCATAATTGTGTATATTTGAAATTATTGCGCATATTATGAAAATAATAGCCAAAATACTCATAAAAAACCTAATTTCAGGGTCATAAAAGTACTTAAGCGGTTTTTTCTTAAATACTGCAAAGTAATGCAGGGTAAAACTAAATGCAGACAAAAGCATGAAGGTTATACAAATGATTTCGATGGAAAGACTATTAAAATGACCAATACTATCGTTGTGCGTAGAAAAACCACCAATTGCAACAGTAGACATTGCATGTGATATAGCATCAAAAGAACTCATTCCACCCAAGTAGTAAAGGATCGCACATAACACTGTAAGCCCAAGATAGATTAGCCATAAAACTTGAGCAGTTTCTTTGATTCTTGGAGTCAGTTTTTGTTCGCCCATTGCTCCTGGAATTTCTGTCTTATATATTTGACCGCCACCGATACCTAGTAGCGGCATTACGGCAATTGCTAAAACAATAAGGCCCATACCACCCATCCACTGAAGAAGTTGTCTATAAAATAATAAAGATTCAGGAAGTGCTTCTAAATTTGATATTACTGTGGCGCCAGTAGTTGTTATGCCTGACATTGACTCAAATATAGAATCAATCGCATTCATACCACTAAGATAAAAAGGAATCGATCCTGCAAAACATAAGACGATCCAAAACATTACAATAATTAAAAATCCATCTTTTTGAGACAGCTCATTGTCTACTTTTCTTGTAGCAGCAAGGCCGGCAAAACCTATTAAGCTAACACTTATTAAGGTATACAAGAACAAATAAGTAGCTCCATCATCAAATATCAATGAAACAATAATTGGGAAAATATATGAAAGGCTAAAAAATAAAACCAATATACTAAATAAGTTAACTATAGACTTTAGGTTCATTGATTCGTTTTGAATAAAACCTCAACCTCGGACACCATATCCTTATTAGCTAAAAATATTATGAGGTGATCATTTAAGCATAACTCTACATCAGATTCAGGCATTATTAATTCTCCATTCCTAATTACAGCCCCTATCGACGAACCCTCAGGCAGACTTATCTCTTTAATTGATCTTCCAAATAAAGATGAAGTATATTCATTCGCATGAACAATACCCTCTATTGCTTCAGCCCCAGTATCCATTTTTAGCATAACATCTTGTGCAACATCACTATCTCTTAAGTCCTGCAATACAGATGATACGGTTAATCTGTATGGAGCAATATATATATCTATAAAACCAGGAACAAGTCCAAGATATGACGGATTATTAAGAATGATCATCGTTTTTTTAGCGCCCATTTTTTTTGCCAGAAGAGAAGACATTAAGTTTGTCTCATCGTCATCAGTTAACGCACAAAAAATATCTATATTTGATATGCTCTCACTTTTTAAAAGCCCCTCATCAGTAGCTGATCCATGAAGAACAATAGTCTTATCTAGTTTTTTTGATAAGTTAGTGCATTTTTCTTCGTCTGCTTCAATTAACTTTGTTTTGTATTCATTCTCAATTTCTTTTGCCAGTGAATAACCAATTTTCCCTCCACCAACAATCATTACCCTTGAATAGCTTTCTTCATGATCTCTAAACTCATCAACTATTTGATTTGTATTCTCTTCAGATGAAATAAAATAGACTTCGTCATTTTCTTTAATAACTGTATCGCCTGACGGAATAAAGGGCTTACCTTTTCGATATATAGATGCTACAAAAGCATTGGTCTCTGGCATATCATCTTTAATTCCTTTTAACTCACGGCCAACAAGCTTGCCTTTCTTTTTAGCTTTAACACTTACTAAATTTACTTTTCCTTCGGCAAATTTTTCAATTTGATCTGCGCCAGGATGAGTTATTAGATCTTTAAGATGGTTTTTGACCTCATTTTCAGGACTAATAATAATATCAATTGTATTTTCACTTAAAACATCAATATCGCTACCATAGGAGGAATCAGTGATTCTACAGATTGTTTTTTTTACTTTAAATAACTTTTTAGCAATCTGACAGGCAATTATATTTACCTCATCATTTGAGGTTACTGCTATCACAGTTGTAGATTCATCCGCCCCTGATTTTTTAATTGATAGCGGATGTGAGGCATGGCCTTCAATAGTCATGAGGTCAAGCTTTTCCTCAAGAGGCTCCAAAGCATTTTTATCTTGATCAACAATAGCCACGTCGTAATTATTGTTTACAAGAGCTCTGGCAAGATTTCCCCCTACACGACCAGCACCCAATATTAGCACTTTCATAGTGTGTAAATTAAACCTCTTTTGTATGAATTAAAAGAGTTATGTATAAATT
>MDTD01183769.1_pt1 | contig 12286 bp, 15 predicted proteins | sample 811221 | NCBI WGS metagenome assembly MDTD01 (sample SAMN05326646, study PRJNA326480) | marine metagenome | isolation source: seawater | place: Pacific Ocean: South West | collected 2011 | reverse complement strand
GGCAATGTACAACATATTTGGTTTTTTAAACTATTTCGCACCGCTTCTCTGTAAGACTCTGGCTTGCTGGTGGTATCATATTTCCATACCATACCCCAATAACAAACCATGTGAGTGATGAACGTTATCGTCGTGTCAAACATAGTGTTTATTTGAATTGACATACTTATAATTCATTATTTTTCATAAAATAATGATTTTATTTAGCTCTTGCTCTCATTTTTCTTCTTTTTCGTTGCAAACGTCGAGTTCTTTTCTTTTTCCACTTCCATCTCATTTTAGCAGTAGATTTTTTGTACCTTGATCCGTGAGACATTTATTACTTTTTCTTAGTTTTTAATTGTTTTTTTCTACTGTTTTTACGAGGTGGTTTTCTAGATTTTTTAACCCGACCATATTTACAATGTTGTCTACATGTAAAACCTTTTGTTTTATTAGGACCGCTGCAAATACAATAAGACATGTCTTTTTTCTTACCGGTTTTACGACTCTTCTTCACGCTACGACGTTTAGGTTTACGACTCTTCTTCACGCTACGACGTTTAGGTTTATGACTCTTCTTCACGCTGCGACGCTTACGACTTTTCTTCACGCTGCGACGTTTAGGTTTACGTGACTTCTTAGGAGCTCTCTTTTTCTTGGGAAATCTAACTCTTCTACTTTTTGTATGTCTAGTACTCTCTCTACTACCACTCTTTCTTGCTCCTAGGACTGAATTATTTACACCGCATACCTTACTTGCAAATTTTTCAACGATTTCCTTTCCCACCCTTTTAAATTGCATTATAGTTCTTTGACCAGATATACATTCTCTACATTCGAAAAGAACTTGACCGTTTCTTATAGGGTAAGCTCCCATCGCGTAACTACCTTCACCCACAACACTTAACGCAGCTGAATAAGCCGAAATCGGTGATAATAGATCAGCATCTGGATGTTTTATACTCTTTTCTACCCATTTGTCGATAAAATCATCGATTTCTCGATTTAATCTATCTATCTCTAGTTGAGAAGCGGGATCATTATTATTTTCTAATTCAACAATCTTATTCCATTTATTTTTCAAAGCATCAGATCTCCTGATAGACGAGTTGAAAACTCCACCTTCCCCTTTGATACTACCTAATCTAGGATATATGTGTCTTATTAACCCTTTTTGTAATAATCTTTTAAAATATGTAGCGCGCCATAGTTTTTTACTGTCTAGGGGGCTTTTGATACTAAATAACCAGAGCCTATAATCAATAAGGTGGTTGTTCCTATCTGTACCATCTCGACGTTGGGGAATGGCTACGTCTAATAATGGTACTTGCACTGCCATTGGTAAATAAGAATCACCATTACGATCTAAAAATCCAGCTATCAACAAAGTATCACTGGACAAATTGTAACGAGTTTGGATATCTGCCATTGCCGTGTCAACACTTCGCACGACGCGTGTATATTTATCGAATAATCTTTGCTCTTCAGAAGATAATAATTCTTTATAGATATCGCTAAATTTATTACGAAGCATTAATGGTAATATTCCTTTCAAACCGGTATTAATATCTCTTTCATCGTACCCCTTGAGAGTATAATTAACATCCGGATAGTAACCTCCATTCTTATTTTTTTTATATACAAAACCCAGCACATTCATATAATTATGAATGAGGAAGAGGAAGTTATATAAATTGCTATTTGGACGATGCAATACATACAATAGATCAGTCAAATTTCCAGCAACTTTCGTGTCGCTTACATCAAAAACAAAAGTTACTTTTGAACGTCTAGAACTCCACATGTCATCACGTAAATCGATTTTTTCCACTTCCTCACCTTGGTAGTAAAAAATTGGGCGCAACTGTTGATGATTATTCCATTGCGATTTAACTTTAAGAAGACCTATGAAAGTCTGTCTAAATAACGTTTCCAGTAATGGTACACTTGGTCCAAATGGGGTAATACTCAACAGTTGTCTGTATCTATTCATAGGGATTCCATATGTTACTTGGACTGTTCCTTCAACTTGCCTAGGGTTCATAGATTTTAATCGTTTTATCACGTAATTTTGTAATCTTTGTTGTTTTGTTCCAAATGTGGTAGTAAGATACTCCTCTATAACAGATCGCGGTTTGCGTTTGTTAATACTCGTAGGATCCATAGTTTTTGAAGCTCCATGCAGTTCTCCCAGAATTGCTTCAATACCAGTGCTAAATTTGAAGAAATCATTAACGGCTTGATTATAATCTCTTACAATGATAGGTTTACTTTCAAATTCTAATCGTTCAGATGGGTCTTTTGATACATGATCGAATTTTACTTTATTACGACCCTTTTCAATTCCATAATCGTATTTTTCTAATACTTGATAATGAGGATCTTGTAAGAAAAATCCAGGTGTGCTATCTAAATACCGATCTTCTTCGGTTCCTCTATTTCTATTGGTGTCATTTTTGTTTTCTATTAAGTAGATTTCATTCAATTCTACTTCAAATCCAATACTACAGTCACTCATTTTTATTAAATAACAATAAAAATGAAAGAAACATCTATATTAGTTTTTTTAAGATCTCGCGAGATTGGAAGACTCTATCAAAAAATGAGAGGTAAAATAGTTATTTTAGCTAGATGAAATTAATTAAAAACATCTGAGTAAATATTTACACCTCCAAAAAAGAGCGCAGATGGTGCAGTTACATTCCCCACACCATTTACGATTATCGAAGTGACACCCCCTGCTGGTACAATTACACCAGTATCATCTCCACTAGGAAATGTTATAGTTAGGATTATATCTGGGGCTACTGGGTTACTATTTTCTATAGAATAAAAAGTGTTGAATTCACCATCAATTGTTAATGTTCCAGACGGGGCACCGTCAGTCTTAATAGCCACAAATTTAAGAAATCCCTTTTTCGACACATAGTCAAGATTTCCATTAGAAATCATACTTTGAATTCGTTCTTCGTTTTGAAACATATCTTTGTTTTTATTAGTTACAGTTCCTTGAACGGGTGCTACCCCCGTATCATACAAACTTTGTACGAAACTCATGTCATTTTTCATGAGCATTGGATTGACTTGGGTCTTTTTTCCCATGACGCTAACAAGTTGTTGTGTAGACATTTTATTTATGCAATAATAAAATGTCTTATGATTATCTTTTTAGAATTATCCTAATAGGAGATACTCGAGTAGGGAAAACCAGTTTATGTTATAAATTAACCGATGATAAATTCTTATCATCCTGTGAATCTACCATAGGTGTTGATTTCAGCTCCTTGAATGTTACCATAGCGAACAAAATCACTATAAAATGTCAATTTTGGGACACAGCGGGGTGTGAGAGATTCAGAGCGATCACTAAAAGTTATTATCATGACACCGCAATCATAATCTTAGTTTTTTCGTTAGCTGACGAAACCACGTTTAATTCACTTCAATCTTGGATACACGAGATAAATCATAATGTAAATACTAGCAATCACAAAATACTTCTCATTGGTAACCAAACGGATAAGAACCCTCGTCGTGTAGACTTCCAAGAAGCTATGGATTTTGCAAAATCACACAATGCATTTTATTTAGAAACAAGTGCTAAAGACGACGATACTCTTTACACGCGTTTCAAAGATTTTTTAGAAGACGTTTTCCTGGATTCTGATTTTATGAACAATTGTTCAGGTGTTAGGTCTATGGTAAGTATGAAGAAAAAAGCACCCAAAGAGATTAGAAATTGTTCACGTGAAACAGGATTTTGTTGCGGGTGTAATGTAATGTAAATTTTATTCGTTTTCAAATAAAATTTTGATATTTTATCCCACCAAGCCACATGAGACAGTTTCGTTATACCATATTTGAGGAGGTCCTGATACTTCCTTATTGGCTATAACTACTATACCCCATATCCACAATGAAAGTAAAGTAATCGACCACAAACAAGTACAACAACTTCCCATACATTTGACACAATCTACATGATTTTCATTTTGTGCACAAAACATAACACAGCAACAAGCTAAAATGAGTACAGCAAAAGGTCCAAAAACAACCCCCATATAAATACTAAAGATGTCCCATCGACCCATGTTCCCAAAACCAGCTCCGAAAACACCTGTCACCGGTATTGCTTGTAAAACTAAAGCTGGTACGAATTTAGGTCCGCTTTCTTCACATTTATTTAATTCTTTATCCCAAGAGTAGCACTTCTTGAGTATACACTTCGTATTATTATTCACCAATTCCATACAACTAGCGGGGCATGTACAAGCTCCAGTGGTTGTATCTTCTGTGCATGGGTAGAATTCAGTGGTTTTTACTTCGCTAAGCATCCGAAGATTATTCGCACTTACCGAGTAAGCAAAAAGGATAATAATGAGTGTTTTGAAATGTTGGCGATACATTTTTGTTTCAAAAAATTTTGAAACAAAAATTCATTTTGGATATTTATTCAATGTGGACTACTTTGTCAAACATACCCGAAACTACCTGATGAGCCACCAAAAGAACAGGACGACTATGTTGGTATTTCTTCATTACACTGACAACTTCTGATGTGAGCTCAGCGTCTAAATTAGAGGTACATTCGTCGAGAAGAAGAAATGGGAGATTGAAACGTTCTGTGAAAGCCAGAGTAAATGCTAATACTAAACGTTGAAGTTCTCCACCACTCAAACTCGTATGATCACATTCTCGACCTTTGAAATCTATCATGATATTTATTTCCGGTTTACTTGTCTTTTTGGATTTAGCTTTTTTCATAGTATTAATTCTAAGAACCAATGGATCTTTGGTGAAAAATTCGTCGAGATACATTTGTACTTCATTTTGAATACTTTGTACGAATGTATGCAAGCAAATACTCTCAGCTTCTTTGATTTTAGTTCGTAAGATCGATACACCAGTTGTCTTTTTTCGACCTATTTTTTCCATTTTTTGATATTCATCTAAATCTTCTCGAACTTTTCGTCGTCTTTGTTGTTCGATTTTTGCAATCTTGAACATCTGTATTTGCTGAATCATAGTTTCGTATTTTTTAATTTTAGCAGAAATCTTAGTCTTCTGTTCTTCTGTCTTATCTATAGTGTCTCTAATTTCTTCCAAAGTCTTGCTTGGAAGCTTTTTCTCTAATTCAGAGAGCTTACGACTTGATTCCTCTAACGATTCTTGACATTCACCTAAATCTCGCTCTGCGGTTTCCAATGCAAATACATGTTTTTGAAGAACTTCCCTGTTTTCCATTAGTTCACTCTCAGTCTCTTCTATTGTCTCTAAACCCTCTGATAGTGTTTTTTGACGTTTTTTGTCTTTGTTTAAACTATTTTCTAATTCTCTCGCTGTCTTAGAGAAGATTTTGTTTTGAATTTTATCAGTAATCTTTTCATATGTTGATTGTTTTTCCTTATTACTAGACAAATACTCTCGACACGACTCGATTTCTTTTTCCAATGTCGATAATTTAGTTTCGGAAGGTTTTGGAAGAGATTTAATTTCCGTATTTAGTCTTTCCCAGTCGTTTTGAACCATCCTTGCGGATTCCAGTTCTGATTGAATCGTTTTTAAATTTTTGGTAAGTTTTTTAACGTCTTTCAAACAATCATTTTTGTTTAAATCGGCGGTGCAACTATGAGCAGATTTAACTAATTCGTCGTTTTTGAGTTTCAGCTTACTATTACACTCTGGGCATACTAACACTTCTTCTGCTAGTTTGGCTTTACGATATTTGTCTTTTGACGCGTCTAATTTTTGTTGTATATCACTTTGTTTACTTTCCAAATCTGATACAATATCCGGGTCATGATTTATTTTAGACAGTTTAGAATGGAGTTTAATACTTTCGCGTAACTCTGAAACAGTTTGCTTTAGAGATTTGATATGTAGTATTGTCTCTTTTTTGTTTCTGTCTGGCCACAAATCTATTCCTTCTAATGTATCTCTGTATTCTTGCATTTCCATTTCTTGCAATCGAGTTAATTCTTCAGAGTTGATTTTTATATTCTTTTCAAGTTCTTTCAATGCTCGTTGACGACGCACCGTTTTTAATTTTTTCTTTACCTGTTGAAATTGCTCCTTAACACCTTCTGGTATATCTGATATTGTACCTTGAAGATCTAACTCTTTTTCTATCAACTCGTCAACTCTTGGTTGCAACACATCAATTTTTCCAGCAATGATTTCTATCTTTTTCTGTAGAGTATGACAACTCGCCAATTTTTTCTCGACTTTGCCTAGATCCAACGCACCTTTCTCTAGATTTTTCCTTATTTTCAGTTCTGCTTCTTTTTCGTTTCGTGTCTTAATTGGAAATTTAGAGACTTCCAGTTCTTCGAAATCTTCTATCTGTTGATCCAGAACTTCTACTTTAGCAGTTGCTGATTTAAAATTATTTTCTTCTTCTTTGAAAAGTTCATATGCCTTGTTTTTTAGTTCCACGATATCAACATTTTGAAATGCCAATTGCTCGATAAATGCCAGTTTATCAGCCGGGCCTTTCAATACAAAAGATGTGTTTTTACCATTCTGGCCCAAATAACCTAACGTCTCAAAATTTTCGGTAAATTTTTCATTTAAATATCCCTGAGCTGCATCATCGTCATAAGTAGTACCACCTGGAATTTTTACCACTAATGTATTTGGTCGTTTTTTCCTAATTATTGTTACTCCATCATTCATAACAACTCTCACAACACATGAACTCTTACCTTGAGTTATTATATTTCTTCCTTTTCCGGTAATGGCAAATAACACGGCTTCTAAAATGGAACTTTTACCGACCCCTGAAGGTCCTGATAATAGAGTTATACCTTCTGGTGATAATTGAATGGTTTTATCTTTCCAACATCTAAAATTCTTAAGAGATATTTCCATTTTTATGTTACATAAATTCCTGTGTAAATCATTTTGTATATATAAAATGGGAAACTCCTTATTCTACATTTACGGTAGAGATAAAGATCGATACTGGTTGTCAGAACCTATTCATGAAAGTGAGAAACAAAGTCTTGGTAGATTCAAACACTGTGTTTACTCATTCGCATTACAAGAAAGATTTGAAAATTGTCAGTCTATATATTATTATCAAGGTAGATATCGTCTTATCAAAGCTACCATGGAGGATAATACTTTGGTGCTTTCATTCAACAACGTGGAAGCATTAAGAGCATTTGAAGATGCCGAAGAATCGTTACATGATTTTAAAAAGAGTTTTATGGAAAGACAATTTAGTAATCGGTTTAATTTGGATAAATACAAGGAAATGACCAGTTATGGAATATTAACTGTAACATATAACAAGTCTTAAGTAATTATTTATGTTTCAAATTAATTACTCATCTATCAGACATCTATTATTTTTACAACAACAAAACCACATTAGAATGTATTCAAAAATACCAATAAATAATGCAATGATCCATATATACGGCGTAGAAGATTCAAATGTTGTTTCGCTCACGAATACTACAATCGTCAACACGCCCATCAGATACATGAAAGCCCAAAATCCAAGGATAGTCAAAAATACTTTCCACGCATCATGGAAGAGTATACACCATTCATTACACGTTGGTGTCCTCGGAGTTGGTCCATGTTCCATTGGTGCTCCTGCTAAATCTATTACTTCTTCTTCACCCTCAACATTTATCGGTACTATTTTTGTGTTTTTTATTATACTTTTTTTCCATTTTAACTGCCTACAGATAGGACAAATATCAGCTGACCCTTCTTCACACAATTTTACTGCGCAATTGGAGCATAAATTTCCTTCGAGACAAAAGTAACAAGAAAGAGTTATTTCACGCTTTTCAAGACAAATACAACATACTTCTTTTTCAATTTTTGTTCTACACATCCACATCTTCACAATTAAAAAAAATCCATTTAATATTTCAATTTAGTCTACAATTCAGATTTCTCCTTGTCCAGATAGACGAGGAGAAATAATGCGCTATCCAGGGATTGAACCTGGATCTCGACATTGGCGGTGTCGTATGCTACCATTACACCAATAGCGCTCTCTTACTCAGGATTTCTTTGTGTTTAAATTTCTTTCACACTAATTTCAAGGAAAGCTTTTTAAAATAAATGAACAAATTCTCTCCGCTTTTCTCAGCTACCAGAAGGTTTACCAGACGATCTTCCACGAAGTTTCCACCAATCAGTCTCTATATACCAAAGGAAGATCCCCTTCCTGAAGAAATAAATGTAATTTGGAATTTTGCTAAAGATTCATCGTTGAATAGTACAGAGAAAGTCAAATATGTCATGAAACCTCAAGTGAAGACGACACCGAAAAAAGAAGATGTCAAGGAAGACACTGATCACCGAATACGTGCAGGACTTTGTGCTGTCAGAACTCTCTCAATTACCACAGGTGAGTGCTAATTTTCTCGCTGCTTTTGGATAAAATTTTCGACCAAAGATAGCCTTGCTCTTACAAATCTTTCTTTTGTATCTTTTCATTTTATTGTAAGTAAATTTTTCAGGATGTGGTTCTTCGCTTTCTGGGTCCCAGTAAGTGTAAGTAGCTGGGATATCTCTAATCTCTTTTTTAAAGCCCTTGCTCGATCTTCGACCCAATTTGTGAATTAACCAATTTACTGGGTATATTTCATCGGGACATAGCGCTTCGACATAACCACATTCGTTTGATGGGCTCATTATTTTATAATTGCAAGATGGCTCACCTTGTGCGTTTAAATACATCATTTTCTTTGTTTTCTTTCTCCAGGCTTTTCCTTCAGCGCTATCTTTAAGATCAATCATAAGCTGAGCACATTTTCTATTCAGTATAACCCACTGATCTGCGTACAATAACCCAGTAAGACTGTATACGTCACCGGCATCTATTGCTACATCTGTGGATATATTGACACGGGATTTTTTACTCCTTGTTATCATTTTATACGTCTGCGGGTACGTAAAAAGAGGGATACATTCTCCGGAAAGTAATGCAAAATATTTATTTTCCTTGTTCTTCATAGCTTTTTTCAACATCTGTACCCACGCAAAAATTAGATTCTCTTCGCACCAACCAGTCTTGACCGTTCTTGCCTTATTTTCACGAATCCACTGCGGTGTGTTTTTGGTTATCTTTTTGACATGGGAGTAGATAGTGTGCGTGCAGTTTTTGTCTTGTGAGAAAAAATCTTCCCAAATATTTCTATGTAGTACGGTATCGTATAACAAAAAACAAAATGCAATTTTTGGTTTACTACTCATTTTTATTTTACAATTGATTTTTTCTTTTTATGATTAACATAAAAACGATGGGAATTTTGTATGTTCACTCTAGTGGAAATTTTATAACGAGGAGTAGTGGGGAGATAATTCCTTGTGATATAGTCCAGACAGATAATAAAGATAAAAAGTATTTAGTAGCATATGCGCCACTCATGAAAGGTTCTGGAGACAGTTACTGGGGATTTAAGTGGGTATTTTACAATGATACCGTCGAATTAACAGACATGGAGTATGAAGATATGTTGTCAAAATTTCTTTAAAAAAATTTTCGTAACTAATAAAAATGTCAGTAAACAAAGTGAATGTCAAAACTATTCCTTTAACAACTTTAGAAGGTATTGCTTCAACGCAAGCTTTTGCCAAAAATGCTCAGGCACCGGCTGTGGATAACCCTACCTTTAAAAATTCGGGTGCTCTTCCTAATTCACAAAAAGCTTCACAACATACAACAATATTCAATCATAATTCTGGAGAAAATTTTTCACCAGTAATTGGGACTCTTGCTGAGAGGCAGCATAATGCAACTCTTGCAAATAACCCTTATGCGGGGGCTGCCGCAACTCGCGGAAATGTGATCGCCTCTAGTAATGCATCAATTGGGTCAATGCCTACACCACAGCTTACTAGTTACTTCTACCTCAATTCCAGAACTTTTTGGTCAAGCCCTGCAGTAGGTCAGCCCAATTTGTTCCAAACAAATAATGAAGGCAAACCCGCTGGATCTGGCGCCCCTGGTACACTGGGAAAACAGGTGAACCCATTGGTTGGTAATTATTTAACTGGTGGAAGTACAGCACAAATCGGACCAGCTCAAGTTGATAGCACCTACGAGGCGAATGGCAAGACCACTCCTCTTTTGAATACCGGATATTCTTACACCAACCCGAGTAACGATAATCCTAATGAATTGGCTGTAGAGGTTGGCAACAATCCTCCTGATGTCCAAGTCAATCTCGATGCCCCTCGTCTGAATGTCACATCAGGTCAGGATATGTATACATTCTCGATGAATAATGCTACTTTAGCTCAAAATTTCAACACTACTATGTATTACAATTTGTTCAATCAAAAGGCCCTGACAAATGATGGTCATCAAGTCATTCCTGGTGCCACTATTTCTAAAGCTCCCGGTCTTTTCTAAAAATTGTAAAAGTGATTTTTCAAGTTTCATTTAATTTATTAAAATGAAACTCCAAATTAAAGTTGTAGATCAAAACGCAGTTGTCCCTTCCAAAGCTGGACCAGAAGAAGTAGGATATGATTTGACTGCTATTTCGTTTATCAAAAAGCTTAACCCATTTACATTCATGTATGATACCGGTATTCAAGTAAAACCTCCTCCTGGATATTACGTAGAGATTGTACCTAGGAGTTCAATTGTAAAAAGCGGTTTTGTTCTAGCTAATAGTATTGGTGTTATTGATCCGACGTATCGCGGAACACTTAAAATTGTCCTAACAGATGTCGATTCTCGTACTCGTGTGATGCAAAATACTACTCATCAGAGTGAGGTTGTTGGCAGACCATTGACGTGTCCTTTCTCGATGTGTCAACTTGTTCTTAGGAAATTGGAACATTTTCCAATTGAAATTGTAGAGGAACTAGACGAGACGTCTCGTGGTGAAGGAGGTTTTGGAAGTACAAATAACTGAATTGAATTTTAATATATGAAATATCATATTAAAATGGAATTTGATTTCAATAATATTATTAATAAGAGAGTCAGGTACGAGGTTCTCGCTATTCTCGGGATTAGAAATATGACCAATTTTAAACCGTTTGATCCAGGAAAAGTGATGTTAGAACATGTTGAAATAGAAAGAAATAATCATAATAATCGGGTTAAAGATGTTGTGTATTTGAGACTGTTAGATGGTAATAAAACGTCTAAGTATATTAAGTTTACTTTTTCAAGCGATTATCCTTTCAGACCACCCTTGGTAGAAGTAGAGAGTACGATTTATGAGCAATTATTAAAAGAACTAAGTTTTATCGCTTCAGGGAATTTCATTCCTCATAATAGATGTCTATGTTGTGAAGCGATTACTTGTAAAAACAAATGGGGTCCGGCATTAAATATGCACTCCCTGGTAAAAGAAGTTCGGGGTTCTATAGAATTAGTGACCAACATGTCAACTATGGTCATTATAGGCAAAATATTAGATAAACACGTCGGTAGCTATGTACCTATCGATACTTATCTACTCCCTGAAGAATACACAGGAATGAATCATCGTTTTTGGAAAAAATATTTTGCTTAATATACTTTTCAAACAAATTAAGTATGAAAAGTTTTTATAATAAAAATGGATACTGTACAACTTTTTTGTGATGCTTTGCATACTACTCCGAAGTTAGAAGAAGAAGCTTCCACTGCTAAAATCCACAAAGCCGAAAAACAACATCTTAAGTATATTACTGAGTTATTTGATCAGCTCCCATATCGTGTGCAGCGTATTGCAATCAATGAGTCTTTAAAAAGTTTGTTGATACCCAAAGGAAAGACAACAGAACAACTAGGGCTTGCTTATGCGCTGATGCAGATCATAATCAAAGATACAAAAAACAATGATTCAAAACCTCAGTGGAAAAGAGTCTTACCCCGATTGAATGTCATTCGTAAATTGTTTGATAAACAAGAAAAAGCTTATCGGGAAATGGTAACTGTAGTTGAAGCAACAGAAAAACCGAAAGTCAAGGTAAGTAGAAAAACCGAAAGTCGTAAAAAACCAACTAAGAAAAGCAGAGCGAAACGTAAAAGAGCCGCGTCGAGAAAACGAAAAACTCCTGCTAAAAAACGCAAGAAGCCAGCGAAGAGCTCCCGTCGTAAGAAATACGACAAAGAATTTCAGACCAAAGAAGAATTAAATGAGCACGATCCGTTGATGTTGTATTATACTTCATTATATCGAGAAAAACCGAAATCGGAGACATCAATTATGTGGTTAACAAAATTCGGTGCTTTTGATGGAAAAGAGCGTGACGAATTAGTAGCAAAATTTGAAAAGATTAAGAAGAAGAAAAAGTAGTTTTAACGAATAGTGTTTCCTAGAAAATGGAG
>MDTD01165770.1_pt1 | contig 12287 bp, 10 predicted proteins | sample 811221 | NCBI WGS metagenome assembly MDTD01 (sample SAMN05326646, study PRJNA326480) | marine metagenome | isolation source: seawater | place: Pacific Ocean: South West | collected 2011 | reverse complement strand
ATTGTTTCAAATTTTCCAATAAATTTATTTTATGTTGAAAGAAAATATGGAGTAATAAATTATTCATTTAATGAAGTATTATTATTAAATTTAATAATTAATTGTAATATATTCTTAATTCTTTCGTTTTTTTCAGTAAATCTTAATTTAATTTTTTTTTTGATTGCTATCTATGTTTTATTCTTTTTTATTTACTTTAAAAAACAATATTTAGCATTACTGCATAAAAATATATTTTTTTGTTTATCATTTATTATCTTCTTTTATAGCGTATCAATTCTTATAGCAAAAAACGGTTACTTAGAATATGATGCATTAGCTCATTGGATATTCAAAGTTAAAGTTTTTTTTCAAGGTGGAAACGTAAGTGATTTAAATAATTTAAGGGTTTATAATTGGTATCCACATCTTGGTTCATATATTTGGGCATTTTTTTGGAAAAATAATTTTTTTCAATATGAGTATTTAGGCAGATTATTTTTTATATATATTTTTCTTATATCTATTTTTTCAATAAAATCTAAACTAAATCAAAGTTATACAGATCTACAAAAAATATTAATAATTTTTTTATTAGCTTTTTTTTCCACAAACATTTTTTTATTTGGTGGTTATCAAGAATATTTTTTGTTTTTTTGTTTTTTTTGTTTTTCTAATTTTTTTATTAAATTTTATAATTCTGAAAAAAAAACATATAAAATTTTAAATCCTGAAATAATAATTTTGTTAATACTAAATATTTTTCTCTGGGTTAAGCAAGAGGGATTATTTTATTTTTTTATTTTGATCTTTTTATATATATTGCATTCAAGGAAATCTTATACAAATAGATCAATTTTTTTTATTGCATCTATTTTTATATTTTTAACTTTTTTATTTGTAAAAGTTTACTATTTTGGCTCTTTACGATTTAGTGATGAAATAATTAATTCTGAAACCTTTAAAAATTTCGATTTTACTTATCTATTATTTAAAATATATATAATTTCAAAATATATTTTTATTAGTTTTATAAAATATCCAATTTGGTTAATTATAATTTTATCAATAATCTTTTTAAAAGCTCAATCGAATTTTCTAATTAAAAACAGTTTTTTTTATACATACATTTTTTTAATGTTTGCTTTTATTTATGCTATATTTTTAAATATTCCTGAGGATATTACGTGGTTAGTGCCAATTACACTTAATAGATTAGTTTTTGGTATGTCAGGTTTTCTTATAATTTTATGTGTAGAGGTTATTAATAGATTAAAGTTAAAGTAACTTTTCATTAATTGATTTATTGTTTAAATTCTCAATTATAAAAAAGCATGTTGTTGTAATGAGAAAATCAACGCTAAATAAACCATAACTATTTTCGACTAAACTACGCACGCTAAAAAATAAAATTAAACCAAAACTTAATTTAAATATAAACGACTCCTTGATCAATATATTCTGTTTAAAAAAACAAATTTTTATTAGAATATAATATATTCTAGACAGTATAATAATTAGTAAGACTAATGAGAAATACCCCCCTGTAATCCAAAAATAAATAAAAGCATTTGATGAATTGTTTCCATAATTTTCATATTTTTCATTTAATAAATATCTGTCTCCTTGAATGCCATAACCGAAGATTTTCTTTTTCTCATAGTTATGCAGAATATAACTCCAAATTTCTAATCTTCCAGATGTTATCATTTGATCTTTAAGAAACCTATTGGCATAAGTATTTTTTTGAATTTGATCTAATTTCTTTAATAGGACTTTTTTCTCATTATCATCTAATTTTTCAAAATAATCACTTTCCAAAATTTCAATCTTATCAAATTTTTCTTCAGGATCTAAACCAATATTTTCCAAATAAAGGGACCTTGCAATTGACGATGAAAAAAGAAAAATTATTATTGGAAATAAAATTATCAATGTAAAATTTGCAAGTTTATCTTTTATCGATCCTTTAAATAAAAAAATTAGTAGTGTTGCTCCAGTAAAATAACTGATAATTGTGCCTCTAGATTGAAATCCCCAAATAAATGCTCCAATAAAAAATATAATTATTAAAATGGATAATCCTAAAAATTTGTGATTTTTTAAATTAATACTTAAATAAGTGGTAATGAAAAATAAATTAATAACTGCAAATAACCTTGATAATCCTGTTGTCCTTGGATATGCGTTATCTAAAAACCTATCACTAGGTAAGCTTAGTGAATAAAAAGTCGATAATGATAAATATTCAGAAAATTTATTTGCTTTTGAAATTAATATGAAAGTTACAAAAAATAGACAAAAAAATAAAGATAAGTATAGAAGAATTTTTGAAAAATTTTCAATATTAAACAATTTCAAAATTAGAAAAATATTTACTGTTCCAACTGCTAAGACTAATAAGAAACTATTACCTAGGGTTAAGTTTAATTCTGTATTTAGGATTAATCCAATTAGCTGAAAAGTAAAATAAATATAAAATAAAAATAAAACTTCAAAAGTTTTTATTTTTTTTTGTTTTAAAAAAACAATATATATTAGAAATAAGGATGATGTTAATGATAAGAATAAGGATGTATTAATTCTAAAAAAATTTATTTTTTCAATTAATTTACTTCCAAATAAAAATATTGATTTGTGCTCAACACCGACGGATGACCAAATTATAAACCAATATATGATTAAGGATATAAATATTAAAATATCATTAATCGACCTGCCTTTAATTAAATTAAATATATGTAACATTTGCAAATTCATATATATATAAATTTTAAATGAAACATAATTTTATAATAAATTTAAGCAAATATTTATTAATTTTTTATCCTTTTTTTTTAATTTCAGGACCATTTCTTACAGATTTATCTGGGAGTCTTATAGGTATTTTTATAATTTTTTTTATAATAAAAAATAAAAAATTCGAATATATAAACAATAATTATTTTTATTTTTTTATTTTAATTTTCATTTGTATAAATTTAAGTTCTATATTTTCTTTTGATCAAACAATATCATTCAAAAGTTCGTTAACTTATCTCAGATTAATTTTTTTTATTTTTGCGATTTCATACCTAATTAATAATTATTTAGAACTGCCTATAAGAATTTATTCTATATATTTTTTTTGCTTACTAATATTGTTTATAGATAGCATATTAATAATAACTTTAAATTTTAATATTTTTGGGTTTCAAGTAGACGGATCAAGCCCTAGAATAAGAAGCTTATTTGATGATGAGGAAATAATGGGAAGTTTTGTTTCCAGAACACTTCCTTTAATTATTGGTTTATCTTATTTATTTAAAAATGAAAAATTTACTAAATATAATTTTTTTATGATCATGATTGCATTTTTTTTAATTTTGATAAGTGGTGAAAGAACAGCATTAGCAAATTTTTTTATTTTTTTATTTTTTTTCTCTTTCTTAGAAAAAAAATTTTTTATACGGTTAATGTTTTCATTAAGTATTGTTTTTTTGATTATATTTTATTTTAAAACAGAAAGCTTAAAAAGAGCTATTTTGCATACGATTAAACAGACAGAAATTGGATCGAATAAATTAATTATTTTTAGTACGAGACATACACTTCACTATCATACTGCATTTGAGATATTTAAAGATAATCCTATCTTAGGGGCAGGAATAAAATCATTTAGAAAATTGTGCTCTAAAAGAGAATATGTTGAAACTTTAGAGAAAAAATTTAAAGAACAGATTAAAAAAAATAGACTTGTAGATGGCTGTAATACTCACCCACATCATTTATATTTACAATTTTTATCAGAAATTGGGATAGTCGGTTTTGGTCTGTTTTTAAGTTTATTTTTGTATATTACCTACAATATATTTGTACTATTTAGGAATTTAGTATTTAACTTTCTACCTAAAGAAGATAAGGCAAATTATTTGTTTTTAGTGGCCGTTTTTATTACCATGTTTCCTTTTTTGCCTTCAGGAAATTACTTTAATAATTGGTATATATTTATTAATTATTTACCTATGGGTTTTTATTTGGCAAGTAAGGTTAAAAGAAAATGGAAATTAAAATAATATTTTTATCTTCACTAATTTTAAATATAATTTTATTCTTAAATTATAAAACCCTAGCAAAAATAAACAATATTTATGACTTACCTGATAATAAAAGAAAAATTCATAAATTACCTGTGCCATTAATTGGTGGTTTGATAATTTATGTAAATGTATTTGTTTATTTAATTTTAGATTTATTTTTAACTAGCGATTTTACCATTATTTTTAGAAACACAATTCAAGTAACTACCTTTATTATCGCTGTTTCATTATTTTTTTTCTTAGGTCTTGTGGATGACAAGAAAGATCTTAATTCATTTATAAAATTTATAATAATGACTATTTTTTTAATCATATTAATAATTCTGGATAAAGACCTATTAATTGAAACTCTAAATTTTTCTTTTATAGATAATAACATTAACTTAAAAAATTATTCATATTTTTTTACTATTTTATGTTTCTTATTATTTGTTAATGCATTTAATATGCTTGATGGAATCGATGGTCAAGCTGGAACCTATACATTGACTATTTTTATTATTTTGATTAACCGTGATATATATTCTTCCTTTTTAATATTTTTAGGTTTAAATTTACTTTTTTTTATATTTTATAATTTAAAAAAACTTATGTTTTTAGGAGATAGCGGATCTCTAATTTTAGGTTTCTTAATTAGTTACATTTTTATCAAATCTTATAATCAAGGTTATATTATACATTCCGATGAAATATATTTATTTATGTGTATACCTGGTTATGAACTTCTAAGATTATTTATTAAAAGAATTTCGATAGGTAAAAATCCTTTCTCCGCAGATCGAAATCATTTGCATCATTATTTAATTAAAAAATTCAGTTTTCCAAAGACTTTTTTGATAATGCAAATCTTATTTTTTTTTCCAATATTATCCTATTTTTTATTAAAGAATTTTTATATTTCTTTATTAATAAGTTTAATCTCTTATTTACTAATAATTTTTTTAATAACCAAAAAAAATAGATTTATTTATTAAATTAAATGTTTAGTCAAGAGACATCATTAATAATTCCAACAAGGAATCGCCCTGAGTATTTAAAAAAAACTTTAGATCAAATAAATGAGTCTAAAGTAAAGTTTCTCGAGATAATTGTTGTGGATAGTTCTGAGGATGACAAAAAACAAAAAATAAATAATTTTATAAAATTATTTAATGTTAGATTTTTTAATAGTGTTGCATCAACTTCTATACAAAGAAATATTGGAATAAAGAATATAAATGACAAAAGTAAATATGTCATGTTTTTAGATGATGATATAATTTTTAAAGAAAACATGTTTGAATTTATGAATAAAACAATATTTGATAATGATGATAATGAAAATATAGTTGGTTATGGTTTTAATCAGGTTCAAGAAACAAATAGAACAAATATTGTAGAAATTATTAAAAATAATTTTTTATTTAATTTCCTTAAGCTGTATCCTAATAAACCTGGAAAGGTAGCATTAAGTGGTTGGCAATCCAAAATATTAAATATTAAAAAGGATATTTATGTTGATTGGATATATACAACTGCATGTATTTATAAAATTAAAGATATCAAAAATCTCAAATTTGATGAAGATTTTGGAAGATATGGGTATTTAGAAGATCTAGATTTTAGTTTAAATTTTTTACATTCTAGTAAAAAAATAATTATTTCAGCTAATGCTAAATATTTACATCCATTGTCAATTGATAGAAGTAGTTTTAAATTCGGTTTGTATGAGGTTAGAAATAGATTTAAAATTGTAAAAAAATATAAACTTTCAAAATTAAGATTTTTCATTATGACCTTTTTAAGGACAAGTTTGTTTTTTTTAAGTATTTTACTTTTAAAAAAAAATAAATTTTACAGAGCACTCGGAAATTTTTACGCAATTATGAATTGCTATAAATATTAAAATACTAAATGATTGTTGATTTATCAAATATAAGATCAGGTTTTAGTGATAGGTTAAGGGCAATTACTTTTTATATTGCAATAAATAAATTGATGCCTGGTAAAAAAAGTAAAACATTTTTTATATATGAAAAGAAAACAAAAGAGTGTCCTTTTAGATTTATAGATTATTGCGATATTAAAAATATTAAAATTATTAAATTAAAAAAAAAGAGAAAATCTTTCATAAATTTAACCTCCTATAATACAGAAATCAGTTTAAAAAATACCGCTAATAATAATCCATTTAAGACAATAAATAATCAAATTCTTTTTGATCAGTGGAAGAAATCTTACAAAAATATTATTCCTGGGAAAAAAATAAATTCAAAAATTACACAAAATAATTTACCGAAAAATTTCGCTGGTTTACATTTAAGAGCAACTGATAGAACTCTTAACTTATTAAATATATTAAATATTCAATTTAAAGACACAATATTTAATTTTCAACTAGAATTTTTTAAAAGGAAAATTAATTATATTCTACAGAAAAATACTAAATTAAAAAATATATATATAGCATCAGACTCAAAAATGATTAGAGACTTTATAATTAAAATTCTAAAAGAAAATAATTATAAAATTTTTATTAACAATTCTAAATACAAAAAAGGATTTAGAAAAACTTCTGGGGAAGATTTTCTGATTGATTTTTTTTCTTTATCACAAGGTAAAATGATTTTATCAACTGTAGGTGCTGGAGTTACTCAGAGTATTTTTTTGATGAAAAAAACAAAAATTATTAATTGGAATAATCAATTAAATAGATTTACGCCCATTAGATTATTTGCATTATCAATTTTATTTATAAAAAAAATTAAAAAATTATTAAATTATTAAATTGAACTATAGTCTTTTAAATGCTCTAAAAAAACTAGGAACAATATCAAAAAGATTTTCCTTAAAGCCGTTTTTTTTCTTTAAAAGTTTCATGAATGTAGTTTCTGGTAGCGCTTCTAATTTATTATAATCAGGACATATATTTATCATCAAATTATATAGATAAGAATTTTTAGGGGGCAAAATATTTTTTGGTAGGCCAATTCTATTTATAATTTGATTATAGAGATGAATTGTAAAACTATGTTTGGTCAGATTTAAGGCAGTTTTTGTTTTTTTCGGATTAAAAAGAAGTTCTATTTTATTATAATTTATAGGATAAAAAATTTTTTCGGATAAAATTTCGTCAATAACTTTATTTTTTTTTAAGTAATTATTTAAAAGTAACGGTCCAATTTTACCCCATTTAAATTTATAGCCAATTTTTTTTATTTCGCTTAAAAGTTTATTTGTTAGATTTAAATCATTTACTTTCAATACGGCGTTATTAACTTTATTTTTTGTTTCATAACCTATTACAATTTTCCTATTTTTTTCTAATTTATAAAAATTTTTTGAATTCTTTAGACAAATAATATCTAAATCGAACCACCAACCAAGATTTTTCTTTTGAAGCAAAATTCTAAACTTATCAGAATAGGCCGCCAAACAACCTTTTTTTCCCCCGTGAATAAATTTTTTTATTTCTGATTTTTTTAAAATTTTATTTGCATCTTTAAATTTAATTTTTTTTGGAAGTTTTATTTTTTGGAAAGAGTAGACTACAACATTAAAATCATTTTTTAAAAAAGATCTTAAGCATGCATTTTCATATATCGATAATTCGTTTCCATACCAAAAAAAATTAGCTGTAATTTTTTTTGATGCTGAATTCATAATTTTTTATAGCATAATATTTATATTTTTAACTAAGAAAAAAAGATTAAATTGAAATACTTTTTTTAAAGCTAATATTTCAAAAATTTTAAATAATATAATAAAGATGTGATTGTTATATTTAATTATATTTGAACTATGATTTCACAAAAGTAATGTATATATATTTATATAAAGTTTTAAAAATAAAATAATAATGAATAGAAATTTTTTAAATTTAGCTGTTAATGAAAGTTTAAATTTAAAAAAAGATCTACTGCTATTATTTCCTGAGATTAAGAAATCAGCACAGAAAATATACACAATTATTAAAAAATCTAGGAAAATATTTATTTGTGGAAATGGTGGTTCAGCTGCCGATGCCCAACACCTTGCTGCAGAATATCTTGTAAGATTACGTCCAAATTATAATAGAAAGCCCTTACCAATAATTTCACTTGCCCAGGATGTTTCTACGATAACTGCTTGTTCTAATGATTATTCTTTTGAAAAGCTTTTTTCTAGAAACCTTGAAGCTCTTTATAACAAGGGAGATATATTAATAACGATCTCAACTTCTGGAATGTCAAAAAATATTATTAATGTATTAAATTATGCAAAAAAAAATAATATATTTTCAATTTCTTTATTAGGAAAAGGAGGAGGAAAAGCAAAATATTTAACAAATATACCAATAGTTGTTCCAAGTAAAAATGTTGCAAGAATACAAGAATGTCACATTTTTATTGGTCACCTGATTTTGGAGTGGGTGGAAGATCAATTAATAAAAAAAAAAATAATAAAAAAAAAATGATATGAAAAAAAAAGCATTGATTTATGGAATTACTGGTCAAGATGGATCTTATTTAGCAAAGTTTCTTTTAAATAAAGGTTACATAGTTCATGGTATCAAAAGAAGAAGCTCATCTTTTAACACTAAAAGATTAGATGATATTTACACAGATCCACATTTCAAAACAAATTTTTATTTACATTATGGTGATGTAACTGACTCATTGTCGGTACTAAATTCAATATCAAATATTCTACCAGACGAAATATACAATCTAGCAGCCCAGTCACATGTAAAAGTATCCTTTGATGTACCTGAGTATAGTGCAAATGTTGGTGCGGTTGGAACTTTACGAATTTTAGATGCTATAAAATCTCTTAAATTAACTAAAAGAGTAAAATATTATCAAGCGGGAACCTCAGAAATGTTTGGCGCCGCTAAACCTCCTCAAAGCGAAAAAACACATTTTCTTCCCAGAAGTCCATATGCCGTTTCCAAGCTATTTGCTCATTGGATCACAATTAATTATCGAGAGGCATACAATGTTTATGCATGTAATGGTATTTTATTTAATCATGAAAGCCCAATTAGAGGTGAAACATTTGTAACAAAAAAAATTGTATCAGCTTTGTGTAAAATTTATAAACACAAACAAAAAAAACTTTTTCTTGGAAATTTATATGCCAAAAGAGACTGGGGTCACGCCAAAGATTATGTCATAGCAATGTGGAAGATGTTACAACAAAAAAAACCTGATGATTACGTAATTGCCACGGGACATCAATATTCCGTCAAACAGTTTATTAGTTTTTGCGCTAAACAATTGAAAATGAAAATTAATTGGAAGGGTAAAGGATTAAATGAAAAGTGTTATTGGAACAATAAAGTAATTATTGAAATTGATCAAAAGTATTTTAGACCTACAGAAGTTGAGTCTTTAAAAGGTGATTTTCGAAAAGCAAAAAAATTTCTCAAATGGAAACCAAAAATTGGTATTAAGGATTTAGTAAAAGAGATGATAGATTATGAATTAAAAAATGATCAATAAAAACTCTAAAATATACTTAGCAGGCCATACAGGCTTAGTAGGTTCATCTGTTTTAAGGGTTTTAAAAAAGAAGGGTTTTAAAAAAATAATTCTTAAAAAAAGAAAAGAATTGAATTTAACTAATCAAGCAAAAGTTTTTAAATTTTTAAAGAAAACTAAACCAGATGCTATAATAGTTTGTGCAGCTAAAGTGGGAGGCATAAATGCAAATAATAAATTTAAGTCTGAATTTATCTACGAGAATTTAACGATACAAAATAATATAATAAAAGGAGCTCATATTTCTGACGTCAATAATTTAATATTTTTAGGATCAAGTTGTATATATCCAAAATATTCAAGACAACCCATTAAAGAAAAATATTTACTTTCGGGAGAATTAGAGCCTACTAATCAATATTATGCTTTAGCAAAAATTGCAGGTGTGAAATTGTGTGAAAGTTATAATCTTCAATATGGAAGAAATTATAGAAGTTTAATGCCATCAAATTTATTTGGACCTAATGATAACTACAATCTTGAAAATTCTCATTTTTTGCCAGCAATTATAAAAAAAATATACATGGCAAAAAAAAATAAGAAACCTTTGTTATTTTGGGGAACTGGAAAAGTTAAAAGAGAACTTACTTACGTTGATGATTTAGCAGAAGCGTGTATTTTTTTTCTTAAAATAAAAACTAGTCATAATTTGATTAATATTGGAAGTGGATATGAAAAGACAATAAAGCAATATATATCATTGATATGCAAAAAAATGAATTATAAAGAAAAAATTATGTTTAATAATAAAAAATTTTTAGATGGTACGCCAAGAAAAGTGCTTGATTGTAGAGTTGCAAAAAAATATGGTTGGAAATCTAATTGGTCTTTGAATAAATCAATTAATTTGACAATAAAAGATTTCTACAGAAATAAAAAAAAATATTTAGAAATGTAATTTTTCTAAGATATACCAGTCATCCATATAAGATAAAAATTTAAATTTTTTTTTATATCCATTTTTTTTTAATAAATTTTCTATTTTTTTTCTTTTTTTTAAATTAAAGTTATGTTCTATTGTAAATATTTTAACTTTGTATATTTGAAAATTAAAATTTTTTAAAATTTCATACTCATTACCTTCAGTATCAATGGATATGTAGTCAACCTCTTTTAACTGGTATTTTTTAAATAGGTGATTTAAACAGATACTTTCTGTATAAATTTTTCTTTCTGTATTTTTTATTCTATTAAGCGAGGAAGAGTAAGGATCTTTATTCAAAAAAAATTCATTATTTGTATTACATTTTTCACTTATCATTGATTTTACTAGTGTAGAACTTCTGAATTTTTCTATATTTTCAAAATTTCTTATATCAGGTTCGCATAAAATGCCTTTCCAATTATATTCTTTTTCTAATAATAATGAATTACTAAAATCAATTCCATTTCCAACACCAATTTCTATAAAGAAACCATTCTTTTTTCCATTGGATGAAAAAATAACAAATAAGTCTTGAAAAATTTGAGAATGCGAAATTTTGTGATTTTTATATATAAATTTTATTAATTTATTTTTTCCAAAACAAATAAAATTATAAAAAATTATTTTAAATATAGTGAAATTATAAAGATTAAATATTTTTATCATATTTTATTATTACCCATAAAATAAAATTTTATTAAATATCACAAATTCCATTAAATATGACTATATTAAAATTTTAATTATAATTTTATTTAAAAAATCTTAAAATAAATAATAGAATTTTTTATTGTTTGACAATCTTACAATAATTATTATTACTCTGATATAATTATGAGTACTTATTTAGTATCTGGTGCGGGTGGTTTCATTGGAGGTCATTTGGTAAAATCATTGATGATCCAAGGTCATAAAGTAGTTTGTGCAGATGTTAAACCATTAGAATATTGGTTTCAATTATTTGATGAAAACCAAAATTATTCTTTCGATTTAAAAGAGTATGAAAACTGCCTCAAAGTAACTCAAGGTGTTGATTATATTTACAATATGGCTTGTAACATGGGGGGCATGGGGTTTATAGAAAATAATAAGGCAGAATGCATGTTATCTGTTTTAATAAATACAAATCTTTTAAGAGCATGCTTGGTAAATAAAGTTAAAAAATATTTCTTTTCATCAAGTGCATGTGTTTATAATGCAAAAAAACAAACTACAGTCTTTGTGCCTGGGTTAAAAGAAGAAGATGCATATCCAGCAGAACCTGAGGATGGATATGGCTGGGAAAAATTGTTTAGTGAAAGAATGTGCAGACACTTTACAGAGGACTTTGGTTTGGAAACTAGAGTTATAAGATATCATAATGTATATGGTCCAATGGGTACTTATGACGGAGGAAGAGAAAAAGCTCCTGCCGCATTATGTAGAAAAATAATTTTAGCTAAAATGAATAAAAAAAATAGTATTGATGTTTGGGGGGATGGTGAGCAAACTAGAAGCTTCATGTTTATTGATGATTGTTTAGAAGGAACTCAAAAAATATTTAATTCAAAACTTACCGATGTTTATAATTTAGGTAGCGATGAACAAGTAAGTATTAATCAAATGATATCTATTATAGAAGATATAAGTAATTTCAAAGTAGAAAAAAAATATCAATTAGATAAACCTAAAGGTGTAAGAGGAAGATCTAGTGATAATACAAAAATTTTAAATGACCTTAATTGGGCACCATCAATTAAGCTTAAGAATGGATTGTCTCAAACTTATAAATGGATTTACGATCAAATAGTATCTGGCGATAAT
>MDTD01112660.1_pt1 | contig 12288 bp, 12 predicted proteins | sample 811221 | NCBI WGS metagenome assembly MDTD01 (sample SAMN05326646, study PRJNA326480) | marine metagenome | isolation source: seawater | place: Pacific Ocean: South West | collected 2011 | reverse complement strand
TAAAAAAAATTTCAGAATGCTTGCCTACCTTGGCAATTGTTGACTGGATGCTTCCTCAAATGTCGGGAATTGATCTCGTAAAAAGATTAAAAAAAGAGAATCGGACGAAACATATTCCCTTGATTCTGCTTACTGCCAAATCTGATGAAAAAGATAGGCTCAGAGGGCTTGAGCTAGGAGTTGATGACTATCTAACAAAACCATTTTCACCAAAAGAGCTTATTGCAAGAGTCAAAAATATCCTCAGAAGAACCGCTCCGCACAAGACTGGAGAAATATCTCATATGGGAAATTTCAAACTCAATCCAGTGACTCGCCGAATCGAGGCACCCGATGGTTTTGTTGGTTTGGGGCCGACCGAATTTAAATTACTTCACTTCTTAGTAACACACCCCGGACGGGTGTACAGCAGAAAGCAATTGTTAGATTTTGTATGGGGAGATCACGTTTTTATTGAAGAAAGGACAGTTGACGTGCATATTCGACGATTACGAAAAGCTTTGACGAAAATAAATTTTAGTGACCAAATACAGACCTCTCGGGGTTTGGGCTACCTTTTTACCGACAACTTCGCAAAAAAAAAGAGGATTTAAAACTGAAATCAGACATTTCAATAGGCTAACCTGTGTGGAACCAATATAGCATCTGGAAATTTGTAAGCATAAGCATTTTAGTTAGCTGTATCATTTGGGGTATCGCAGGAGCAAAAATAGCTTTAATCGCCCTCACTTTGCAGTTGCTAGTATTACACCTTAGGCATTTACGACAGGTATACATTTTGGCAAAGTGGCTTGATACTGAAAAAGGTGAACTTCCAAATGCTAATGGAGTATGGGGCCATATTTTCGCCTTAAGTAATAAACTTCTAGATCAAAAAAAACAGATAGAAAACGAGTTTGCCGGTGCTTCTGATACGGCAAAAGAACTGGCTAAAACACTTCCTGATGGTCTAATACTTTTAGATGAAAACTATGACGTCGTATGGTTTAATCCAGCAGCACAGAAGTTTTTTGACCTTACATCATCAGATATACGAAAAAATGTAACTTTCATCTTTCGGCAACCAGAATTTAAAAAACTATTGCCTCCATTTAAAAATAAAGAAAGTCTGCAGATAAAATTAAAAAAGCCATTTAACGATATACTAATAGCCATTGAAATTTTAGACCAAGGGTCTGATACCTTCTTGGTGTTGGCAAAAGATATCAGTGCCAATGAACGTATAAGGGATACGCGTCGAAATTTTATTGCGGATGTTTCACACGAATTACGGACCCCCTTAACAGTAATTCACGGATTTCTCGAGACCCTTGAAAATTCTAAAAATAGGGACGAAATATTGAAACAAGCGATCCCCTTGATGTCTGAACAGACGGTAAGGATGACAAGGCTTATTGAGGATCTTTTAACTCTTACTAAAGTTGAAATTAAGGTTTCTAAAAATGAAGAACCGGTAGATATTCCTAAAATAATAAATTCCATGGTAAACGAAATCGAATCTCTTCCAGACACAAAACATAAAATTTCAATTTTTTCATGTGCTCCCATATGGGTGAAAGGAAATAGCGAGGAGTTACGAAGTGCGTTTGAAAATTTATTATCAAACGCTGTGCGATATACAAAAAAAGGGGGGACTATCCAAGTGGGCTGGGAAAAATTTGATTCCCATGCTCGCTTCACTGTAAAAGATAACGGGGTTGGCATAAATTCTTTACACATTCCACGAATTACGGAGCGTTTTTACCGAGTCGACGAAGGCAGATCAAGAAAGACTGGAGGAACTGGTCTGGGCCTAGCAATTGTGAAACATATCTCAAATAGACACCAGGCAAAACTTAACATTGAGAGCAAGGAGGGCATTGGCAGTAGCTTCTTTATAGACTTTCCACGGTGTAGATGTATCAGACCAGATTAATTAATACTGGTTACCGATTTATAGAAAAATATTATCCAAAAATAACGTAATGCCTTTCCAAGGGTCATGGCAAAAAGACAGGGAAGTATTCTTAGCTTTAACCATCCAGCTCCAAGGCACAAGATGTCGCCAAAAAAAGGGACCCAAGAAAGTAGTAACAATACTGAACCGCGTTGACGGATAACCTCCGCTATATTGGGGTGTGACTTTACGAAATTGGCGCCTCTGCCCAGGAAATAGGTAGTGACTCCGCCAATGACATTTCCGGCTGTGCCAATTATTAGCAAATGCTGTGGTGATAGCCCGCTGTCTAAAAGGTAAATCAAATATACCTCTGATGTCCCCGGAATAACCGTAGCAGACAGAAAACTCAGCCCAAAAAATCCCAAATAATGATCGTTCATAATTATTTCAATGGCAATAGTGGCGCGCCTGGCGGGACTCGAACCCACGACCTTCGGCTTCGGAGGCCGACACTCTAATCCAACTGAGCTACAGGCGCATTACCACTCAAGGATAACCCTAAAGAAACTCGCGGTCTAATTTAGCTTTTTTCTGATGGTAGTTTTACATATAATTAGGAACTTGACGTTGCATAAGGTACTCCTAAAAACATGGGTAAACTAGAAGGGAATACTGACACGGAAACGCTAATTAAGACTCCCAAACAGCTCTTGGTTGTTGTGATATTGTCTTTTGCCATTCCGCTTACGATTATATTGTCAATAGTCGAAGTTATAACTGGTGGAATAAACATCTCACCTGATGCCCTTACCGAAGAATCTGTGTCTGACAGGTTAAGACCCTCTGGCAGCATACAAATGGCTGGATCTGATCCAGAATTGGAAGTTGATAGCTCGGGGCCGGTAGGGGAAATAGTAAGCACCATGATCACAATCAAATCTGGAGAAGTGGTGTATAACGAGGTTTGCGCAGGATGCCACATGCTCGGTGTGGCGGGGGCACCCAAAACCGGTGACAAAGCTCAATGGAGTAACAGGATAGCCAAAGGAAACACAGCCCTCTACAACAACGCCATAAAAGGGATCGGACTTATGCCAGCGAAAGGAGGGGCTTTGAACCTATCCGACGATGAAATTAAAGCAGCCGTTGATTATCTTTTAAAATTATGACAGCTCATCATTTTTATAACCCATAACCCAAAGGTTTACATTGTCCACCTACGCAATAGGAGATATTCAAGGTTGCCTATCTAGCCTGAAGGCTCTCTTAAAAATTATCAACTTTAACTTTAATGAAGACCATTTGTGGCTGGCTGGTGACTTGGTAAATAGAGGACCAGATTCTCTCAGCACCTTAAGATTCGTGAAAAAAAATTCGAAAAATGTAACAATTATACTCGGGAATCATGACATCCATTTAATAAAGCTTGCAAGTAAGGGGGAAAAAAAATCATGCTCTTCCGACACTTTAGATGAAACACTCAATGCTCACGATATTCAAGATTTAATTGATTGGTTAAGACACCAACCTCTATTTCATGAAAATTCCGATTACGCCTTGGTTCACGCTGGACTACACCCTGAATGGAGCACCTCTCAGGCTAAAGACCTCGCTATCGAGGTTCAAGAACAACTAAGAGGGCCAAGTTGGCGAAATTTTATGTCTGTGGTTTATGGAAACAAACCTAATCAGTGGACTAATCAATTACAAAATCATGAGAGATGGAGAGTAATTTTGAACGCTCTAACAAGATTACGTGTGTGCTCTGGAACGGGGGTCATGGACCTTGAATTTAAGGGAGGAGTGTGCGAGATACCACCTGGTTTTATGCCCTGGTTCAAGGTTCCAAAAAGGCAGTCAAGGAAAAAAACCATTATTTTTGGACATTGGTCCAGCCTTGGTCTTTATGACCAAGATAACGTCATCGGCATTGATAGCGGATGTGTTTGGGGTCAACATCTCACGGCGGTGCGACTGGAGGACCGTGAAATTTTTCAAGTCTCTTGCGTGAAAAAAAACTGAACCTGATCCCTCAATTTCATTGCCAGATTTTTTCGGTCTGTATGCTCCGGATAAATCATACCTGCTATGTTGACCTTTACCTTGGTAACTGGAGCAGAAACAATACGAACTAGAGTTTTCATAAAGGTGTCATCATCTACGTAAGCAGCTGAAAAGTTGGGCGATGAATCATGGTTGAAATATCGAATTGCGATCGGAACAACACTAGTTTTTGACTTAACTGCCACCTCTAATAGAGGACTTCTGAACGGCAACACGGAATCTCCCCGACCAGTGGTACCCTCAGGAAAAAGAAGTATCTTTTTATTTTCGTCAAGCGCCTCACCGAGTGTTTTCACTACGTTTGGTAAAGATCTTTTATTCTTTTTTTCTAAAAAAATTGTCCCTGTTTTGGCCGCTAAAAAACCGATTATTGGCCACGACTTAATATCAGACTTAGAAACAAAATGTACTTTAAAAAGTGCCAGAATTACCGGAATATCTACCCAAGATATGTGGTTTGATATTATCACTAATGGACCCTTCAAATCTCCCTGATCGCCCTCAACTACCATCTCGACCCCCAGTGCATTCAAGACCTGTCTCGCCCACCACTGACTAATTAACCACCGAGCCTTAGATCTTCCCAGAGGAAATAGACAAGACACAGCAATAATACCAACCACAAGGAGTATTATTAATTTTGAATATCTCACCATTCGGTATAGCTTGTTAACTTTCTTTATTTTTCTCAATTTTTTTCCCAGTTAAAAATTCAAAAAACTACAAACTTTCTCCAAAAAGTGAATGATAGTGTTCTGAGATACTTGAGAAATCAAATGTATGATTTTGGGGACCTTGAGACCTCACTTTGATTGAACCTATAAGGGATGCTAGCCTTCCAGTTTTAGTCCAATTGAAATCTTCTAAAATCCCGTGGATTAAACCTGCTCTGTAAGCATCACCACAGCCAGTGGGATCAGTCGCATTTTCCACTTCTACCGCTTGTATTTTTTCGCACACTCCATTTGCATAAATATCAGATCCCAATCCTCCATTTGTAACGACAAAAGCTTTTACACATTTTGCAATTGAGTCGATTGATTCGCCAGTTTTTTCAACCAGCATTTTAGCCTCGTAATCGTTGGTTACAACATAGGTAGCTTTTTGGATAAAATCCAATAATTCCTTTTTATCAAACATCGGAAGTCCTTGCCCAGGATCAAATAAAAATGGAATTTTCCGGTCATAAAATTCGTTAGCATGCTTGAGCATCCCTTCTCTCCCATCCGGCGATACCACACCTAATGAAATATCATTAACCATCGCAACAGAATTGATTTGGGAATAACTCATAGCTCCAGGATGAAATACCGTCAATTGATTTCCGTTAATATCGGTTGTAATAAATGCCTGTGCGGTATACTCATCCTTCAAAATCTCAACGTGCGATATGTCTATATCCAGGTTTTTTAAATGGTGCTCATAACTGGAAAAATCTCTGCCCGCACTAGCCATGATAGTCGGTTCTACACCCAGCATTTTCAAGTTGTAAGCTATATTTCCAGCACACCCACCAAATTCTCGCCTCATCTTGGGAGCTAAAAATGCGACATTTAGCCGGTTAATCTCGTCTTTTAAAATGTGGTTTTCAAAAGCCCCTTCAAATTCCATGATGGTATCGTATGCAAGGGAACCGCAAATCATTACTTTCATATAAATCCTTCTAGGGTAAAGTTTATAGATGTTATATTTCCGTTGATAAATTAGGTTTGAACCAACCGTCGATGGGTTTGAATGCTCATCAAAATGCCTATTCCAAAAAGTATTGTTACTAGTGACGTGCCACCATAACTTATTAACGGCAAAGGAACACCCACCACAGGAAGGATACCGCTTACCATTCCTATATTAACAAAAACGTAGGTAAAAAAAATCAGAGATATGGCTCCCGCAAGTAAACGAGTGAAAAGTGTTGGTGCATTGGCAGCAATCACTAACCCACGACCAATGATAGCCATGAATAAAAACATGAGTATCAGGTTGCCTAAAAAACCAAATTCCTCTGCAAAAACGGCAAAAATAAAATCAGTGGTGCGTTCGGGCAAAAAGTCTAATTGGGCCTGCGTGCCATTTAACCAGCCTTTACCCATAAGTCCCCCAGACCCTAGAGCAATGGATGACTGAATGATGTGGTAGCCTGATCCCAGTGGATCTTTGGAGGGGTCCATTAGAGTCAGTATTCTTTGTTGTTGATAGCCGTGTAATTGCGACCAAATGAACGGCACACTTCCTAGAGCAGCCAGTACTGAAAACATAATTACCTTGAACGACAATCCCGCAAGAAACAATACGTATATCCCAGCTACAGCAACTAAAATTGCTGTGCCGAGATCAGGTTGCTTAGCTATTAAAAACACAGGCACCAACAAAAGTACTATTCCCACTAAAAAATTTGAGGATTTGAGAACCGACTCATAACGATCAAAATACCAAGCCAGCATCAACGGCACAGCAATTTTCATTAATTCTGAAGGCTGAATCCGAGTAAAACCCAAATTTAACCATCGTTGAGCTCCATTTACCACATCTCCAAAAATTTCCACCGCTAAAAGCAATAGTAGACCTGTAACATACACTGGTAAAGCTATCCTAGACAGGTAATGTAACGGGACATTTGCTATCACCCACATTACAATTAAAGCAACTATGATATTTGCAGATTGTCCTAAAGTTCTTGATAAATCGCCACCGGAGGCACTATGCAAAGTCAATATTCCTATCGTCAGAACCAACCCCACTAGAGACAAAAGTTGATTGTCAAGATGTTGAACGAGATACCTGTAAATGCTTTTGCTCATGTCATTCCCGCACGTTTCCCAACCTATTTATCTTTGGGCCAATACCCAATAAATAAGAATCGATAACTTTTCTTGCGATCGGTGCCGCCGATCTGCTCCCATGCCCCCCGTTTTCAACAAGAACAGAGACCACTATCTTGGGGTCCATTGCGGGCGCGAATGCTATGAATAAACCATGGTCTCTTAACTTCTCCTCGATCTCCTCCTCATTATACTCCTGCCCTTTCATGCTAAAAACCTGAGCTGTACCAGTTTTCCCGGCAAACTCATATCGAGCTAAATATCCAGCCCCAGCGGCTGTTCCCCCTGGCCTTGTAACTCCAATCATTGCATCCGTCACAAAGTCGATATTTTCTTTTTTGAGTTTCACAAAACCTGTTTCTTGTGGCCGTATTGTCTTGGTAGCTGAAGACTCACTATCCTCTATCTGTTTTACTAGATAGGGTTTAAATATTTGTCCACCATTAGCTATTGCTGCGGTAGCAACCGCCAATTGCAATGGAGTCGCTAAATTGTATCCTTGGCCTATACCAACAGATATGGTGTCGCCAGCGAACCATTTTTGTTTGAATCTCCTCATTTTCCAATCCTTGGAGGGCAATAAACCGGGAGATTCTCCGTCAAGGTCTATTTTAGTGTGCCTACCAAGGCCAAATTGTTTAATAAAATTGTGTATAGCATCTATTCCAAGATCATTCGCTAATTCATAGAAGTAAGTATCGCTTGATTCAACAATCGCCTTTCTCAAGTTAACCTGGCCGTGGCCACCCTTTTTCCAATCGCGAAAAACGTGGCCAGAGTTTCCTAAAATAAAATATCCTGGATCATTCATGGTATAAGTAGGGTCGCGTTTTCCCAACTCTAAAGCAGCCAGCGCCATGAAGGGCTTAAATGTTGAGGCGGGAGGATAAACTCCCTGAACAGCCCTGTTGTTCAGAGGATGATCCTCCGACTGATTTAGGGCATTCCAAACCGCAGAATCTATACCATCCACAAATCGATTGGGGTCGAAACCCGGCAACGATAACAGGGCGAGAACCTCACCAGTTGTCGGTTCTAGAGCAACCAGCGCTCCGCGTTTGTCTCCAAAAGCCTCTGCGGCAACATTTTGCAGATTAGCATCCAAGCTAAGAATAAGATTATCGCCGGAAACAGATCGAATCGACTTTACTTTTCTTATAGATCTTCCATTGGCGTCCATCTCAACATGATCATAACCATTTAACCCGCGCAGTTCTCGCTCATAATATTTTTCAAGACCTGTTTTACCTATAGTGTCTGATTTGGTGTAATTGTTGGCATACCCTTCCTGTTGAAGCCGCTTAAAATCGTCTTTACTAACTCTTCCAAGGTACCCTACTACGTGTGAAGTTAGCTCATTATAAGGATAATATCTGAATAGCCTAGATTTTATTTGCACACCAGGGAAAAGGTAATGTTGAGCCGCAAAAGTAGCCATCTCAACATCATTCAACCTTCTTCTGACAGGAATACTAGAGAAGTTTGGTGCGGTCTCAAGCAATTTTTGAAACCGTGCTCTGTCCTTGTTAGTAACTTCAATAATATTTGAGAGATTATCCATGATTTTCTTTGGATCCTTCACTTTGTCTGGCACTACCTCCAGTGTATAGGCGGCGTAGTTCGAGGCAAGAATTACGCCGTTTCTATCAAATATAGTGCCTCGGTTGGGCGACATTGGAATTACTTTGATCCTGTTCTGTTCTGCTAACAACCGGTAGTGCTCATGCTGTACGAGCTGGAGGTAAATAAACCTACTGAGCAAAACTATAAAAGCTACAACAACACAAATCGCTGTCAAAACAAGGCGGAGGTGGAAGGAGTGGAGTTCTCTCTGGTGATTTCGTAATTCAATTTTACTTTTCATCGTTTTAACCTACGCTCGGCCAAAGCTGGAAGTAAACAGATTGATGACTATATTTACCGCCGGCCAGAATAAAACAGTTAATATAATAGGATAAAAGTAACTAACGCCGGATAATTGATTTCCAGCTAGTAGAAGGATGCCGTAGATTCCAATTTTTACAAGAAGCAGGGCAGGAAAAACATGAAGCATCTGCCCGAAAGGCTTAAATAATCTGACTCTTCTGTGAGCTGAGATTGCAATAAAAATCATAAGAACATATAAAAGAGACGTCTGTCCTATAACACTTCCATTGGATACATCACTAAAAACACCAAGCAGGAAAATCACCAAAAAGTTTACCTTTTGAGGTGCATTGATTCCCCAAAAAAGAATGACCAAGAGGAGAAAATCTGGTCTTAGTGTTTGAAGCCACCCGGTAAGCGGAATTAAATTCAATAAAAATGCCGATGCCAAGCTAATAATTAAACTTCGGGTGGAAACCGAATGATTAATAGAATTTTCATGTAAGCTTGTCATCATAAACTTTCTAGGTTTTTCAATTGTCGATATTTCTATCTCTATTAAAATTAGAGGGTTGTTCCGGTAACTGCTCATTTTGAGAAAGCAACAAAAGTTGCCGATGACTCCCAATTTTTGCGACTGGTTCAACGAGAATTTTGGCGTATGGATAAGATTCATCCCTCGTCACCTCAGTTACTATTCCAACTGGTAGATTTGATGGATAGATACCTCCTATACCTGAGGTGGCTAAAACATCACCTTCTTTTATATCAGTGTCGATAGGCATGAAGCGAACCTCTAATTTAGTGTCGTAGCCAACTCCAAAAACTATAGCTCGCATACCATTTCTAGCAACTTGAACCGGTACTGGATGGTCTCTGTTTGTAACTAAAGCAATTTCAGAAACCCATGGATGCAACCGAATCACTTGACCAACTAATCCGGCGGCATCAATAACTGGAGAACCAAGTGAAACTCCATGCGTGGAGCCTTTATCTACAACAACCTCCTTAAAGAAAGGGTCACGAGGATGGTAAATGATTTCTGCCACGAGTTGTCCCGGATCAACCTTTGCTCTCAGGTCCAAAAGTCTCCTAAGATTTTCATTCTCCACTCTCAATGATTTTTGGACCAACAACAATTTTCGGGAATTGAAAACCTCCTCTTTTAGTGCAACATTCTCTTCTCTTAAATTAGCAGTGGTAATAAGGTTATCGTTGATACTCTGCATCAAACTGGAGGGAAGAAGTGCTAAGGCCCTTAATGGATGAATTGCTATTGTTACACCGGTTCGTATAGTTTCTAGATAATTGAATCGGGCATCGGTGTATATCAAGATGACAGATAATACGCAAAAAAACAGAAGCTTTGTGTTAATACTGGAACGTCGTTTAAAAAAGGCCGTTTTAGATTGCATCTATCTTCCTGCCGAAAAGATCCCGCATCTCTGTTATGCACAGACATAATCAACCAGTTAATACCTAGTCACTGGTAAATATTCCACTTACTTCCATCATTTCTAGCGACATTCCCGATCCCCTGACCACACAGGTTAGGGGGTCATCTGCTACTATCACTGGCAGCCCTGTCTCCTCCATCAGAAGCCTATCAATATCTCTCAACAATGCACCACCACCCGTTAATACCATACCCTTTTCCGCTATGTCAGCACCCAATTCGGGTGGGGTTTGCTCTAATGCTGATTTAACAGCAGAAACTATGCTATTCAGAGGGTCGCTGAGAGCTTCCAATATTTCATTGCTTGATATACTGAAACTTCTAGGAATACCCTCCGCGAGATTCCTTCCTTTCACCTCCTTCTCTCGGACCTCATTTCCCGGAAAGGCTGTGCCTATTTCTTTCTTGATTTCCTCCGCGGTGGTTTCACCAATCAACATCCCATAATTTCGCCTGATGTAGTTTATTATGGCCTCGTCAAATTTATCGCCACCAACTCTGACCGAGCCCGAGTAGACGATGCCTCCGAGCGAAATAACACCAACCTCGGTCGTACCACCGCCAATATCCACTACCATTGAGCCAGTAGCTTGATCAACCGGTAACCCGGCACCTATTGCTGCGGCCATGGGCTCTTCGATTAGTTCGGCTTTTCGAGCCCCTGCACCAAAAGCAGATTCCCTTATTGCTCGCCTCTCAACTTGGGTTGAGCCACACGGAACACAAATTACAATACATGGACTCGGAGCGAAAAATCTACTGTCATGAACCTTTTTTATAAATTGCTTTAACATCTGTTCGGTGATGGTAAAGTCAGCAATGACGCCGTCTTTCATTGGCCTAATAGCTGTCATGTTTCCCGGCGTTCTCCCCAGCATCTGCTTGGCGGCCAGTCCAACCTCTTGGATGAGTTTTTTTCCATTGGGCCCCCCCTCTTCCCTAATGGCCACAACCGAGGGCTCGTCGAGCACTATCCCATTACCCCTAACATAAATTAATGTGTTGGCGGTACCCAGATCTATCGCGATATCGTTTGAAAAATAACTATTTATAAATCCGAACATGATTTGCAATCTTTATTTGTTAAGTCAACATGAAAATTACGGAAAAACTTAAAGACATTATGATAACCTATTAAGTGGGCAATAAATAATTTTTTACGTCGGTTATTACGGCGATCAGTTAAGAAATCCTAGGATAATAAACGCTTTATACCATTAACAATACCGTTTATTGAGTAATAAGGAAGAGATATTGGAACTGTCTAAACAAGATATTCAAAAACTTGCAGATCTCGCACACATAGAATTGGACGAGTCGGAAAAACAAGAACTTGAGACAGATATCAATCTTATAATCAATATGATTGAAGTTATGCAAAAGATTGACACCTCAGATATAGAGCCGGTTACTCATCCCCTAGCAGACAATCTCAGACTTAGACCAGACAAAGTTGTTCATGATGATAAGCTTAAAGTTGTAATGTCAAACGCACCGAAACAAGATGAAAACCTTTTTGTAGTTCCAAAAGTAATTGAGTAGAAACAAATGTATGATAAATCGGTTTTAGAGCTGGCTAGTCTACTCGCGAGAAAAGAATTATCGTCTGTGGAACTGACGAAAATGTTCCTTGGGAGAATTGAAAAATACTGTCAATTAAATGCGTTTCTAGACGTCAGGCCAGAAATTACTCTGTCAGAGGCCGAAATTGCTGATAAAAAAATAGCTTCCGGAGATTTCGGTCCACTCACAGGCATTCCTGTTGCTCACAAAGATATTTTCGTTACTAAAAATTTCACATCCACAGCTGGATCTAAGATTCTCAGAGGTTACAAAAGCCCATTTGATGCAACAATCGTGACAAAATTAAAAGAGGCGGGTATGGTGACCCTCGGAAAGCTAAACTGTGACGAATTTGCCATGGGTTCTTCCAATGAAAACAGTTTTTACGGCAATGTTCATAACCCATGGGACAAAAACGCGGTTCCTGGTGGAAGCTCGGGGGGCTCGGCTAGCGCTGTCGCGGCCCGCATCACGCCAGTAGCAACCGCTACTGATACCGGGGGATCTATCAGAGAGCCTGCTTCTTTTTGTGGCGTCACAGGGATAAAACCAACTTACGGTAGAGCTTCGCGCTGGGGAATGATAGCTTTCGCCTCCAGCCTGGATCAAGCTGGAATTATCTGCAATTCTGCGATAGAGGC
>MDTD01055393.1_pt1 | contig 12289 bp, 7 predicted proteins | sample 811221 | NCBI WGS metagenome assembly MDTD01 (sample SAMN05326646, study PRJNA326480) | marine metagenome | isolation source: seawater | place: Pacific Ocean: South West | collected 2011 | reverse complement strand
TTACTAAGAACCCGAAGGTTCCGTTCTCGTTCGACTTGCATGTGTTAAGCACGCCGCCAGCGTTCGTTCTGAGCCAGGATCAAACTCTCCAGTTTAAACCTAGTACTCGTTGTTGAGACATTTCCGTTTGAACGGGGGTCCAAACTTCCACTCTCAACTGATTGGAATCGGTTACCCCAAGGTTTGGCGTGAGCCTCGTCTCGGAGCCCGAAATATTCTCAAAGGACTCAAAACTTCTTATTGCTGACTAGTTTTCAAAGAGCGACGGGGCGTGAAGCCCGTTTCGCGTTTGGGGGTTTTCCCCGAAGCGCTGGGGGATATTACTCAGGGTCTTTTGAGTGTCAATAGGTTTTTCGAAAGGTTTTTTCGATCTCATGCGTTTTTTTGCAACACAAGTGCCAACCAAAGGATAAAAACATCATAAAACCAGCATCTTAGATGTAAATGAAGAGGCACGTTTTTTGCCGGGCGGTTGTTCCCTGAATGCCCTCGAAATGCCTCGGAATGGCCGTTTCTGTGGGGGGTGTGATCGTTATGCGGCGTTGACATCGGCCCTCTCAGATCTTTAGTTTAGCAGGGTACCAAATGGAGTAATTGTTTCATGACCGATCGTTCTATCGTTGTTTTATTGGCGCTCTGCACTGCGTTTACATATGCCTGTGGTGATGACACCGGCGGGGGATCAGGGGACGTGAGTGTAGACACCGTTGCGCCTGATGTGATCGCGGATGGAGTTGAAAATGATGCTAATTCCAACAACCAGCAATGGTCCGCACCGGCTGAAACGGGTACTTGGCGGATCGTGCATAACTACAGAGGTCGGGTGCAGGGAAGCAATTTGGGAGAAAATGATCTCTGGCTTCTAGATGCCAATGGCTCGACGAAAACGAAGCTAACTGATCTTGCGAACCTGGAGAACGTCGGTACGTGCCTGGATTCTGGCAAGGACTGCAATCCAAACCCGGAAGTAAATCAGGTCTCCGGTTGTGAGGAAGAAGAGGAGTGTCGCCCGTTGTCATGCAACTACGGGTGCTTCATCTCCGATGACCTGAAGTGGTTAGCGATCGCGGCGGGGCCGCCAACAGCGGAAGGGTTCGATTTCCGGATCGGGCAATTTAAAGGGAACATGGAGTTTAAGCTCATTAAGAACTTGGTTCTGTCGAACAAGATCGACTTCCAATTTGTCGGAGATCGGCTTTATTACTCCGAAATTGCGGAGTGCGTCGGTGCATCCTGTCAGTACAGGGTGTCGTATATCGACCTATCGACACTTGCGACAGAAGAGTTGTTTACCTTTCCCCCTGGGACAGAGCTCGAAGGCAGTACCTTTAAAGGACACTTTAAGGCGAGTCCAAACGGCGAGCGCCTTATCTTACTTAATACAACCATCCGGTCGGTGGCTGTGCATATGTACAAGTTCGGAGTGGGTCTGATTAAGCTCGACTTCATATGTAAGTTTGGCACCGAAGATAACTGCGAGGGAACCGGCTCCGAGTACAACGATCAAGATCCCGTCGCGCTAAGTCATGATAGCCGGTGGGCCGTCTTCTTTACCTTCTCAGATCGCTGGCAACGCGCGCGCGTGTATGACCTAGACAACCCAGGCGTGATCACACTTGCTGTACTCGCAAGCGTACCTTCCGGCTCATACATTACCCGCGCATGTGAATTCGGCCTCCTCGAGAGTTGGCAATGGCCACGTGTCATCGGTGACCCAAAATTCACACCGGACGGATCGGAAATTGTGTTTTTGACCGAGAATGATTGTCCGGCGCCCAACGGAACGCATCCTAAAAAGGCCCTTCGCAACCTGATGCGCGTGAAGCTGGAAACCCTATTGAGTGGAAAAACCCTTGAGTCCTCCGATGTCTACTCAATTACAGACAACCCTGCTGGAGACATTCGGGACAACATTTTCGTGAGTGGCTACGACGTCACCGAAGATGGGGCGACCGTCGTATTTACGGGTTCACCATCATTCGACCAATCGGGAGAACCGCTGAAGGATTCATCGAGCCGCCACCGTAACGATCGTGAGGTCTATCGCGTGCGCCTTGACGGTACGAACCGCATTCAGATCACTAACGATCCCTCCTGGGAGGCACAGTCTCCGCATAGTGTCCCAGGAGAATAAACACCGGACACGTAACGTCTCATCCACAGTGCGATAGGTGCTATTGATAAAAGATTGAGCATTTGCCACACTGCTGGATGTAGTGGGGGTGTTTTATGCGGCGTTTCGACCGGCTTAGATCACACATAGTTGAGGTTTGCGTCATTCTCGCAATGACGGCGCTTACTGTCGGTTGCGGAGACGCCGAAAGCGGAATTGTTAATCCTGCTGATAGTACAAGCATCGACCTTGTGGCGCAGGAAGATACGGCCGCAGAGGATCTCGCTGAGCCGGATATTCCGTCTGACGTAGGCGTCGATCTGATTGAGGATACGGCCGATGAGATTGTCGAGGACACCGCCGAAGCGGAAACAGTCGAAGACACCATGCCAGACACTGCGGAAGACGCGGTGGAAGATATTGTTGAGTTGAACTGCGACGAAAGTCCCTTCTCTGCCTTCTGTGCCTGCAGCGAAGATGACGAATGTGCCTCCGGATACTGCCTTGCTACAAGCCAAGGGAAAGCATGCGCGAAGTTGTGCGAGTCGGACTGTCCAGCAGGATACGGATGTCGTCCGATCGGCCTTGGGGGCGATCCGACCTACGTATGCGTCGAACGCGGCCTCAATTTATGTAAGCCGTGTAATAGCAACTCCGATTGTGTGGTGCCCGGATACGAAGGCGAGGATAAGTGCGTGTCCTACGGTAATGAAGGCAGCTTCTGTGGTATCGCATGCAATGCTTTAGTCGAGTGTCCTGCAGGATACTCGTGTAATGATGGTCAGTGCGCGAAAGAGGACGCTCAGTGTGAATGCGCTCCTCTCTTCATCAACATCTCGGCCGAGACGACGTGTCAGGTTACGAATCCCTTCGGTAGTTGCGAAGGAACACGGGTTTGCGAGGAAGGAGGTCTGTCCTCATGCGTGGGTGATGAGGCTTCCGACGAAATCTGCGACGGTATGGATAACGACTGTAACGGCGTCGTTGATGACTTAAAGAACACCGAATGTTTTCTCGAAAATGAGTTCGGGTCGTGCCCAGGAACCGTGACATGCGTTGGCGGAGGCGAGATATGCAACGGCACCCCACCCGCTCCAGAGGCTTGTGATGGAATCGACAATGACTGCGACGGGGAAACGGACGAAGGCTACCCCAACGCCGATGGCGATATGCTGGCTGATTGTGTGGACCTAGATGACGATGATGACGGATTTGATGATGACCAAGACAATTGTCCCAAGGTGCCCAATAACCAGATGGACACAGACACTGACGGACTTGGGAATGAGTGCGATCCAGACGATGACAATGACGGCTCTCCTGATGAACTTGACTGCGAACCGACACTCGCTATCGCATACCCCTTCGCTCCCGAGCTCTGTGACGGCCTAGATAACGACTGCGACGAAAGTGTCGATGAGGGTACGTGTGATGACGGTGACTTGTGTACTGACAACATCTGCAACCCAGCCAGCGGATGTCAGTTTCCATTCAACGAGACAGCCTGCAACGATGGGAATCCTTGTACTGCAAACGACAAATGCTTCCTTGGGTTCTGTCAGGGAGATTTCTCGGTCTGCGACGATGGATCGCCCTGTACGACGGATAAGTGCACGCCGCTCACAGGCTGCACCCACGAAGTGTTGCTAGGCCCGTGTGATGACGGCAACGCATGCACCCAAAACGATACGTGTGGTGCTGCTGGTCAATGCTTCGGTCAGCCTGTTTTCTGTGACGATGGAGACAACTGCACCAACGACGCATGTGATCCGGAATCTGGGTGCGCGTTCACACCCAACGACAATCCATGTGACGATGGCTCGGCGTGTACGGAAAACGATACATGCCAAAACGGAAGCTGCGCCGGAGAATTCGTAGACTGCAATGACGGAAATCCATGCACGAACGATATTTGTGATGCCGTACTGGGCTGTTCGTCGACACCCAACCAGGCACCATGTGACGATGGGGATACGTGCACCAACCAAGATCTCTGTGGAGACGGAGAATGTGTTGGAATCCCAGTAGACTGCTCCGCGTTGGATGCGCCCTGCCAGATCGGGGTATGCGACGGAGGCGGATGTGTGGCTGAAGAGATCGCCTGCGAAATCAAAAATCTGCGCCTTCACACACCGGCAGGCGTAATGAATGCGAAGACCCCCGGAGGACATGGGGTCAGCGCCAGCTTTGGACATCAAGGCCCGGTAGGCGAAGCAAACGCCTTCCAGAGCCATAAAATCACGTTCGGTTTCCAAGCCACCGTGAAGCCGTAATGAGGGGATTAGCGATGCGTAAATTTAGTACAAAGTGGATACTTCGAGGCCTCGCAGGACTCTCGACGCTGGCCGTGATTGGACTTGCCTTACCTGCCGCAGCCGTACCGAGCAGCCTGACGGTGCAAGGACACTTGTCCAACGCAGCAGGCCAACCAGCCAACGGCAATTATACGTTGAAGGCCAGCCTCTACGACTCTCAAAACCTCGGTAATGAACTATGGAGCGACAACTTCTCGGTCACTGTGGCCGGTGGTGTCTTCGATATCGAACTTGGAAGTGATCTCGCCAACCCCTTGTTGGCACAGTACTTTACGGATAATCCGCAGATCTGGCTTGGGATCAGCGTTGTCGACGGACCGGGTGTAGGTGGAAACGGCGACCCCGAACTTCCAAGGCGTGCACTCACCACGGTGGGTTATGCGTTCGCCAGTCAGCATGCTGCCACCGCTGGTTCAGCTAAGACTGCCGAGACAGTGAGCGGCGGCGTCGACTGCCAGGGCTGTGTCGATGTATCTGCATTAGCATTTGATCCTGCCACGGAGGCTGAACTTAGTGCTGCTCTGGCGAATATTCAGATTCCCTCGGGTACCTGCCAGGACGGCGAAGCAGTAGTGGCAATCGGCGAAGACGGTAGTGTGACCTGTGGACCAGCTGGCGTCGCTGTCTTGCCCGCCGACGGTCTCAATGAGATCTCCAACGACCTTCTCTCGAACCAATTCATCGACAACTACCCGTCGGCTGGGAACATCGCGATTCCCGATTTCCACCCTCCCGGTGTTCTCGACACCATCAACGTCCCTGATGCAGGTACTGCGCAAAGCATGAGTGTCTCCATCAACATCTCAAACTCGGATCTGACAAAGCTGACGGTGAAGCTATTCGCGCCCGATGGAACGGAGTACCTCCTTTTCGACAAGGACAATGCCGGTAAAGATCTCGGAGCCACGTACCCAGCCCCAACTCCGACGCTTACGGGGGATCTTTCCGAATGGATCGGCAAGAACCCGCAGGGGGATTGGATCCTGAACGTGATCGACCTTGGCTTTGATAACACCGACAACGACGGCCAGATCAACAGTTGGTCCATCAGTGTGCAGACACTCTCGACGAAGAAAGTGAACGTTACAGGTGACCTTCAGATGAACGGAAAGCATATCAAGAATCTGGGTGATCCCGCCTCAGACGGCGACGCCGCGAATAAGAAGTATGTCGACGACACGGTCGCAGCGATTGATTCAGGTAAGTTTCTAAAGAGTGGCGAGATCATCACCCACTGGGGAACGCCCGAGTGCCCCAATGGTTTTGATAAGCTCTATGACGGGATCTACTACTCCGCACATTACAGTCATCAAGGAAGTGGTGGAGCGCTATGCCTCCGCTCCAAGAACAGCGGTGGCATCGCCGGACCCTCTGAAGGTAGTTCGAGCTACGACATCCTTTATCCGGCACGGGTCGACCACAAGAGTCAAACCGGGGTACCCAACAGTAATAACGTTAGGTGCGCGAAATGCTACACCCCGACAAAGGGACCTTGCTTCAGGGTTGAGGGCTCCAACCAGTGTCCAGGAGACTGGGATGCGGCCTACTCGGGATACCTATTTGGTTCCCACTACCAGCACTCAGGTCCGATGGGACGCATCTGCATTGATGTACAGAACTGGAACAACAATGATCAAGGAGATGGTGGAAACTATCTGTATGCGACGACTGTTCACAGTAATGGCGGCACAAATGGGCTCATCGATAACAACAAGCTCGTACGCTGTGCCTGGTGCTGTCGCCCCTAATCGCTGCAGACTGAGCTACTCACTCACCACATCGTGGTCAGCAGGGATTCAAACCCTAACTTAGGTCGTGGAGCGTCCAGGTGCGTGGCTGAGCCAATGCAGGTCATTTTCGAGCCACGCAGATGGCTTCGCGTGAGCGATCTCCAAAATGGCGTTCTCGATATTCTCGTCCATCACGACCGTTGCATTCTCGAGTGCACGGCTCTGACCGACGGCGGGTAAATTTTGCTGGCCGACGAGGCGAACGATGGCACCCGGAAGGTTTTCCGTGAGATCCCCTTGGATCTCGCGCCCGTAGCCCGCGAACATGCGGTCGTTTTGAAGCACGATCACACGTCCAGTCTTCTTCGCACTGGCAAAGATGGCGTCACGGTCGTAGGGCTTAATGGTCCGTAAATCGAGGATCTCGGTCTCAATACCGTGCTCGCTCGCGACTTTCTTCGCCACACTCATCGCCTGCCAGCCTACCCAACCGTAGGTTACGATGGTCACATCGCTTCCCTCGCGTCGAATCGCCGCCTTACCAAATGGAATTCGGTAATCTTCGATTGGGAATTGCTCGCCGGAGCGACGGTACTCTTGAAGAACCTTGGGATCGTCTGGCTCTCCCGGTAGTGCATGGCCCATTCGCATACGGTACATGCGCTTTGGTTCCATCTGCATGACCGGTCCCATGTAATCCATGGATGTTCGCAGAAGTCCGTACGCATCGTAAGCCGTCGACGGACAGGTCATAACGATACCAGGGATATTTCCGTAAAAACCGTCGCAGCTCATCGAGTGATAGGGTGCACCACCTTGAACAGGATCCACCGGGAAACGAAGCGTCAGGTTTAAGGGTACTTGACCATTCGTGGTCCAGTAGAGGTTACCCATGTAGACGAACCAGTGGAGGCAGTTGAACGTGTAGTCCCCGAACTGGATCTCCGGAAGGAGAACCAGATCTTTGTGCATGGCTGCACCAACTGCAGTACCAATGATGAGCGGCTCGTTGATAGGAGCATCACGAATCAGTTTTGGATACTTTTCGATAAGTCCCGCAGTGACCTGGAAGATACCCCCACGATGACCGACATCCTGTCCCCAAATAAGTGCGTTCCCCTTAGCCATGGCGCGATCCAAGGCTAAATTAAGAGCTTCGTTGATCTGGACCCGCGTTGGACGCGTCGCAGAAATTCTTGGCTCTTCGACCACAGGGTAAGGAGCATGTTCAAATCGATTAAGGTCACCCGCTTCGATGGAAGGCGTTGGCTCTTCCTTTACCTTATTGATGACCTCACGAATCTCGTCGAGCCGCTTGTCCATGATCTGGCCTAAGCGGTGCATATCGAAGTAGTTCATTCGCTTGTCGACGGTCTCCCGTAAAAAAAGCGCCGGATCGTCAATGATGTTTTCGTCTAGAATGAACTGACCAAACGTTAGAAGTGGGTCCTGTTCATCAAAATCAAACTGACCACCGGATGAACTCGAATGTCCCATCAACCTAGGGACTCGGGCCTTCAGGATAGCACTGGTTTTGTTCTCCATGACCCATCGGGCAGCGCTCGCTGTACCCTTAAAGGTGTCCATGAAGTCATAGCCGTCACACTCGAAGTACTCTAAGCCAAAGGCCTCAGCGTAACTTCCGTAGCTCTTAATACCCCGGCCGTCTTCGGGACGTACCGTGATCGCGACGGAGTTGTCTGTAACTATAATTAGTAATGGTAGCTTCCAGATGCTTGCCGCCATAGCAGCTTCATGAAAGTCGCTCTCGCCGGTTGTTCCGTCGCCAACAACAGCGACAGCCAACCCAGGAGCTTCTTTTGCCTGGAGACCACGCGCGTAGCCTGCGGCTTTGGAAAGCTGCATTCCAACGGGACTCTGAATGGGCCACAACCCTGCTTCCGGCATGCAAAGGTGCATGACCATTTGTCGACCGGCGGAATGTGGATCTGTTTGGCGGGACAGCGCTTGTCGGAAGTACCCTTGGACGAAATCGTCATGTCCTCGAAGTACGGCGGTCATGTGCGCGAGGGAATCACTTCGATAGTGTCCGAAAATCGCCAAGTCACCTGGTGTTTGGGGCTCTTTTCGAACAACTCGATCGAGGGCTAGTGCGGTGGCCGCACCGTGGACCTCTTCGCCCGGACCTCCAATCCAGAATTCGACACCCTCACCCCGTGTCTTCAAGTTCATACAAGCAACGATACTTGCGCGTGTCCCGAGCGCAACGTCATATGCAGAACGAAATTCTTCTGGCTCCAATCCGCCCCATCGAAGGGAGGTGGCAGAATCTCGGTCACTTGGTGCACTCATCTCTGATTCCGGTGGTGTTACAATACCCGTCATAATGCTTACCCGATCATGTCACCGCCGAGTAAGGCCTCATCTCCTCCCTCGTCGGTTCACCCTGAGCCTTCTACCGGCTCAGGACCAGCGTGGCAAGCCTTTGTCCCGAGGACATTGACCGAAAGGTTAGCAGGCGGTCACTCTTTCCAGCTAGTCACGGCTCGGAGGATGCACTAGCATCAGATCATGCATCATGCGCTTCTTATGGGAGTCGGCTTGACTCTGACGACGCTCCTCCTCTTTTTGCCTGCTCTGCATATGCAAGCGGCAACTGGGCTGGAATTGCAGGTTCACCAAATAGCGTTCATTCTGCTTCCGGTACCCCTGTTAATGCTTGCCCTCGTTTACAAACGAGAATGGGTTCGACTTTGGCTTTTCCCGTGTAGTCATCTTGTGGCTCTTGCGACGATTCCCGAACTGAGCAGTCTCAAACTCTATCACGGCTTGGAAGGACTTGGAGCATTCGGAGCCCTCCTCTTAGTTGGTGGTATCTACATCTCCGTGGCCATGAAAGATACATCGAGAGGGACGCAGATCGTTCCAAACGCCGCACCAGAGGATCCCAAAAACCAGTTGGAGCTACCCTCGAATGGGCTGACCATGCTTCTCGCGGCCTTAATTCTCGGCTCATTTATGGCAGGGATCTTCCTAGAGTCTGGAAATGACCGACTGAGCGCAATTATTGCAAGCTTAGCCGGGCTGGTTACGACCTGGTTGGTGATCGGTCGACTGTGGTATGCGCGACTGCTCATACCGCTTTCAAATCCAAAGGAACGCGACGACCTCATCGAGGATGTATCCTTCATCGAAGGAATCAGCAGGCAACAATTCATCGCGACCATCTTTATCGTTGTTTTGACGCTCTCCATGCTTCTCGTCTTCCATGGCATCATGTAGGGTCGGGCCATGAAGAGTGTGTTCCTGATACTTCTCGCTGTGACGTTGCTGGGCGCGAGTTTGTTTTTCTTCTACCGGAGCAGCGGACTGTTAATGGCCAATGAATATTTAGCCGGCTTGCTGCATCTCTTCGTCGGCTTTGCAACCATACGAGCGGGTGTCGATCTATGTCGGTACGCAGTCGTCCTCCATCTGAGGTCCAGATGAAACGGTTCGTCTTATATCTGCTCGTGGGGTGGACGCTCCTTGCGTGCACTCCTCCAGAACAAGAGAAGGAAATCGTTAAGAAGAACGTCACCGGTCTCAAGCAGGGACTTACCGACTTTGATTCCAAAGAGTGGGCAAATATCCCAAGCGACGACTCTGTGATTGCAACAGTGAATGGTGTTCCGCTCTCTAGAAAGAGTCTAGAGCGTCAAATAGCAGAGCGTCCCGAAATACCTGTTCGCGAATTGCTCAATCGAATGATTGAGATGGAGGTCATGGCCCAAAAGGCCGCCCAAGATGGATACGGACTCGACAAGACCATCCTCAAGGTAAGGGAAAAAGCCGTCGCACGGGCGTATCTGAGGGATATATTCGAGCAAGAAGTCACGCCTGAGAGCATTTCTGAGAAGATGGTTAAAGACCAATACCAACGGGTCAAGCACATGTTCTGGCATGACCATGACGAGATCCGTGCCGTTCAGTTGATGGAAACATGCTGTGATGCTGGCGAGGGAAAAGGGGGATGTGAGACGGAAGAGGAATTAGCCTGCTTCGCTGAAGCCGCACCGCGTATCGCAGAATACGAACAAGAGCTTAGAAAACGACTTGCTGAAGTCGAACGGACACCTGCGGCCATCAAAAAGGTCATGGCCGACTATCGGTCTGAAATCGATACAGCAAACCCAAACCTGCGGTACGAGGACATCCAAAAACCCATTCGGTTTGTCGTTGGTCAAAGTCATGAGTGGCATCGTGGAAAGTATGACGTGTTCGCCCGAGAAGTCGTCGAAGCCCTCTTTTCCTTGGATGAACTCGAATTGAGCTCTCCTGTCCAATCGAGCTTTGGCTGGCATCTCTTGGTTAAGCTCAAGCACTACCCTGCCAGGCATTGGACAGAGGATGACCCAAGGACAATTGCTGAAATCCGAGAACGGGCCTTTCCGTATTACCGCAAAGGAGCATTCAAACGACGGCTCCAAGAGATCAAAGAGAAGTACTCCCTTGAGGTGAATGATCGCGGGCTGAAAGTACTCGACGAGTTGACGGCGTCAGCAGCTAAGTAAGGCTTACGTGCATTGAGCTTGGAGTGCGCAAGGTCGTGTGCTAGCGTCCCTCGCTATGAGTTCTCGCCTATCCATCGTGCTTGTCACCGCGGCCCTCGCTGCCCTACTTCTTGGAACCGGATGCCAAGCTGTGGTGGGTGATGCCTGTGAGATAAATACGGACTGCGGGACGGAAATGTACTGCGAACGCTCGATGCCAGAAGGCTACTGCACCGTGAAGTCCTGCGAAGTCATTGGATGTCCAGATTACGGTGTATGCGTAAGCTTCGATCTCGACCAGAGCTACTGCATGGATCCTTGTGACACCGCCACCGATTGCCGCGAAGGATATGTTTGCGTCACGGACTTTGGACCGCATCCGTTCTGTAACGCCGTCGAAGCACCTTAGTTCTTCGTACCTCAGCGTGAGATACAAAGAGAGACGGAGAGCTTTACGCTACCAAGAGATGGTGATCTTGCCGTTTCCGCTGTGTATCCCTGCCTCCAAAGAACCATTCGTGACACCGCCTATGTAGCCGGATCCGCCACCGCCACCAGACGCGTAAGCACAACCACCACCGTAGTATCCACCTCCACCGCCGGCCTTGTGGTACCCATCGTCGCTTGCACCTTGCCCAAGCGTTCCGGCACTACAACTGCTGCCAGCTTGGCCACCGGTGTCCTGTGTTCCTCCGCCACCAGCTGTATAGCCCCCATTGTGGTTCTGGCCGTTATTACCCTGCAGACCGCCGCCTTCGCCACCTGTTCCGTGGTTCGGGCAGCCAGTATTACCACCGCCCCCTCCACCAGCGACAATGATACGGTCACCCAATGATGTGCCGCCTTGACGCACATCACTCGCACCGCCACCACCAGCACCCCAGGTACCTCCGGCTCCACCACCGTTGTACCCGCCGGCACCGGCCTTTGCGCCCTTACCGCCAACGTAGATGTACAGAGTCTCTCCCTGGTTCACAGTTAGCGTGCCCTTCGCATAACCGCCACTGCCTCCGTCTGGTTCCGTGGATCCGCCACAGACATCCGAATCTCCTCCTTCTGCTCCCCACACTTCAATAGTGACGGACTCGAGACATTCGGGGATGACAAAGGTCTGCTCTCCACCTGTGTACTCGAAGGTAATGCTTCCGGGATCCTGCTTACAGCCCTCCTCCTCACAGGTGGGACCATTCCAGCCGTTAGCACACTCACAGACGAAACTGGCAGCACCCTTTGAACATTGCACACAAATGGAATTGCAGTCACACAAAGCATTGCAGTGATCATCCGGTGCTTGATTCGCGATCATCGCATCGAAATCGAAGGGGCCGTAGAGGTAGTTCCCATTTTCAAAATCCCCTTGATTGTCGACGCCGCATGCATGTTCGACATGACTGAAGCCAGGCGTGCAGTAGTCGCTGATCATCGTTCCCAAACCGTCGGGATATCCATCAAAACAGACAACTTCTTCCGCCTCGTTGGCGTCTGATACGCAGGTCCCACCGTTCTTGCAGGGGTTGGACGCACAAGGGTCGACCACATCGGCACACACGTCCCCCGCATAGCCAGGTAGACACTGACACTCGAAGCCGTTGACCCCATCCACACAGGCACCATTGTTCAGGCATGGGTTGGGAGCGC
>MDTD01179710.1_pt1 | contig 12290 bp, 12 predicted proteins | sample 811221 | NCBI WGS metagenome assembly MDTD01 (sample SAMN05326646, study PRJNA326480) | marine metagenome | isolation source: seawater | place: Pacific Ocean: South West | collected 2011 | reverse complement strand
TTATTCTGAATCTTTCTAAATAAACTAAAATAGAAGAATTTAAAAATATTAACATTAATAAAACAATTTTAATAATATCAGTTTTATTTTTTTTATTTAAAAGTTTAAGAAAATTTTTTTGCATTACTGAATTAATTCTCAATAATTATCATATTTTTTTAGATTGCAAATAAAAATTTTATACTCAAAATATACATTATTTAATAAACCTTTACGATTAGTAAAAATAGATATAGTTGTAATCTATGATAAATATTGGAATATTAACAAATTTAAACGATGAATTATTACCTTTTTTATTAAAAAAAATTAAAAGCTTAAAAAATATTAAAATTTATATAATTATATCCAAAACAAAAAATAATGATTTAAAAAATAAAAAAATTTTTATAGAAAGAACAGGAAATTATTTTTTAAAACACACTTTAAATTTATCTAATTTACATTTAAATTTATCAACATTTTTAGTTAACTCACATAATGCCAAAAAATTTCATGAAATTATTAAATATAATAATATTAAATATTTATACAATTCAAGTACACCAGATAAGATAAACAAAATAACCTTAAAAAAAGTAAAAGGAATAATAAATATCCATCCTGGTATTTTACCATATTATAGAGGTTGTACTTGCCCAGAATGGGCATTATTCAACAAAGATCCCCTAGGAATTACAGCACATTATATGAATGAGTCTTACGATGGTGGGCCAATAATACAAACGCAATACTTAAAATTTAAGAAAAAAGATATTAGAGATTATAAAGATATAAGAATTAAAATTTACTTATCAATTATAGAATTAGCAAAAAAAGTTTTAAAAAAAATTCACAAGATTAAAGCTTTTCCACAAGATGAAAGTAAATCAAAATATCATAGAGTAATCAAAAATAATGATTTGCTTGAAATAATTTATAAAATAAAAAAAAAAAATATTCTTTTGCAAAAAAAAATTTAGTTTAATATTAGTAAATAAATTAAAATCGTTTTATTATAATTTTTATAAAAAATTAGCAGATCATATATATTACTGTTAAAGTAATAAACCATAATCAAGCTGATCATACCATTTGCTATTGAAATAAAGATGTTTTTTTCTCCGCCCCTCTAAAACAAACTTATTTTTAATTAGCAATTTTTTACTTGCAATATTTTTGTCTGCACACCCAGCAATAATTTTATTGAGTTTATATTTTTTTTTACAAATAAAAATAATCTTTTTTATAGATATAGATCCAATATTTTTTCCCCAATAATTTTTATCACCCAAAACATATGATAATTCCCCACATTTATTGTCTGAAATTAAACCTTTTAAAAGAATATTTCCTATATGAATTTTTCCATAAAAAATTCCATATAAAGCTAAATTTTTATCTTTTAAACATTTTTTAACATATTTTTTTTGACCAATAATTGAAAATTTTTTATATTGATTTTTACTGTATCTGACTACATCTTCATCTGAAAACCATTTAACATATGATTTTTTTACGTCTTTAACTTTTAAAATTTTTACCTTTATTTTCAAAAATTATCTATAATTGTTTTTCAATTAAATTTAAAATTTTCAATGTTTTTAAATAATTTTGGTTTAACTTGGTTACATATACTTTATTTTTAAAATTTTTTAAAATTTTGTCATAAACTATTTTTTGATAGTTTCTAAGATGAGTATTTGAAAAAATTTTAGATTCTTTAATACAGGTTTTTGTTTTAAAAATAGATGATTTTCTTTTTTTCATTAAAACATAACTATTAAAATTTTCCGATGTAATTATAGAGAATTTTTTATTTTCTATCCTCATTTCATTAACACCATTTTGATTGTGTATTAAATAAATTTTACAATTTTTAAATTCAATTAAAATTTCATTAATCTTATATTTTTTCTTTTGTTTTGATTTATTAAGAATTTTTAAGGTATATTTGCCCTCAGAGAATAGATTAATAAAACTCAAAAAATGAGGTAAATTTACATAAATATTATCTGAGTAATTTATAATTATTTCATTGTGATCTTCCTCGATATATTTTTTTATATTTAAATAAAATTTGTTAAAATTTCTGTAATAATTACAAAATAACGCAATCTGTTTTTGATTACATTTCTTTTGTAATTCCAAAAGATTATAAAATTTTTTAGTTCCTGGTTTTTCTAATAAAATAATTTTCGGATTTAAATAAGTTAATACTTTTCTTAATATCTTAAAATGCGTAGTAGTTGGGGTTGAAATAGTTATCAAATTAATATTATGCTTTTTATATTTTTTTAAAATATTTAAACTTCCTGAAATTTTCGATACTTTATGTTTTTTTTTAATATCAAATTTTTTCTTATCAAGACAATAGATTGTGTTAATTTTTTTGATGTCTTGTTGACTTGATAAATGTGTGATTTTGTATGACTTATTAAGAGAATTATCATACTTAAAACCAATACTTCCCATACCTATTATTAGTGAATTAAAGTTCATAATTATAGGAAGTCCTTCTTAAATTTTTGTTTAATTTCAATAAATCTTTATTTTTTTTCAAAAAATTTACTAAATCAAAACACCTGTAATCCTTTTTCCAAAATTTTTTGATTACTTTTTTTAAAACAATAGAATCCTCTTTATAATCTAAAACAAGACTCATGTCGGGAAAATTTATTTCCTTAGGTGCAATTAAATTAAGATGTTTAAATTTCTTTGGATTTCTTCTTATTGCAAGGGTAATGTGTTCTTCATCTTCTTTTGTTTTAAAAAATTTTTTTGATTTTTTTAACGTTTTATATCTCAAAACTTCCACATCCATGCCAATCGGATAACTTGTAATTAATGAATTAGTTACAAACTCAACATTATTATTTAAATACAATTCATAAGCTTGATTTATAATATTTAAATCAATCACTGGACAGTCTGATGTAATTCGAATAATCAAATCAGTATTAAATTTTTCTGCTGCTTTCAAAACTCTATCGTAAACATTTTCCTCAGACCCTCTAAAATAATTTATTTTTAACTTTTTTGATAAACTTACTATTATATCGTCATTTTTATTTGTTGTTGTAGCTATGACAATATTATCAACGAACTTCAAAGATTTTAATCTTGAGACCAAATATTCAAGAAAAGAAATATTTTTATAAGCTTTGATCATTATTTTATTTGGTAATCTTGTTGAAGATGTTCTAGCTTCGATAATGATTGATTTTTTCATTTAAATTTCCTTTATTTTATAAAGTTTTCCCAGTTTAGGTTTTATATTAAAATTTTTAATATTGTTAAATGTTTTTAGTCCAAAGGTCTGTGATATGGCCAATGCGTAAGTTTCACATCCACCTGCAATTTCAAAATTTTTTAGAATTTTAAGAATATTTTTATTTTTAATAAATTTAATTTTAAATTTCTTAAAAAATCTAGTTCTTAAATATTTATTAGGATTTTCAGAGGGATGTAATTTAATGTATATTTTTCTTCTATCTTTGTTTAATCCTAGTTTCATCATTTTATGACAAAAACTTTCTAATAAATTTAAATCAATCGGTTTTTGACTAACTCTGTCATAATTACTAGAGAAATAAACGATGTTTTTTTTATTTATTTTTTGTTTTTTTTTATAAACATGTTCAAGATAAAAATCTCTAAGTTTTAATAATCTAAAATTTTTATTATTATGTTTATTTGCCTCTCTATAACTAAGATTATCTAATGTAATTAAAATATCCGGGTAATATATTTTTTCATTTAATGTAAATCTTTTTTTAAAATTATTAAAATTGTCAAATATAGATATAACTTTCTTAGATTTAATTTTGCAAATTTTAATTATTTTTTTTTCAAAATTTGTTTTCAAGCTAGTTCCGGTTATTACAACATCACATTCATTTAATTCTTCATACAAAGATTTAATATTTTTTTTATTGAATATGTTTTTTGCTGGACCTTTGGTTAAATATCTACATTTTAATCGAAATTTTTTAATCAAAAAAAATATTTGGTAAGCTGCTCCAGCATCATTTGCTACAATTAGATATTTAAGTTTTGAATTTTTAAAAAGTTCCATACTTTGTAAAATGCTTTAACAATTTTTAATATATCCTTTTTATCAAGAGAAAATAAACATACTTGAAAACTTATAAAAGCTTCATCGTGAAGTTTTTCTGCTACTGGACAATCACCTTTATTATAAATAATTTTTTTATTGAAGGATTTCCAAGGGAAACCCTTATTTCCATATGCTATTTTTTTTCTAAACATTGGTAATAAATGTAAATTAGCATAACCACCTACTAAACCCTCAACACCTTCTGCTTTTAGAAGTTTTATTATCCCATTTCTGTTTTTTTTTAGAATTTTTTTATCAATAACAATTGGAAATATGTAATAATTATTAAATTTATAATTTGATGTTGGAACATTTATGCCTTTAAGAACATTTAGTTTTTTAGCTAGAAAACTAAAAAGTTTATTTCTTTTAATTACTATTTTTTTTAGCTTTTTTAGTTGCTGAATTCCTATAGCTGACTCTAATTCTCCCATCCTAAAATTGTAACCCAACATATTTGATAAATTATCAGCTAAATTAACTACACCTTCCGCATGATTTCTAATTTTGTAAATTCTGTCTGCAATTTTTTTTGAATTAGTGACTGCAATACCACCCTCACCAGTATTTATATGTTTATGACAGTTTAAACTATATCCTCCAACATCAGAAAGTGTACCAGCTAGCTTTCCATAAATTGGGAAATATGGTGTTTGAGCACTATCAGTCAATATTTTTATATTTTTATTTTTAATAATTTTTTGAACTTTCTTAATGTCACAAGGTACACCAAAAATATCAACAATAAGAATAGCTTTTGTTTTTTTTGAAATCTTTTTTTTAATTTTTTCTGGGTCTATACAAAAATTATTAGGAGAAATATCTGCAAAAACAGGAATCGCATTCCAGTGCAAAATAGCAGTGGTACATGCCGACATTGTCCAGGGGGTAGTTATTACCTCATCACCTGGCTCCAAATCTAAAGCACCAAGTGACGCTATTAAACCTGAAGTCCATGAATTGAAAGTAATAGCATATTTTACATTATAAAATTTTTTTAGATTATCTTCGAATTTTCTAACATAAAAGCCTCCATAGAAATTCCTGCTTTTTGCAGCTTTAAATTGAGAGAGTTTTCCAGTTTTTATTACATTAGTTGCAGCAGATAATTCTTTTTTACCTAAAGTATTGTAAGGTTTAAATCTATAATTTATTATTTTTTTTCCACCATACAATGCAGGAATAATTAATCTATTATTTTTTTTTCTCATTAATTTTTATAAATAATTTATATATCATTATTATTATAGAACTTTTAATTGGTAAATTGTAATTAGAAATATTGATAGATGAAGGCATTTCTGAATTCCAATAAATAAATTTTGATAAGTCTAAAAATGCCATTTTATTTAATTTCGATTTATCTCGTAAAGCAACGACTAATTGCTTAAAATTTTTACATCTTTTAACAAATTTTAAATCCTCACTATAAGATGGTCCTACTAATATCGATTTTTTTGAATTTAAATATGAAAATTCAATTCCAGTTGTTGAACCAACTGTAATTACGTTATCAGAAATATCTATCAGATCATAAATACTTATATTTTGGTTGTATCTATAATGTTTAACGTGATTATTTTTAACTATAAATCTTTCAATTTTATTAAGCTCATTTTTAGAGGACACTAAATGATTTGGATGCCATTTTATTATAAAATCATAAAGTTTTAATATTTTTTTATTATTAATAATAAGGTTTAAAAGCTCTAAAAAATTTAATTTCTTATTTTCAAATTCTAAAAACCAATCTTTTCCTAAACTAGAATGTTCCCAAAGGGTTGAAGTAAAGATTGTAATTAATTTTTTTTTTTTTTGATATCCAAGTGGTTGATAATCCCTTTTTTTAAAATATTTATAAGTTTTAAAATCATTATTTGATCTTCCTCCCTTTGACAAAGTATTAAAAATGTTTCTTAAGTACGCTTTGATATTAGCATGACTATTGAAAATTTTTTTTAAATTTATTTTAGATATATCTAATTTGGTAGATTTTAAATCATGCACTGTTAAAGATTTTTTTAAAATTAGTTTTTTCGCACTATGAGAAGATATGTATGAAAAATATTTTTTTTTAAGTTTTTTTGCAGCGTATAATACTGGTCCATCAGAACCTCTTCTACCATTCCAGGAATAAACAACGTCAATATTATTTTCTTTTATTACTTTTAAAGTAGTTTGATAAAGAAGAATTGATGATTTAAGTTTATTGATTGCAAATTTTTTTACATCAAAAAAATTTAAATAACTATCTCTAAAAAAAGTTACCAAATCTGAGCTTACCAACATGCCAAAAGGAACTTTATCATATTGATAATCTTTTAATTGGCTATAATTTTTAAAATCAAAATTTATTTTCAAGTCTTTGAATTTAAATTTCAATTTTATTACTCGATTTTGAGATCTTAAAAATTTATCATAAATTTCATATTGATTTTTTTGACATAAATCACAAATTAATTTATTTTTTTTATTATTAGGTGGACAAGATTCTAGAGAACTATCACAAGATAAAATAAAAACATTATTTTTTCTGTTTAACTCCTTACTTATAATTTCTAGCATTCCATTTAACTGGTTTTTCCATAAAGTCGCTGAGCTATAAATTAAAATATTTTGATTCATTTAGCTTTTTTAATAAAAAAAATTTTTTAAAAACATTATTGTATTAACATATTGAAATATATGAAAACTGGTTTGATAACTCTTATCATTTCTAAAATTTTTATATTCTTTTAACAATTTCTGTTTGTCAAAAATTTCATAATCATTATAAAATTCTTCTGAGTTAAATAAATCGCGCACAAATTTATTTTTGTCGTTCCTTAACCAATTTTTTTGTGGATCCACTATTGTTTTTTTTTGTCTTAAAACTTTTTTACTAAATTCTTTATCTTTTTTATTTTTTAAAAAGGATTTCATAAAAAACCTAGTTTCATTTTCTGAAATTTTTAAACTATTTGGAATAGCTAGTGAAAATTCTGTTAATCTATGATCTAATAGTGGCACTCTTGTTTCTACAGATGATGCCATTGATGCCTTATCTACAAATCTTAGCCCTCTTGGTAAAATTATTTTCTCAATATCAATGAGCTGCATACTTTGAACATTAGAATTAAATTCATGATGAATTGAATAATCATTTTTTAAATTTAAAAAACTTTTATGAAATACGTCATGATTAACAAAAGGTATACCGTCTTGAGTTGCAATGCCTGGCCTTAAAACATACATCAATGAATTGAATAACCTTTCATATTTATTCTCTGAATTAATTGATCTATACTTTTTAAGTATAATTTGTATTTTATTGAAAGATTCTAAATAATTATTGCTACTTTTTAATGCATCTAAAAACAAAGGTGCATAATAATATTCGTAACCAGCTCCCAGCTCATCTCCGCCTTGACCCTCTAAAATAACTTTTATTTGTTTTTTTCTAACTGTTTCATACATTTTATGCATAGCCAACACTCTAATTGATGTGACTGGTGCTTCCTGAGAGCTTATTACTTTACTTAAATAATTCTCGAACTCACTCTCCTTTAATTTTACACTGTAATTTTTTAACTTAAGGGACTTTGAAAGTTTTCTCGCATAATTGGTTTCATCTTCACCAGTATTAAAACCATATGTAAACGTTTTAAAATCGTTAATTTTTTTTTTTATCATATAAGTCAACATTGATGAATCAAAACCACTGCTCAATGCTGTACCTATTTCAACATCAGATCTAATTTCAAGTTTAAGAGAGTCATTAAATAAATCTTGGTATTTATTTAATAAAAAATCTTTATTTTTATTTTTAAAATTTTCAGAATTTTCAATTACTTTATCTTTTAAATCCCAATATTTTTTTTTGAGTATTTCACCATTGGCTTTTATTCTTAAATAGTGACCAGGTTCCAATTGAAAAATATTTTCAAATAAAGTATTTTTTGAGTGATCAATCAAACCGTTATTTAAAAAATCTTTGAGTGTCTTTCTGCAAAGTTTTTTTTTTACTCCATAGGCCAAAATTCCCTTGATTTCTGATGAAAATATAAATTGTTCATTGTTTACTGTCCAATAAAGAGGCTTAACACCTAACCTATCTCTTGCTACTAGGATTTCTTTTTTTTTTTTATCATAAATTGCGAATGAAAAAATACCATTTAGGTAATCAAAAAATTTCAATCCAAATTTATCATAAGCTTCTACTAAAACTTCTGTATCAGATTTTGATTTCCATTTAATTTTATGAATTCTATTTTTTAATTCAAACCAATTGTAAATTTCTCCGTTAAAGACGATTATTTTATTTTGTGATTGTGATTTCATTGGTTGTTCACCATTCTTGGATAAATCAAATATTGACAGTCTGTTATGGGCTAAAGAAACTTTTTCATCACTCCATATACCTTGAGCATCTGGACCGCGATGCGACATAGAAATATTCATTTTAGAAATTTTTTTTATACTGGGTTTTTTTCCACAAAAACTAAAAATACCTGATACACTACACACTGGTTACCTTAATTTACATTTTATTAAACAAGAGTCTTGAATTGTTATTAATTTATTACTTTTACTTATTTTTTTTTCGAAAATTAAAAATTCATTTATTCTAAAAAATTTACTCAAAAAAAAGAACAATTCATCATAATTTTTTATTTTATTTTTAAAAATATTATTATCTTTGGGTATATTTATTTGAAAATAAATTGAACCATTTTTTTTCAAAATTCTTCTCAAATTTTTATGACAAACCCTGAAATGCTCAAACATAAACCAAAATACTCCAATAATTGTTATTATATCAAATTTTTTTTTTATTCTTAAATAAGGATCATTAATATTTCCATAATCAATATTTTTATAATTGTATTTCTTTTTTCCTAAATCAATAGTGTATTTACTCACATCAATTCCATAAGCTTTAAAGTTCGAAAACTTATTTAAAAAATTTGGAAATGAACCATAACCACAACCAATATCAAGAATATTCAATTTTTTTTTAACATTAAAATATGATGATAATATGTTACCAGAAATAAAACTGTACCTGGTATTATTGATTTGAAACTGATCATACCATAATTTATCAATTTTTTTATATGCATCATCAAAATATATTTTAGTTTTCTTTAATTTGTTATCATACAAATATTTATTCATAAGAGATTTCTTATTATTTAATCTAACTTTTTTCATAATATTTCACCGGATTCCCAAAAAAAGTTTTGTTTTTTTCATTGATACTTTTGTTAACAAATGAATTAGAACCAATTATATTTTTTTTATTTATTTTTACGTTTTGTTTAACTACAGTACCAGCACCAATTAAAACTTCATCAGATATTATAGAATTACCCAAGATCGTAACATTTGGTGAAATATTAACAAATTTATTAATGATACAATCATGTTCTATGATTGATCCAGTATTTATGACTGAATGATCTTTAATTTCAGAATTACTATTAATTATCACACCATTAGCGATAAAAACATCCTTTCCTATTTTGGATTTTTCCGCAATCAAACTATTTTTTGAAATAATTGAAATGAATTTAAACTTTGAATTAATCGAGAGTATTTTTTTTACAATTTTTTTTCTTAAATCTTTGTCATAAACGCCAACTATCCCAAAAACATTCTTCTTTGATAGTTTTTTTACGTCATTTTCAAAGCAATAAATTTTTAGATTATTACTCTTTTTTTTTGGTTTCTTTTCAACAAAACCTAAAAAATTAAATTTTTTTTTATCTAAAGATTGAAGAATTTCGTTTGCATGACCTGAGCTTCCAAATATAATGATATTTTTTTTCATTAATTTATAAAAGAGTATTTTTTATATGAACATCTTACATAATGAAAGCCATTATTATAAATTTATTTGATTAAAAACATGATATAACAAAAAAAATATGATTATAATAAATAAAAAAAATTTTAAAAAAAATATTGTAGATTTAAATATATCAATTCAAGATAGTATCAGACTATTACAAAATTTAGAACAAGATATTATTTTTGTTACTAAAGAAAATAAACTTTTTGGTTCAATAACTGATAATGATCTAAGAAATTATTATTTGAAACTTAAAAATTTAAAAAAAAATGAAAATAATATTATTAATCTTGTTAATCAGAAAACTTTTTATTTATATAAGACACAATTTAAAAAATATAAAAAAAGTTATATTAAAAAAAAAATTGAAAAATACAGGTTTATACCCCTTTTGAATAAAAAAAAGGAAATAGTCGAACTAATGGTGTCTGATGATAGAGCAAATAATTTAAGTACATCAAATAAAATTAATGCAATAATTATGGCTGGAGGTTATGGATCAAGACTAAGACCAATAACACACAAAGTCCCAAAACCTATCATAGTTATAAATGAAAACTCAAATTTAATATCTCTTATGAATAATTTAAAAAAGGCAAATATAAATAATTTTTTTATTACTACACACTATCTGTCAAATTTAATAAAAAAAGAAATCGATATGTTTTGGTTTGAAAAAAACAAAATTAATTTTTATTATGAAAAAAAACTTTTAGGAACTTTTGGATCAGTTATTGCTCTCATCAAAAAATATAAATTTAAAGAGCCTCTAATAGTTTGTAATTCTGATATAGTTACAAATTTAAATTTTTCTAATTTAATTAAATATTTTTTTAATAATAAATGTAAATTTTTAGTCTGTAACAAAATTTTAAAAAATCATATTCCTTATGGAGTAATAGTTCCAAATAAAAATAAAAAAATTATTAAAACATTTTATGAAAAACCCTCTGATTATAAATTAATAAATGCAGGTATTTATATGGTAGATCCAAAAACTATTATCAAATATTTTCCAAAAACTAAAAAATTATCAATTGTTGAAGTAATTGAAAAACTAATAAAATTAAAGGTAAAATGTCACATTTTTCCAATTGATGAATTTTGGAGTGACATGGGATCTCACAAAGAACTTGAGCTCTTAAGAGAATCCGGAAAAGTTTAGATTTTTATTAAAAACTTATTAATTAAGTTTGAGATATTTTTTATATCTCTTTTTTCTAAAAAGGAGGAGGAAGGTAATGGTACAACTTTTCTTGAGAAAAGTTCACTATTATTTGAAAATTTTTTTTCAAAAAGAATATTTTTTTTTAAAAAAGGTTGCTGATCCATTGTAATCCAAAAATTGTCTGTTTTTACATTATTCTTTCTCAAAAAATTAATCATCTTTTTTGCATTAATGGCTTTAAGAAAAATTAGTTTATTTATCCAAAGAATTTCTTTTTTTGTGTCTGGTAGAAGAATTTTAACTCTATTATTCTCTTTTATAAAACTTTTATAGTAGTTGGTAATCATACATTTTTTCTTAATAGTTTTTTGGATTGAATTAAGCTCAGAATATAATAGAGCTGCGTGCAAATTTGTCATTCTAATATTAAAACCATAATCAGTATGTAAATATTTTTTTGAAATTGAAAAATTATTTGAAAAATTTTTTGAATATAGATAATAACTTTTATTGTTAGTTATTAAGCATCCACCCATACCTGAGGATGGTGATTTATTTCCGTTAAAAGAGCTAATCGTAATATCACTAAATCTCAATATATCAAAGTTTTTACATAATGTTAGAAAAGAACCTGCACAATCATTTATTATTTTAAGATTATATTTCCTGGCTATTTTATATATTCCTTTATAATCTTGTAGCTTACCATTCACATACACAGGACATATTGAATAAATTCTTTTACGATTTTTTTTTAAATAAAAATAATCTCCTTTTTTGTATGTTTTTTTTTTTAGAGTTTCTTCAATGAAACTTAAATCTAAATTATAACCATTTTTTTGTGTGTCAAATATCCAGGGTTCACCCCCTGAAATTTTAATTGAGTTAATTGTTGCAACAAACGTATAATTAGATGTTATGACAAGGTCATCTCTTTTTAAACCTATAGATTTAAAAGCTGCAAGTAATGAACTACTTCCTGTACCAAGTAAAACTACATAACGTGATTTGGTAAGAGACTTAATTTTTTCAGCACATTTCTCAGGATAATTTCCAAAAGTTGATATTTCATTTTTTTTTAAAATTTTTTTTAAAACTAAAAGATGGTTCTTAAATATTTTTGGTTCATGAAGGTTATATGTTTTCATTTTCTTGATACCATTTGATTGTATTTATAACTCCTTTTTTTA
>MDTD01175170.1_pt1 | contig 12291 bp, 12 predicted proteins | sample 811221 | NCBI WGS metagenome assembly MDTD01 (sample SAMN05326646, study PRJNA326480) | marine metagenome | isolation source: seawater | place: Pacific Ocean: South West | collected 2011 | reverse complement strand
TTAATTCAGCAACTATCTCAGCGATTCTAGATAACCCAGCTGAGCTTTGCGAAGATGTGGCTGATCCCTCTTGTAAAGCTGCTTCTAAGGAGCTTTTTTCTTTTCGAAGGCTGTTTTGTCTTTTAATGAGATCGTCGTATGACATGTTATCAACACGACTTTCAATTGAAGCAAGTTTTTCAGCAGATAACTCGTAATTTAAATCCGATTCTGCAAGAACTCCAAATGTTGTAAATAAAAATATAAACGTTATAAAACTTCTCATAGTTACACTCTTTTTTTAATTTATAAAAATAATTATTCCTCTTTTTTAGGGTATGTAATTATATACTTATTGTCCCCAATGTATACCCCTCATATCTCATAGTAATATAGTTTTCAAATTTTTGCACTATATGATATGTATTTATTTTAATCATTATTTTTCTCAAGTGGCTTAAACTTTACCAAAAGATCATACAAAGTATTCTTTCTATTTAATTTTGCTCCAGGGTCCTTAGTTAGAGGTCTCCAAGTATAATTAATAAAGTTTTTGTAGATTGGTATATTAAAAAATATACCTTTATCGAAAGATCCCTCACCGAATTGTTCTGCTGTAACATCTGTAAAACTTGCAAAAACTCCAAATTCAGCGCCATTCTTAAATTTTCTAGACATTTCAAGAGTCGTTCCAATATCACCTGCCAGATATTCACCATGTGAAATCTTTGCGTCAAAAGGTATTAATTTATAATTTCTATAATAAAAATTTAAATGAGCTGAAGTGTTACTATAGTCTAGCGTTCCAAATCTTAAATCGTAATCTCTTTTAAAAACATCGAATATTTCAACACCAAAGGCGAAGTTCTTAGTGTTATCATAATACAAATATTCCACACCATATCCTGAGAACATTTCTTCTAAAATGCCAGCTGTCAGCATAAAGTGATGGTTATCCACTGGTGTTTTAAAAAAATCAAACTGAGCTCTGCCAATAATAAATCTATTTTCAAAATTGACTAAATAGTCTTTAACGTCTGATCTTACCTGCGCAGGATATACATCAACGGGCTTATACCTTAAGTCGTCAAAATTATCTTTTATCGTATACTTGATGTTAGAACTGAAAAAGAAATTATCTTTTATGATGTATTCCGAGTTATTCTGATAAATTATTGCTAATTTAAAGAACTCTTCTCTTGAGGCCAAAAATGGACGAATGCTAAACTCATTATAGGTATTAAAATTTGAGGTGCTTTTTCTCTCATAAATTACCTTTGAATCTTTCAAAAACTGATCATCATATTCGGAATAAGCTTTTAGATCAGCTGTTCTGTACTGATATTTTATGTCTTTATCAATATTTGCATCTTTTTTAGCTACGTAGATAATTTCTTCTATTAAATTTAGATTAGGTAGACTAAATTGTGTAACTTCTATACCTAAGCCTTTTGCGCTCTCTACTACTTTATTTACTCCAATTCCATTAGATTCAAGCGTATCAATTAAGTAATCCACTGAAGAAGAATCATCTTTTCTTTCTATCTTTTTGTATTTTTTATTTGAATCAGAAGCTGACGCATCTTTTTTATAAGTGAATTTAATTGAACTATGAGTTCCTCTCTCATGGAAAAATCCTAAGGAAAAATTTTTATTGAAGCTATATTCAAAGCCATAAGTATATTCTGATTGAGGTTGCTCATATTCCATTAAGCCAGAAGTAAAAGTTGTATCTCTCTCAAGCTTCAACATTAATTTGTCATTAAACGCATAAGATAATCCAAAAAATGGAGACGCATTTGGACCTGAAAAATACCTTGAAGGTTGAAATTGACCACCAAAATCTTCTGTTTCGTTTGGTCTATTTAAAAAAGAATCATTTAAATAAGAGAAAGGATTTTTGATGCTGTCATTTGAACCATTTAAGGTTCCCCAGCCAAGACCAAAATGTAAGTCTATATTATCAATGCCATACGATCCAACTATATACTCAGAGCTAAAATATCCTGTTCCGGCTATGTCATTAATACCAATGGCTATTGCTGGGAATGACCCTTCCTCTTTTACCCTAATTTTAAAATTAAAACCTTTATCTTTATAGTCTTGATATTCAAAAAAAGGATATGGCTTTCCTTGAATGTTGGTGTAAAAAAATGATGCCTCTAGCCAATCATATGGAGATGAGGTCATTGTAATCTTCTGATCTGGAGTGCCATCGTAAGCAGTTATACCAATAGCCCCTTCATCATAAAATCTTGCAGTTGGCATATTAATTATTCCAACTACACCATGATTATTATATGAGTTATATAAAAAACTATCTGATGAGATATTATTTGAAATTAACAATAATAAATATATATGATAAAGAATTCTTCTATCTAAACTCTTCATAAAATAGCTAAGTTATATCTATCAATCTTTCAAGACTGATAATGACGCAAGAGATACACCTAGATTTCCGATAATTGTTGCGTAAGCTTGAGCTCTCATCCTGCCAGCATATCCTGTATCAAGTTTGCGAGGAACAAAAATAATCGAGCCAGGATAAATTTTAACGTTCCTAGTCTCATTGCTGGAAAAGATATTTCTATTTGCTTTTAATAATTCACTCTCTCCATTAGGATGAAGTATATAAATCGACTTTTTGTCAGCAGTATTCTTTAAGCCTCCTTTTCTATCTATGTAATCAAGCATATTGTTGTTTGGGGAGAATACAACCGCACCTTCAGACGCAACTTCTCCATATACATATACCTGACTGGTGATTTCAGGAATGATAATCATATCTCCATCTTTTACAAGTATGGGATTTTCTTGATCTTCATTAAGAAAATCAGCAATAACTCTGCCTGTTATTTCAGTTTCTTTTAACTCTTCAGTAAGCTTAATGGAATCATCGGAAACTGGGGATTGCTGTGTTGGATCAGCTTGACTCAATTGAATTATTTCATCTAGAAAATCTTGATACAGTTCTTCTGCTGCTAATTCATATACTTCTCTAGCCTCTCTGCTTTCATAAATTCCCCCAAAAGGATATGCATTTTTTGAGTATCCACCAGCTTTTTTGATGGCATCAAACATATCATCACCCTCATTCATCATATATATACCAGGATTTTTAACAGCACCTCTAACTTCGATCTCTCTGAATGGATAGGCTCTGATGAAAATAGAATCAGCATCTTGGGGCATGATCTTATCAAAGTCATCAATACTTATAATCGGTATTTGTTTAATTTTCCCATTAAGAATTCTTTCAAGCTTCATTCCGAAAATATCTGCAAATGCGTTAAGGCCATTCGCATATTTTAATAAAGTTGCAGCACTCTCATTTTTTATTAACTCATATTCACCTGGTCTTTTTACTGCGCCATAAATTGACACTATTTTATTTACAGGATTAACAAATATCATGTCACCTGACCTAAGTCTTTGACTTAAATTATTGGTATCACCATTAATAAATATTTCATACAAATCAATTGTTTCAACAACTTTATTATTTCTTATCAAATTTATAGACCTAAAGGACCCAAGATCTGAGGGACCTCCAGAAACACTTAACGCATGAAAAACATTTGAGTTTCCGTTTAAAGTGTACGGTCCAGGATTATATACATTTCCAACAACTAAAACTTGAATATTTCTTACGCTTATCAAAGTCAAATAAGCGTCTACACCTATAAAAGCTTCATTTATTTTTGCCCTTACTAATGATATTGCTTCGCTTAATGGCAATCCAGCAACAAAAACCTTCCCAACTTCTTCAATATTTATTGATCCATCTGTTCTGATTAACATCTTCTTCATATATGATTTTTCGCCAACCAATTGAAGTTCGACCTGATCTCCAAAATCTAAAACATATGAGCTATCAAAATTTGGCTCATTAATTGGCATTAATGTCGATTGCATCATTGAAAAAACTTGTGCGCCAAACCTTTCAGATGTAGGTTCAGGTTTTTCTATAAATGTTGAAGGTCTTCTATACTGAACCTCTTCCATTGTTTCTTTTTCTTGAGATCTTTTAGTTAAGTCCTCAGCAATATCCCGAGGAAGACTTTTTAAAAAGTTTTCATCCAATGATTGAGTATGCACCAGCGGAACTAATAGTATGGTTAAGAGAAAGATATTAAATTTATTTCTGAAAATCATAATTGTTTGTTAAGTTTTAAATTTATTATAAACCAAAAAAAAATAAAGATTTGAGTAATCACTATATACTTAATCAGTGAGGCCTGGTATTTCTACATTATCAAATGAATTAATTATTTCTAAAATTTTATTAACTTCAATATCAATATCATTTTCTGTAAGTGTTGTAGATTGTGACTGAAATATAAATCTATACCCAATTTTAATTTCATTATTTTTTTTATTCTCAAAAAAATCAAACATAAATGACTCTTTCAATATATTTGAGTTGTAATTATGAAGAGAATTTATTAATTCATTTACAATTTCAAAATTTTTAATTGATATTGAAAGATCTCTGAAGCTTGAAGGATATTCAGATATTGGTTGATATTTTATAAATTCATCGTTTTTTTTAATATCAAGCTTGTAATTTAAAATATCGTCATGTAAATTTTCTAATGGTATTTCAATAGCAAAAATAGGTGTTCTTATTTTTGAGTTAGTGCCCTCTCTACCAATTTCTTGAACTAAACTTCTTGAGTTTTCACAAATATTTTCAAGCAAACCAGCAAGATATTTTAAATCAAGTTTTTTATTAAAATCTTTATAATTATGCCCTAGTCTTCCAGTGATCATAATAGCTAAAACCTTTGTTTTTTTAATCTCTTTTTCAAATGAATAGACATCAGATATTTCAAAAATTTTAATTGAATCTTTCTGTCTATTTTCGTTATAAATAACATTTGCAAGAAGTGAATTTATAATGCTAGTTCTAATTTTTCTTCTATTTTTATCAATTGGATTATCAACTTTTATTGATTTAGGGTTTTTATCATCAGAGAAAGAAGAATTAATTACCTCCACAAAGCCATTGTTTACTAAAAATTGTTTTATGGATTCTTCTTTAGATTTCTGTTTACTCAATTTTATATTATTATCAATTTTGAATTCATTTATTGGTATGTTGTTATAACCCACCGTTCGAGCAATTTCTTCAGCAAGATCATTCTGAGTTTGTATGTCATTTCTATATGTTGGTTTGGTAATTGTTTTATTGACAATGAAACCTAGTCTGTTGAGATAATCCTTGTATGAGGAGCTGCTAATATCCATTCCTAAGATGTTATTAATTTTTTTGGGAGAAAATTCTATTTGAGTAGATTCTTTAGCTCCAGAAAAAAAACAAAATATTTCTATTTTTTTTATGTTTGTATGTTCGCTTACTATTTTTATAAATCTTCTTAGAACTTTTTCATGACAACTAATATCAGTTCCGCGTTCAAATTTATAAGCTGCATCTGAATTAAGATTATATTTTAAAGATTTACCTATAATTGCCTCAGGTTTAAAATATGCACATTCGATTAAAACATTTTTTGTGTTTTCTGAACACGCTGTATTTTTACCACCCATTACTCCAGCTAAGTTAATTATATTTCTATCACTAGTAAAAACTAATTCTCCTTTCGAAAGAATAATTTCTTGGCCAGTAATAGCATTAAATTTTGTTTCTTCTTTGTTGGTTGTTAGAACTAAATCATCCTTAATTTTTTCAGAATCATAACAGTGAGTTGGTTGTCCCATTTCATATGAAACATAATTAGATATATCAGTAAAAAAATTATTTTTTGTTAAGTTTAAATCTGAAAAATAACTTTCAAGATAATCTTTATAATTAGCTATGTCTCCATCAATTTCGATGTTAAGAAAACTTATTTTTGGGCAATATTCTTCAGCCTCATTCAAAAAATTTATACTAAGCGGTTTTATTGGACCTTCAAAAATTGAAATAAAATTTTCTTTCTTTTCGTAAAATATTCCTAGATCCCTTGATAGGCCCAATAAAGATAAGCAATCACCTCTATTCGGTGTAAATTCTATGTCAAAGATTTCTCCATCAAGTTCATGCTCATGTCCAAGCTGAAAAAGTTTATCCGACATATCTTCTATTGATATGCTTTTTGCAAATGCCTTAGCTAGATGACTATATGAAATCTTCATTTAAATTGTTTTAGAAAATCTAAATTAGATTTGTAGAAATCTCTAATGTCATGAACTTGATGTTTTAACATAGCTATTCTTTCTAATCCTAGACCAAAAGCAAGACCACTATACTTTCTTGAGTCAATATCACAATTATCTAAAACTATTGGATTAACTATTCCACAACCTAAAATTTCTAACCATTTTCTTTCACTAGATAAAATATCAACTTCTGCTGATGGCTCTGTAAAAGGGAAATAAGATGGTCTAAATCTTACTTCAATTTCTTCACCAAATAAAAAATAAATAATTCTATATATAAGGTCTTTTAGATGCGAAAAATTCACCGATTCAGACACATATATGCCCTCAATTTGATGGAACATTGGAAGATGAGTAGCATCATCATCTTTTCTATATACTTTTCCTCCAGATGTGAAGGCAAAGGGAGGATTATTTTTCAACATGCTTCTTATCTGAACAGGCGAAGTATGTGTTCTGAGAACATTAGCTTTCTCATTTACATAAAATGTATCATGCATTTGTCTTGCAGGATGCGTTTTTTTAATATTTAGTAGATCGAAATTATATTCTTCTGTTTCAATCTCAGGACCATCAATTATTTCAAAGCCTTGAGACTCAAGAAAGGTCATTATTGAATCTTTTAGAGCATTAATAGGATGAATTGAACCTATATTATTTTCTATTTCTGGATATGTAATGTCTCTATTATCTGACATTAATGGTAATTTTATTTAACCGCTTTTTTTAGAATGTATTCAAATGTCTCAGAATCGTGAACTGATAATTCAGATAAGATTTTTCTGTCTAACAAAATATTATTGGAAGACAAACCGTTCATAAATCTTGAATACGAAATATTATGAATTCTAGCAGCTGCATTTATTCTTGCTATCCAAAGAGACCTAAATGATCTTTTTCTATTCTTTCTATCTCTGAAAGCATATTGTAGAGATTTTATTTTAGATTGTTTGGCTGTTTTAAATAACCTACTTCTAGCTCCATAATGACCCCTTGTTGAACTGAGGACTTTCTTATGTTTGGCCTTTGCTGTTACTGACTTTGTTACTCTTGGCATATTTGCTACCTATTAATTAATTTAGATGCCATTTTTAAAACAGTTCCTGTTAACTTATTGAGACCTCTATTATGCCTTTTACGTTTTGTGGATTGTTTGGTTAGTATATGATTTCTGTTTGCACTTTTGCTCTTTACAGAGCTTCCAGTTTTTTTAAATCTTTTTGCTGCTCCAGAATGTGTCTTTAATTTATAGGCCATTATATTATCTAAATTATTTTTATTTCTTCTTTAAAGGTGAAAGAACCATTAAAAGTTGACGGCCCTCCAAAGATGGTTCCTGTTCAACTTGGGCAATATCAATCAATTCATTCTTCACTTTATTTAAAAGGTTTAATGCAATATCGCTGTTTAATATTTCTCTTCCTCTAAATCGGACGCTTATTTTAGTCTTATCTCCGTCAAGAATAAAGCTTTTAATTTTTTTTAATTTAATATTGAAATCTCCAACATCCGTTGAGGGTCTAAATTTAATTTCTTTAACAGTAGTTCTTTTTACCTTCGCTTTTGAATTTGATTTATTTTTTTTCTTGGTAAAAAGGTGTTTTCCGTAATCTAGAATCTTACAAACAACTACATCCGAGTCATCTCTGGATACCTGCACGAGATCCATTGAGGCTTTTTTTGCAAAATTTAACGCATCATCAATAGCAACAAGGCCAATTTTTTCACCATCTACTCCAATTAGCATTACCTCTGATGCTGAAATCTTCTCATTAATTGGAGTTATATTTCTTTTAGTTACTATTTTTATATCCAGTTATTAAATAAAAGTTTTTGAAATATTAACGGCATTAATACTTTAAAGAATTGAAAGATTGTTTAAATATCTTTTTCATATTTCGTGAATTTTATACCAATTAAATTTAAGTGCAAATGATAAATTCATATCTATGGTTGTAAAAAAGAAACTTTCCATTCGTTCTCAACAAAAGAGTAAACTTCCCTTTTATTAACTCTATTATCATTTCCTTGCCAAAATTCGAAATAAAAAGGTATGAAAGAGTAGCCTCCCCAAAAATTTGGCCTATATTCCTTATTTTTTAGAGATTCTGCATTATACTTTTTCATGACCTCTTCATAACTATCAATTGACTCAGATTGATTTGAACTCCATGCAAGAATATTTTTTTTAACTGATCTTTTTTGAAAATGCTGATCAGAAATTTTTTCATCGCTTTGAAAAATATTTGCCTTAATTCTTATTTGGTAATTTATTTTATCCCAGAAAAAAATACAGCTTACTTGTGGGTGAGAAACAAAATCTTTAGCTTTTTTACTATTATAATTAGAAAAAAATATCCATTCATCATTGATAATATATTTTAAATTAACAAACCTTGAATCAACTTGATCCATTTGTTTGTTAAATGATGAAATTGAGATGGCCTCAATAGCATTTTGATTTTCTTTTAAGGCTAATTCATAAATTTTTCTAAATTTTAGATATGGCGAGCTATTATTTATGTTTATAAAATCTATCATAAAGTAAAAAAATTAAAGTTTTGATACAATTTTTTTCAACGATTCTCTCCAATCTGTCTCAACAATATTAAATTCATTAAAGTATTTTTTGCTGCATAGCGCTGAATTGAGTGGTCTTTGTATAGTTTCGTTTAAATCAGATGATAGGATTGGATTTAGTTCTGGCATTACACTGATTTTTTGTTTCGAGACCAATATTTTAAATAATGTTTCAGCCAAATCATACCATGTACATCGAGGAGATCCTCCAAAATGATAAATTTCTTGGATTTTACTCTCATCAAATTTGGTATTTAATTTTAGAATAACCTTGGCTATATCTCCTGCATAAGTTGGAGTTCCAACTTGGTCATTGACAACATTAATTTTGTTCATCTTGTTAGCTTGTTTGATCATTGTTTTTACAAAATTATTTCCATATTCACTGAAAACCCAACTTGTTCTTATTATTATAAATTTAGAGCTATATCGATTTACTTCGTGCTCACCCTCAAGTTTACTTTTACCATAAATATTTATTGGATTTGTGATCATTTCTGGAGTGTATGGTTGATGTGAAGAACCATCAAAAACATAATCTGTAGAAATATGGATAAGATTACAATCAATGCTTTTGCAGGCTAAAGCTATATTCTTTACCCCGTTTTTATTTACATCAAAAGCTTTTTTTTGATTGTTTTCAGCCTCTTTCACTAAGGTATATGCAGCAGCATTTATTACCGTTTTTGGTTTAATTTTTTTGATAATTAATTCAACCTGTTTCTTGTCAGTAATATCAATTTCTTTTTTACTGAATGCGGCATGATTAATCTTTTTTTGATTTAATATATCTACTAAACATCTACCAAGCTGCCCATTTTTTCCAAATATCAGAAAAGTCATTTATTGCTATATTGGGATTTAATCCAATTTGTATATTCACCGGATTTAACCCTAGAGACCCAATCATTATTATTAATGTACCATTTTATTGTTTTTTCAATAGCTGCATTAAAATTATGTTCTGGCTTCCAGCCTAACTCTGATGCTATTTTTGATGAGTCAATTGCGTATCTTCTGTCATGACCAGGACGATCACTTACAAATCTAATTAGATCAGCATAATTTCCAGAACTTTTTGGTTTTAACTTATCTAAAATTGAACAAATCTTATGTACAAGATCTATATTTGTAATTTCGGAGTTGCCGCCTATGTTGTAGACATTTCCAACCTTTCCAATTTCTAAAACTGTATTGATAGCAGAACAATGATCTTTTACATACAACCAATCACGAATCTGCAGACCGTCCCCATAAATTGGAATTTCATTGCCAGTGAGAGCATTGTTAATACAAAGTGGGATTAATTTTTCAGGAAATTGAAAAGGACCATAATTATTTGAACAATTTGTAACTATTGTTGGAAGTAAGTACGTTTTATTGTAAGCCCTGACAAGATGATCACTTGAAGCCTTGCTTGCTGAATAAGGACTGTTTGGTTGATAAGGATGTCTCTCTGTAAAAGCATTATCCTCTTTACCAAGTGAGCCATATACTTCATCGGTGGAAATATGAATAAATTTAAAATTATCTTTAGATTTTTTTTCCAAGCCATTCCAATATTCCAAAGTTTTATCTAAGAGATTATATGTTCCTAGTATATTTGTGTTGATAAATTCATAAGGCGAGCTTATGGATCTATCCACATGTGACTCTGCAGCAAAATTAATTATTGCTCTGGGCTTATATGATTCTATTATTTCTTTTACAAGTGAGGAGTCGCATAAATTAGCTTCTTTAAATATATACTGCTTGTTATTCTCAATTGACGATAAATTTTCTAGGTTACCAGCATATGTTAAAGCATCAATATTAAGTATTTTTTCATTGCAGGATTTGATCCAGTCAATAATGAAATTGCTTCCAATAAATCCAGCACCACCCGTTACGATTATCATTAGTTAAACATAATTTTAATTAAAATACTCTGCATCTGAAAATTTGCAGCCTTTTTCATCCTTTGAAGATGTCAAGATATTGTTTTCATCTGCTTCCCAACTTATTGCAAGATTTTTGTCATTCCATAAAATACATCTCTCATCATTTTTATCCCAAAAATTTGTCATCTTATATAAAACATCGACACTTTTAGTTTTTGCTAAAAATCCATGAGCAAAGCCTGGTGGTATCCATAATTGTTTCAATGACTGTGAACTAAGATTGATACTAAAATACTTACCAAAAGTCTTAGATTTTTTTCTTATATCAACTACAACATCTTGAATTTCGCCATGAATAACTCTAACTAACTTTCCTTGAGGATTATTTAGCTGGTAATGCAGACCTCTTAGAACATTTTTTTTTGAGTGGCTATGACAATCAAGAACAAAAGAAAAGTTTTCAGTTGTTAAGTTTGAAAAATCTTGAAAATTAAAAGATTCATAAAAAGACCCTCTTTCATCGTTAAAAAATTCTGGTTCAATAATGAATAATCCATCCAGATAGGTATTTGTAATTTTAATTGGCATTATTTTTTAAACTTAAAATATATTTACCATAGTTATTATCCATTGAAGATAAGTTCTTAAGATTTTTTTTATCAATCCACCCGTTTGAAAGTGCTATTTCTTCAGGGCAGGCTATCATGTGTCCTTGTCTTTTCTGAATAGTAGCAACAAATGACGAAGCTTCAAGAAGACTCTCGTGTGTGCCAGTATCTAGCCAAGAATAACCCCTGCCAAGAATCTCAGCCTCGAGCTGATTCGATTTAATATACTCCATATTAATATCAGTAATCTCTAGCTCTCCTCTTTTAGATGGACTAATTTGATTAGCAATTTCACAAACCTGTTCATCATAAAAATATAGTCCGGTGACGGCATAATTGCTTTTGGGGTTTGTTGGTTTTTCTTCGATTTGGGTTACTTTTTTGTCATCATTTAAAGTCATAACACCGTATCTTTCAGGATCGCTTACATGATAACCAAATATAACAGCGCCACTTTTTGATTCATTTGCCAACTGTAATTTTTTTACTAAATTATGTCCATAAAACAAGTTGTCCCCAAGAATTAATGCTGAAGGTGATCTATTTATAAAATCTTTGCCGATAATAAAGGCTTGGGCTAGTCCTTCAGGTTTCTCTTGAATCATAAATTCTAAAGAAATTCCCCACTTAGAACCATCTCCAAGAAGCTCCTTATAACTTGGTAAATCTCTTGGAGTTGAAATTATTAAAATTTCTTTAATGCCAGCAAGCATAAGTGTTGACAAAGGATAATATATCATTGGTTTGTCAAAAATTGGCAGTAGTTGTTTGCTTATAGATTTAGTAATTGGATAAAGTCTCGTTCCATGGCCACCAGCCAAAATTATTCCTTTCCTGCTCATAAAAATTATTATACTTTAAGAATTCCTTAATATCTTTTTAAAAAAACCTCTTATATTTCCGGCACAGTATAATAAATGAGAAATTGGAAATGCAATAATAGCAATGGCTAGGCCCAATAAACTTAATGTTTCAATTACTCCAAATATTGAACAAAGAATTATATAAAGTATTAATAAAAATAAGCCAACAGACGATGATATTTTTGAAAGTATCAAAAATACAATTAATGCAATAAT
>MDTD01117203.1_pt1 | contig 12291 bp, 11 predicted proteins | sample 811221 | NCBI WGS metagenome assembly MDTD01 (sample SAMN05326646, study PRJNA326480) | marine metagenome | isolation source: seawater | place: Pacific Ocean: South West | collected 2011 | reverse complement strand
TATTTAATTATTATACCCGCCAGACTAAAATCTACTCGCCTTAAAGAAAAATTGTTAATAAAAATTAACAAGATACCAATTATTATTAGAACTTATCTTCAATGTTTAAAAGTTACATCGAGAAAAAAAATCATTATTGCCACAGATAGTGAAAAGATTATGAAATCATTTAAAAAAGAAGATACTAAATGTATTTTGATAAAATCAAAATGTTTAACGGGAACAGATAGAATTGCTGAGGTAGCAAAGAGATATAAAGCAAAATTTTACATAAATGTACAAGGCGATGAACCATTTTTGAATCCAAGAGATTTAAAAAAAATTATAAAATCACTTAAATATTTAAAAAAATATGATGTTATTAACGGATATTCAATGATCACAAATAAAGAAGAATATAAAAATACCAGTATTCCTAAATTAGTATTTAATAAAAATAAAGAACTTCTTTACATGTCAAGAGCTCCCATACCTTCTTCAAAAAAATTTCATTTTACTTCTGCTTATAAACAAATTTGTATTTATGCTTTTAAAAGATCTGCTTTATTAAGTTTTAAGCAAACAAAAAAAACAGAGTTTGAAAGTAAAGAAGACATAGAGATATTAAGGTTTCTTGAAAAAGGATTAAATATCAAAATGATTAAACTATCAGGCAAGTCTTTTGCAATTGATACTCCTCAAGACTTAAAAAAAGCAAAATTTTTTTTAAAAAAATGAGAATTAATCACTTTACTTTAGGAAATAGATTACTGTATGCATTAAATAATAAGTTATCAAACTTTTTTTATAAAAAGAATGATTTAGAAGATAGCTTTTATAGAAAATTTTATTCAGATGGTTATTGCAACTTAACTTTAAATGAATTCTCAACTTTAGACTTAATTAGATCAGAAATAAAAAAACAAAAAATACACAAGTCAGAAAAAATTTATAACTATATAATTACCAATGATCTAAAAAATCTTTTAGAAAAACTTTTTTTGGAACAAAAAACTTTTATTGAAAAATTAAAAAAATATTTTTCTTGTCCAGTTGTAATATCAAATGTTGAAATAAAAAGAACTATGCATTTTGATAAAAACCTAAATGAAAATATTAATAAAAATATTTATTCTGAAAACTTTCACATAGACAAATACTTAAATACCCATGTAAAACAATTTATATATTTGAGTGATGTTGATAGTAATTGCGGACCATTTACATTCATGAACAAGTTTAAAACAAAAAAGTTTATTAAAGAGTTTAACTTTAAAGATCGTTTTTCACTAAATGTTTCAGATCAGAAAAATTATAAGTATGATAAATTTGAAAAACAGTTCTTAGGTAAATTTGGGTCTAGTATGTTAATTAATACGACAGAGTGCATACATCGTGCGGGAATACCTGCTAAGGGGAAATATAGAGATATTATTACAATAACTTATGTTGCTATTCCAAGTAACAAATACAAGAATGAGTTATATTTTTTAAAAGATTTAAACACTGATTTTTTTGAATTAAACAACAAAATTTCAATGAAATTTGCAAAACCGTCAACAAAAAAGGAACTTATATTGCATATTTTGAGATATTTGAAATATACAATTACAAAAAAATAAAAATGAAAAAAAAAATATTTGTATCAGGTGGTGGTGGATTTATAGGATCGCATTTAATTGAAAAATTAGTAAAACTTGGTTATTCAGTTAAAACTATCTTACCATACAATATTGATAACTCATGGGGTTGGCTAGACTACTCAGATAAACAAATAAAAAAAAATATTAATGTTTTATTAGGTGATATTTGTGATCAAAACTTAATTAACAAAGAAACTAAAAATTATGACATAATTTTACATTTAGCAGCTTTAATTTCGATACCTTATTCATACAAATCTCCTAGAAGTTATATAGATACTAATATAATAGGCACATATAATTTGCTTGAAGCAGCCAAAACAAATAATGTAAGTTTTTTCGTTAATACATCTACAAGTGAAGTTTATGGAAGTGCACAATATGCTCCAATAGATGAAAAGCACCCACTTAAAGCTCAGTCCCCATATGCAGCAAGTAAAATTGCAGCTGATCAGTTAACATTATCTTATTATCGAAGTTTTGGTTTACCTTCAATGATTTTAAGACCATTTAATACTTTTGGTCCTAGACAGTCTTTAAGGGCAGCCATACCTACTATGATAACACAATCTATCGAAAATAATAACTCAATTAAGATGGGAAATTTAAATACTAGAAGGGATTTCACATATGTCACTGATACAGTACAAGGCTATATAAATGCAATTAAATTTAAAAATAATTGTATTGGTGAAACAATAAATCTGGGTATTGGAAAAGATTTTAGTATTGGTGAAATATTTAAAACTATTAAAAAAGTTTTAAAAAAACCAAATTTAAAAGTTATATCTGATGTTCAAAGAATTAGACCTACAAAAAGTGAAGTTAATAGATTAATTTCAAAGAATACAAAAGCAAAAAAATTGATTAAATGGGTTCCAAAATATTCTGGAATAAAAGGTTTTGAGAGAGGAATAAAAGAAACTGCTTTATGGTTTAAAAAAAATAATAGTAGATTTAAATCTAAAATTTATAATTTATAGTGAAAAACCTCAGAATTATTCCAAAATTAGATATTAAAAATCAAAATTTAGTAAAAGGTATCAGTCTTGAAGGTTTAAGAGTATTAGGTGATCCAAAAAATTTTGTTACAAAATATTATTTAGATGGTGCAGATGAAATTATTTACCACGATGTAGTTGCTAGTTTATATGATAGAGATCAAATTTTAAAATTAATTGAAAGGACCGCTACAAATACTTTTGTTCCTATTACTGTAGGAGGAGGAATTAATTCAATTAAACATGTATCTGATTTTTTAAATGCAGGAGCTGATAGAATATTTGCAAATAGTTCTTTTATAAGAAACAAAAATTTTATTAGAGAAGCAGTAAACTATTTTGGATCATCAACCATTTTAGCTTCTTTAGAAGTTCTCAAAAAGGAAAATAATTATTTTTGTTATATTGATTTTGGAAGGGAAGAAACTGAAATTAGTTTAATTGATTGGATAAAAGAAGTTCAAAATAATGGAGTTGGAGAGATAATTATTACTAGTATTGAAAATGATGGTAAAGGAAACGGATTTGATCTCAAATTAGCTGATTTAATTCATAAGCATGTAAAAATCCCGTATATTATTAATGGTGGATTTTCAGAAATGCATCATTTCGATGAATTATTTAACGTTTGTGATCCAAACGGTATTGTGCTTGGGTCAATGTTACATTATGGTTTTCTAAATTCACCTACAAGTAATGAAGTTGGTAATCAAACATTTATAAATAAAAAAAAAAAATTTATGAATTTTGGCAATTATAATATTAATGATATTAAAAATTATCTTTCAAAAAAAAAAAAAATAAGATCAATAGAAAAATAGTAGGCATATAATTGAAAAAAATTGCAATCATAGATTATGGTATGGGTAATATATTTAGTATTAAAACTGCATGTCAAAAAGCCAGTCTTTCTGGAATTATAAGTTGCGATGAGAAAGAAATTATGAAATCAGATGCTGTGATATTGCCAGGTGTTGGTTCTTTTAACGCAGCAATGAAAAAAATTAAATTAAAAAATCTTGATAAGACTTTGAATAAATTTTTTTTAACAAAAAAACCGATGATAGGAATTTGTTTAGGTATGCAATTATTTTTTGAAAAGAGTTATGAATATTCTATTACTAAAGGTTTAGGATTAATTAAAGGTGAGGTTAATTCAATTGATAAGAATAATCATTTAAATATCGGATGGTATGAAATTAAAAAAAAAAAAAGTCATAAAATTTTAGAAAATATTCCTGATGAAACTCATATGTATTTTGTACATTCATATGTTTGTAAACCAGAATCTGAAAAAGTAATTTTAACCGAAACTTTTTATAACAACAATAGATTTTGCTCTTCTATACAAAATGAAAATTTATTCGGTTTTCAATTCCATCCAGAAAAAAGTGGTGAAAAAGGACTTAATATTTATTATAGTCTAAAGAAACTATTATAAATTTCATGAAACCACTATATAATTTACCAGATAAAATTGTTTTTTGTAATAGATGTGTACTATCTAATCAGAGACCCTCCTCCATACCTGAGTTTAAGCATCAAAAAAATAGAAAAGGAGCAAGATATCTAAATATTGATAGAAAAACTGGGATTTGTGATGCTTGCGCAGTAGCAGTGCAAAAAGATATTAAAATTGATTGGATTAGTAGAGAAAATGAATTGGTAAAACTATGTGACAAATATAGATCTAAGAATAATGATTATGATTGTATTGTTCCTGGCAGTGGAGGAAAAGACAGTGTTTATGCGTCTCATGTCCTAAAATATGAATATGGAATGAACCCTCTTACAATAACGTGGCCGCCAATATTATATACAGAATATGGATATCAAAATTTTAGAAATTGGTTAGAAGTTGGAGGTTTTGATAATTTGACTCTTAAACCTAATGGAAAAGTAATGAAGTTATTAACTAAGTTATCGATAGAAAATTTATTACATCCTTTCCAAACATTTATCTTAGGTCAAAAAAATTTAGCCCCTAAGATAGCAGAAAAATACAATATTCCTCTGGTTTTTTATGGAGAAGCAGAGTCAGAATATGGAAATCCGATTGCTGAACACTCAAGTTCATTAAGAAAAAATGAGTATTATTCTATTAAAAATCTTGAAGATTTATACCTAGCAGGATGTTCACTGAAAGAATTAAAAGAAAAACATAACCTCAGCCTAAAAGATTTATCAATTTTTTTACCAATAGATGAAAAAAAATTATTTAAAAATAAACTTCAAATTCATTACTTAGGTTATTATAAAAAATGGATACCTCAGGAAGCGTATTATTATTCTGTAGAACATTCGAATTTTTCAGCAAGACCTTTCAGGACTCAAGGAACTTACAGTAAATATAATAGTATAGATGATAAAATTGATGATTTACATTATTATACTACTTTTATCAAATATGGTCTTGGTAGAGCAAGTTATGATGCATCACAAGAAATAAGAAATAAACATCTAACTTTAGAAGAAGGAAAATTACTAGTAAAAAAATTCGATGGTGAGTTCCCAGATAAATATTTTAGTGAAATAATGAATTATATAGGAATGGAAGAGGAAAAATTTCATGATCTTTGTGATAGTTTTAGATCACCACATTTATGGAAAAAAACTAATTTAGGATGGAAATTGAGACATACAGTTAATAAAGATGGATATGATGATTAATTTTAAAAAAATAATACTAAAATTAAATAAAATAAAAAAAAAAAACTCTAAAAATTTTTTTAAAAATAATAAACAAATTTACGATTTAATAAAAAAAAAAAAAGTTAAAAAAAAACAAGATAATTTAAACTCATCTCAAGTTCAAAAAAAAATTAAAAAAATATTAAGTCCAAATATTGAACAACTTTATTTTTTACATAATTTAATCACTTTTTATAATAGAGTAACAGTATTAGAACTTGGTGTTGGTTGGTCGACATCAGTAATTTCTGACGCATTAAATGAAAATAAAAAAAAATATTTAAAAAAAATTAATGGATTAAGATTTAACGATCCATATAAACTTTTTTCAATAGATAATAATCAAAGGTTCATCAATATTGCAAAAAAAAGGCTTAGCTCTTCTCAAAAAAAAAATACAAACTTTAAATTTTCAAATGTGCGAATGATAGAGGTTAATAAAAGAATTTGCACAGAATTTGAAAATATTCCAAAAATAAATCCTGATATGATTTTTATAGATGGTCCAAGTATTTATAACGTAAAAGGAAATATCAATGGATTTAATACAGGACATCCAGATTTAGCACCAATGAGCGCAGACATTTTAAAAATAGAACCATTTTTAAAACCTGGAACATTTCTTTTATTAGACGGGAGAACTCTAAATGCTTTATTTTTAAAAAATTTTTTATATAGAAATTGGAATTATAAGTATTTTAAAAATTTTGATATACATTTATTTTTCTTGAATGGCCCTCTTTTAGGTGAATTAAATATAAAACAACTTAAATTTCAAAAATTAACATGAAATTCAATGTTCTAATATGTGCAAGAGGAGGGTCTAAAGGTCTAAAGAATAAGAATATTAAATTTTTTGCCGGTAAACCTTTAATCTATTGGACAATATCGTTAGCAAAAAAATTAAAAGAGGTAGATGAAATTTTTGTTTCAACTGATTCAAACAAAATTGCAAATATTTCAAAAAAGTATGGTGCCAAAGTTCCTTTCATGAGACCAAAAAAGCTTGCAAGTGATAGTTCATCAGAATGGTTATCATGGCGGCATGCGCTAAACTATTTTAAAAAAAAAAAGATTAAAACTGATGGCTTGATAATTTTGCCTGTAACGTCACCTTTAAGAAGATTAATTGATGTGAAAAAATGTATAAATGCGTTTAAAAAAAAAATGTGCACTATTATTTGTATTACCGACTCATATAGAAATCCATATTACAACATGGTTACAAGTAACAAATTTTGCAAATTATTTAATTACAAAATCAAATATCACACAAGACAAAAAATTCCTAAAGTTTATGATGTTACAACAATTTGTTTTATATTAAAACCAAGCACAATTATCAAAGATGATTTTTTATACGATAGTAAAGTATTTGGTGTCAAAGTACCAAAAAATGTATCTATTGATATAGACGATTTATATGATTTTAAATTTGCACAATTCATAAAAAAAAATGGATAGTTTTATTAAAATTGGACAAAGAAAAATAGGAACTAATTATCCACCATTAATAATAGTTGAACTTGGTATTAATCATAATGGAAAAATAGATATTGCAAAAAAAATAATTAAAAGTGCAAAAAAAGCAGGAGCTGAGATTATTAAGAATCAAACACATATAGCTGATAAGGAAATGAGTGAAGAGGCAAAAAAAATCATACCTGTCCATACAAAAGAAAACATTTTTAAAATTATACAGGACTCATCTTTAAATGAAAAACAAGAACATAATCTTAAGGAATTTACAAATAAAAATAATATGATGTACATCAGCACACCTTTTAGTAAAGAAGCAGCAGATAGGCTTAATAAATTGGGTGTACCTGCATTTAAAATTGGATCTGGAGAGTGTAATAACTATCCTTTAATAGATTATATATGTAAATTTAAAAAGCCTATAATTCTTTCTACAGGCATGAATGATATTAAATCAATTAAAAAGGCAGTTAAAATTTTAAAAAAAAATAAAATTGATTTTGCATTAATGCATACTACTAACCTTTACCCAACTCCTTCAAAATTAATTAGATTAAATGCAATAAATGATATGAGAAAAGCTTTTCCAGATGTACCTCTTGGTTTGTCAGATCATACTGGCGATAATTTTACATCTTTTGCTGCAATTGCTATGGGTGCATCTTTAATTGAAAAACATTATGTAGATAAAAAAACAAGAGCAGGTGTAGACATTCCTGCTTCAATAGATTTTCATCAATTAGAAGAGTTGATCAGAGGGTCAAATGAAATATTCAAAGCTATCCCTGGAAAAAAAAACCAGTAAGAGAAGAAGTTAATACTATGAAATTTGCTTTTGCTTCAGTTGTTTCAATTAAAGATATTAAAAAAGGAGAAAAATTTAGTCTCGATAATATTTGGGTGAAAAGACCAGGCACTGGTGATTTTATGGCTGAAGAATTAAATAAAATTCTTGGTAAAAAATCATTAAAACAAATAAAAATTAACACACAATTAAAAAAAAAAACATATTAAGTGAAAAAAATAAAAATATTATTTTTTACAGGTAATAGAGCAGAACTTTCATTTATAGAAAACGCTATTGAAATGATAGGTGATATGAAAAATTTTGAAATAAGCTTACTTGTTTCAGGATCTCATTTTTTAAATGAGTTTGGTAATACAGTTAAATACATGAAAAAAATGAACGTAAAAACATTTAATATTAACGTAAAGATTCAAACTCAAAATATATCAAAAACATCAGATTATTACTCAAAAATAACTGAAAAATTTAACAAATTCATCAAAAGGAAAAAATTTGATTACATTTTTATCTCATCTGATAGATTCGAATCGTTTGCAATAGCAAATATTGCATTTTTAAACAATATACAAATCATACATTACGAGGGCGGAGACTTAACTTCAGGTGGTTCGTATGATGATTATTTAAGACATTCAATTAGCCGATTAGCTTCCTTACATTTTGTTACAAATGAAGATTCATTAAAAAGACTAGTAAAATTTGGTGAAGAAAAAAATAGAATAAAAAATATAGGTTTACTTAGCTTAAAACAAAAAACTTTTAAAGTTAATGAAACAAAAAAAATGTTTGACTTAAATTCAAAAAAATATTTAATTTTATTTACATATCATCCATTAGTTTATAGAAAAAATAAAAATAGAATTGATATCAAAAATATTTTAGTTTCTCTTGAAAAATTAATTCATGAAAAAAAAATTCAGCTAATCATAACTCAACCTAATTTTGACCCTTATCATAATTTAATTGTAAAAGAATTAGATATATTAATAAAAAAAAATTATTGTGATGTAAAATTTATTAAATCATTAGGGACCGAAAATTATCATAGATTATTAGATTATTGTGGAAAAACTAAAAAAGGATTTTGTGTTGGGAATTCATCTAGTGGAATTAAAGAAGCCGAATTTTTTGATTGTCCAGCCATTAACATAGGTCCAAGACAAGACTCCAGAACCAAGGGTAACAATGTTATAGATGTAAAATTAGATAAAAATCAAATTTATAAAAAGATAAATTTATTGATTAATAAAAAACAAAAAAAAAAAATTAAAAGAATTTATTTTAAACCAAATTCAAAAAATATAATAATAACAAAAATAATAAATCATTATAATAATTATTACTTTAAAATCAAAAAATGTACCTTCTAAAGAAAATAGAGTCTTATTTAATTTTAAAAAATGAAAAAATTTTTGAAATTATGAAAAAGATGAACAAAAATAATTATAAATTTTTAGTTGTAGTAGATTTAAAAAAAAAATTTGTGGGGACTATCACTGATGGGGATTTAAGAAGAAATATTATAAAAAAAAAGTTTGATCAAAATTTAATTGCAGAAAAAATAATGGCCAAAAATACAGCAATTAGTAATTCATTAAATGAGGTTGAAAATAATTTAATCATGGAAAAAAAAGGAATTTTTTTTTTACCAGTATTAAATAATAAAAAAAAAGTTAAAAAAATAATCATAAATAAAAAAATTGAAAATACCAATAGAAAAAAAAATACTTTTAAAGAAAAAATAGTATTAATGGCTGGCGGCAAAGGATTGAGGCTTAGACCGTATACAAAAAATTTACCAAAACCAATGCTCAAGGTATCTAAGAAAAGAATTATCGAAAAAATTATTTCTGATTTTGTTAATCAAGGTTTCAGTGATTTTATTATTTCAGTAAATTATTTAAAAAAAAAAATTAAGGGATTTATTGGAGATGGTTCAAAATTTGGATGTAAAGTAAATTATATTGAGGAAAATAGATATATGGGTACTGCCGGATCTTTAAAAAAATTAAATTTAAACAATTATAAGCAGAGTTCTATTTTGGTAATGAACTCAGACATAGTTACTAATATAAATTATAAAAAATTAATAGACTTTCATATTAAGAAAAGTGCTGATTTAACTATTTGTTCTAAATTTAAAGATTTTACCCTTCCATTTGGAGAGATAGAAACCGATAAAAATCTAAATATTAAAAAAATTAAAGAAAAACCTCTAAAATCATACTTTGTGAATTTGGGAATTTATGTTTTTAAAACAACTTTTTTAAAAAACTTAAAAAATTTTGACTTTAAAATGATGAATGAAGTTATAGACCATATGCTCAAAAAAAGACATAAAGTAATCACATTTCCCGTCTACGAAGAATGGCAAGATATTGGCAATAAAGAAGATTACTTTAAATTAAAAGAAAAAATTAAAAGGTAATGAAAAAAATACTTTTATTAGGTGGTAATGGTTTAATCGGCAGTTCTTTATATTCTCATTTAAAGAAAAATAATAAAGTTATAATCCTAGATTTATATAGTAATCAAAAAAATACAATTAAAGCTGACATATCAGAAAAAAATAACTTTAACCAAATAATGAATAAATTTTTAAAAAAAAATACTATTGATGTTGTAATTAATGCATCATACCCAAAAGTAAAACATCAACAAAAAAATCCTTTAAAAATCGACTCCCAAACTATTTTAAAAAATTTTCAATTGCATTTCATCGGTTATCTTAATGTAATCCAATATTTTTCAAATTATTTTAAAAAAGAAAAAAAAAACGGTAAAATTATAAACTTTGCTTCAATTTATTCTGAAATTTTACCAAGATTTAACATTTACAAAAAAAATCAAATATTGACATCTATGGAATATGGAATGATCAAGAGTAATATAGTTTATATAACTAAATATTATGCAAAATATCTTCTTGGGACAGGTATTACTATAAATTGTGTAAGTCCTGGAGGAGTTTTTGATAATCAAGATAAATTTTTTGTTAAAAACTATTCAAGGTATACAAATTCAAAAAAAATGATGAAAAAAAATGATTTTAATTTTTTTTTAGATTTTTTAATAAATGAAAATTCGAATAAGATTACAGGTCAAAATTTCATAATCGATGATGGTTTTTCATTATGAAAAGATTCAAAGACGGTTATGATTACTAAAACTTAAGCCTTAATTTATTTAAAATCGAATGTTAAATTTTTTTAATCTAAAAAAAGCTTATGGACTTATACCAGGTATATTTAAAGGTAAACTTAATTTTTTTATTTTAAGTAATTTTATTATATCAACTCTGGAATTGTTAAGTCTAGGTTTAATTTATTCAATAATTAACTTACTAATTAATAAAAATAGTAAAGTCAAATTTCTAAATTACGAATTGCAAGATGATAATATAATAATATTTACTTTAGTTTTGATATCATTATTTATTATAAAAAATTTAATATTAGTATTTTTATATAATTGGCAGTATTCTTACTCAGCAAAAGTTCAACGTTATCTTTCTTGCAGCTTATTAAAAAAGTATATTTTATTTAAGTACCAAGAATTCGTAAAACAAAACTCAACAATATATATGCGAAATGTAGATACAGAAACTACAAGATTCAATAATTATCTTAGTAGTGCATTATCTTTATTTACCGAGTTTGTTATATTATCCTTTGTATTAGTTTACTTACTCTATATTAATTTTGTTTCTACCTTCGTAATTTTAATAGTTTTTTTAATTATATTTATAATTTTTTATATTTTAACTAAAAGGAAATTTAAAGCCTGGGGTGAAAAAAGACTTTTTTTAAGCGGACAACTTATTAAAGGTTTAATCGAAACATTTCAAAATATTAAAGAAATAAAAATATTTAATAAAGAATCTTTATTTTATGAAAGATTTAAGGATATACAAAAACAAACTCAAAATTTATCAATTAAATCTAATCTTATAAGAATTCTACCTAGACCATTACTTGAAATAATAGCTATAATTGCAATCGGATTATTCTTAATATATGTTTCCTCAAATAATTTGGAATTTGTAGAGTTTATACCTTTATTAACAATATATTTGGTTTCTTTCGTAAGAATTCTTCCATCTGCTAATAAAATACTCCATAGTTATCAAAGTATAGCATTAAATAACCCATCCATATTAGTTTTAGATGAAGAAATTAATAAAAAGCATATTAGCGACTTAGAAACCCAAAAAACTGTTTATGCAAACAAAATCGAAATAAAAGAAATGTCTTTTAAATACCCTGATAATAAAAGTATTTTTGAAAAATTTAATTTTACTTTTGAAAAAAATAAAATTTATGGTGTTTTCGGAAAAAATGGCTCAGGTAAGACGACTTTAATAAATCTTATTTTGAATTTACTAAAACCAATATCAGGTGAAATTAATTATTATTTAGATAACGAAAAAGTATTAAATAAAAAAATCAAATTTGGGTATGTACCACAAAATATTGTTATGATCGATAGTTCTATTAAATCGAATATAGCTTTAGAATACGATGAAAAAAATATCGATAATAACAAACTAAAAAAATGTTTAAATTCATCAAATTTATTTAAATTTATTAGTGAGTTTAAAGATAAAGAAGACACGATTGTAGGTGAAAATGGTGCAAAGTTATCTGGTGGACAAAAACAAAGAATAGGTATAGCTCGATCTCTTTTTTTT
>MDTD01182574.1_pt1 | contig 12292 bp, 4 predicted proteins | sample 811221 | NCBI WGS metagenome assembly MDTD01 (sample SAMN05326646, study PRJNA326480) | marine metagenome | isolation source: seawater | place: Pacific Ocean: South West | collected 2011 | reverse complement strand
TGATCAACTTCTCCATGCGCTGCAATCATCTCCAATTTGATCGCCTTACCTCTATGATTTCGTAGCACGGCTGTGATTTCGGTCTTCTCTGAGCCTGAAAATACATTGGCATAGGCAAACGCTTTCTGATCTCCCTTTAACTCCACAGGTGCCGAGATATGCATTTGATAATCAGCTGGACGATTCGCCGCCTGAAACTGGAAGGAGTATTGATTTCCATCAAACGTGACAATCGAATATCCATTCGGCACGCCATCGCGTGAGTAAGCATGCGGTATGTCGCCGTATTTTTTTATCCCTCGCCACCAACTACCGCTGGCCGTCACATTAATAACATGGTGATGTGGTTTTTCACCCTCCCAACCATCTTCTTTATCTAGATACAGGTGTCGTTGATAGTGCTGATGACCGGACACGCTCATCGTAAATGGTCGGTCTTTCAGCAATTTAAAGATCTCGCCTCGCTGATCCATGCTCGTGATTGGAATATGCATCATAAGAACGACAAGTTTGTCGTTGGGCACCAACTTCAGATCATTTTCCAGGAAGGTCATTTGAGCTTTGCTGATCCCGCCCTTATATCCGTGCTTCTTTGTGTTCTCGTCGTAGGTCCAGTGCACATTATCCATAACGACAAAGTGTGCTTTGCCGTACTCAAATGAGTAATACGAGGGGCCAAAGATTCGTTCGAAGGTTTCGTCACTGTGTTCATCGATTTTGGCTTCGCGATTAATATCATGATTACCAATAACGTTGTACCAGGGAATTCCCAGGAGCGCGATTCCCTGATTTTGTGAATCGAAGAGGCTGAGATTATCGAACATGATGTCGCCCAGTGTCACACCGAAGGAAGCATCTGTGCCCACCAATTCTTCCAGCACATCCTGAATCAAATAATCCACTTCCGCCTGGTCCCGGGGCTGCGGGTCTGCAAACATAATGGCCTTAAAAATCTCCGGCTCTTTGGCCGGATAGAGTGCAAAATCGACACTGGCCGGTAAATCCCCCGTAGGTGCCACTCCGGCAAAGGTGGTATCCGCCGGCGAACCGGCAGGTTTATGAATGTAATAGAAACGCGGCAGGTTATCGTCACTCAGAGGTGTCATCCAGCCTGCCGGCTTAATGACAAATAGAATCGTATCGTCAGATACTCCAATTTCATACTTGCCCTCTTTCGATGTCGTAACGATTTGCTCGCCATTGGACACTCGCACATCAGCCAGCCCTTGCTCGCCTTCGTCAAACTTCTGATTGAAATTGGCATCATGATAAACCCGCCCCTTCGCCGTTTGCTGTGCATGCAGCTGGCTACTCAAAGTGAAAACAATGGTAAGGGTGATGATTCGTAGTAGGTTTGTCATAGTTTGAGCCTTTCTTTCTTCGGAGGAGTCCTTCAGTGTCGCTTATCCTGTCACTCCCTTCAACTTGTTTTACCACTAACAATGTGAATTCGGATTCAGTTTGTTTTAAGATAGTATCCAGCAATGCATCCCCTTCTGCGTGTAAGTGATAATGCAACCCAGCGACCAAATAGAGCTGCTCCAGCAACGACTCGGCGACCCGCTATCTGAAGATCAGATAGAATTCCTGTTTGCCGAAGCCACACAGCAAGCAGGAATGTTCACCGCTGCCTGCGAAGAAATCAAAGCTCAAAAACTTGAAGTCATCCCCGTCGATCTTGATGACGAAGATGCCATGGATGATTTGCTGGCCTGGCTCACTAAGCTAGCAGCAACCAGAAATGCCGGGAAAGGGTTCAATCAATTCCTGGTAGCCGTCGCAATTGTCTTGTTCATAGCAGCCATTGGATCCTGGTTCACATTCTTCCGACCTGCCGATGAACAAGAACTGGCAATTAACGAGACTTCGCCCCTGGTAGTTTCTGAAAACTCCACGGACGCTGAAGATGCAGGTCCTGACGAGAGACATCCGGAAGATCTGGTCGATATCTCCCCCGAAGATGTCGTAGTGACAGACTCCGGTAACGATCCACCGGAGGGAGATGATCCTCCCATGCCGATGGTACCAATCGCTGGTGAACAGATGCTACCGGAGCGTCCGGTCACACCAAGCTGGCAATCGTTTGATGATCCGGCTGCGAGGCTGGATCATAGTTGGACCTCTACAATCACTCGGTTTATGCAGCCAACCGAGGCCGAGCCCGGTACGATTAAACCGATCCAACGCGACGGACAAACGGAGTATTTCGAGCTGCTCGGAAACTTCATCCTGCCTCCCCCTGACAATGACGGGCGTAGCCTGAGAATGCGTTTCTCTGATTTACGAAGCCTGGTTGTTACTGCTGTCAATGACACTCAGGAAGTCGAACTGAGTTATGACGGGCACTTAAACATGAAGCGATATACTTCACTACCCGTACCTGACTACACCGCAAATTTGCCTTACGACTACCGCTATCGGATGCGCCGACACTTCGTTGAAACTCGCATCGACCCTCAGATCAACTTCGATTGGGAACTCGCCGGACCGGTCGTCAATGATCGGCAGATAGACAGTGATTATTTCAGTATTGAATGGTCGGGGACGATTCAAATCCCTAAGACCGGGCAGTACACACTGCATCTTGATGTGGATGATGGCTACATGCTGCAAATCAATAATGTGGTGGTCGGCGAACGCTGGAGTCCTGCTGACGTCGAGACTCCTCCCACTCTGCATACCGTCAACCTGAATGAAGGAACGCTGACCTTTAAGATGCAATTCTTCACGGATCGGATGCAGGCGCGAGCAAAGCTGGAATGGGAAAGTGAAGAGATTGAGCGGCAACTAATTCCAACCGAAGTTTTCAAAACCTCTGCGGATGACAACGCCATCGCCGGCCTCACTGCCCGTTACTGCTTTGGGCCCATCGTCGAGGCCAGCGAAACTCCGGCGACTCGAGCCGTTGATCTGGCTCACCATGACAATGGGAGCTGGTATGCACTTACGCGTGGAGCGGTAAACTTCCGCTTTCAGGATGATCAATTCCTGATTGCCCGTGGCGATGTGCCAATGACTTCACTTCCAATGGATGCGCCCCCTACACATCTCACCATGAAAGTTCAGTCGCGTTTGCGGTTTCTGGACTCCTACAATTTCGAGCCCATTGATAGTCGATCGCTATCACCCGTCGACCTCTCCAAAGCAATCCCCGCCGGTGATCTATCCTGGTTCGAATCTTCCGACAACGAAAACACTGAGGCTCGTTTTGACTATGACGACGAAGGAATTGTCGTTCTTTCGCGAGGGCAGGGAGACGCGGCTACCCACTTATCCACCAATGTGAAGCTGCGAGGTGCGACTGAAATCTATGCACAGATGGATCCTCAGCATCTTGCTGGCATCCGCTTTCAGCATCCTCAAACCGGCGTGTTCTACAGCCTCTATGCACTGCAGCAGGGTGAAGAATTTGGTATTTCTATGAACCCCACCGACCTGACTTTCACGTCTGCCCAGTATCGTGCTGGGATGAGAGCCAGGGGGCCTATCTGGTGGCGCGCTCAATATTCAGATGACATGTTTGTAATCTCGATGAGTCCCGATGGACAGTATTGGATTCCCGCTCATACGTTTACGCTGGACGTCAACGCCCCGGTCAATCGCGAAATTTCATTCGGCCCCACAATCCATTCCGGCAACGAGTTGTCAAGTGTGCGTCTATCTAAAGTACTGGTTGTCCATGATGACTTAATCGAACAGCTCTCTTTTGTGCTTCCTATTGGCTCCGTCCCCAACCTTACCGGGCTGGAAGGCCAAAATAAGCTGCGATTGCCCGACTATGTGGACTCGCTGGGACTGGAGCGGCCGGAACAGATTTCTCCGGAATTGTGGCGTCTTGCATGTTACGCCAAAGTTCTTCAGCTCAATGCCACGCCGCAAATGAGGGTCGAAGGTCTGATCAAACTTTTGCATTATGCGGTTAAACATCATCGGGATTTTCGGAAAGTTCGAGAGGCATTATCACATGCACCACGACGCTTGCAATTCCGTCGTCCCGATACTGAGATTGCCTCCTGGGTCAACGTCCATATCCTCTACGATATACTAGCTGCCCGACTCTGGTTTGAAGGCAAACCTGAACAACTCGGCGGGCTGATTGACGACTGGTCATATCTGGATGCCGGATCCGGTGGTCGACAGCGATATAACATGCCTGTCTCTCCCGAGTTACTTACCCGGCTCTACCTCTACCATTTGAGGAATGGGCAACACTGGCAACAGCTCTACGAATTTGCAACGCGCATTGACTATTTATCTCTGCCTGCCCATGGCTCTCAAATCTTCGACAAAGATTTCGCATCCTGGCGTACAGCTCGGTGGCTTCGAGCCGATGCCGCTGATTATCTGGAAGGAGCAATTAAAACCAACGACCTCGCTCGCTTTCAGGCTGAACGTTCACATCAGGTTGAAACCGATCGTGAAACGGTCAATTCGATGCTCGAGCTTCTGCAGGCTGTCGAAACTAACGACCTTGATAATGCCATGAAGATGGTTGTCGATAATCCGGTAGTCACCGGACTATTCCCTGTTGATAATTTCGGGATGCATTATCAATCGGGAACGACGTTTTTGAGAGCGTTGTTTACTGAGCACGATGAGTTCGCTGAGAAGATGCGAACGGAAGGCTCTGAATTGGCAGAATTGCGACTAACCACCGCCATTAACAATCAGGACTTCAACGAGCTTAACGAAATTGCTCAAAAGTTTCCCGGCACAGAAGCAGCAAGACAGGCACTCCAACTGACCGCAGACCAGCGACTATCTGTTGGAAAATTCCTGCCTGCAGCTCAGCGATATCAGGAACTGATCGAGCTTTATCCGGATGAATATCATGGCTTGTGGTTAGCTAAAGCCAGCCTTGCTATGGCGCTGGCAGGACAGGATCCCGAGCGTGAAATCGTAGCGGACGTAGCGTTGGAAGGAGGTAATGTACCTACCACCGAATTCAACGAGATCATCAAACAGCTCGTTAGTTATCGCGGAGCACAATACCGACTGCCAACCAAGCCAGCACTCCCTTTAGGACAACGCAATGTCAATCCTGTTAAGGACTACTCCATACCGGGAGCTGCCCGTAGTGTCCAACGCATCCGCCAAACCTGTTTTTTAGATTTAGGTACACATCTAATCATTAATCAGCCTACTGGTATTAGTTGTCTGCAGGCGGATTCCAACGAAGTTGTGTGGGAGTCCGTGGACGATGGAAGGGGGATTCCGGTCGAGTTCTGTTACGCTGGAAAACCTGCCCGTATCAATCGAGACCTGTTCTCTGCTATTTTCAGCAAACAGAAATTACTCTGGCGACGCATGCAGACAGACACCGGAGAGCTTGTATGGGAAACGCCGGTCGACGGCTACCCGCTAGCTGACCCGATCGTCGCGGGGAATTCCATTTTTGTTCTTAAGGTCGTGCCGCAGCAAACAACCTTTGGCCAGATCGTCTTTGAACAAATCAACTCCACCAATGGTGCTGTGTCTCACTCCATTCCATTAATGACCATCCAGCGTAAGCCTGAATTGTTCCAATCGGCCCGCAGTGTATTAGCCAGGGACAGAATCGTCTTTGTTCTGGACAGCACCATTTACAGCGTCAATCTGGAGGGGGAGTTGATGTGGGCGCAGATGCTTAGCCAGGTACCTCGACTTGCTGATCAACATTTATACGACCGAATCAATGCAACTCAACCACTTGTAAGCGGAGAAAAAATCATCGTCCATGCCGCTGGTTCACCAGATGTCGTTTGTCTTGATCGTAAAACAGGAGCAACGGTCTGGCGATTTCAACAGCCGGACGTTCAGGAACTGATCGGTATTTGGGAAGATCGAGTCATCATCAGTTGCCGCAATGGCGTCCAGGCTGTGAGTGTAAAATTCGGTGCGCCCCTGTGGTTTCAGCCGGGCAGCCCCAGCCCCAGTGCTGTCCGGATCATGGATAACCATATTCTCATCTGCAATCTGGATAAGAAACCAACCACTAGAGTCGTCCCCTTAAGCAATCAGCGTTCTTTGTTATGGATTCAACCGCGCACAGGTAAAATCGTGCAGGAAGCGGAGCTTCAGGGAAACGAGTCTGTTCTGTTTGATGTCGAGCAGGTCTTTCCTTTCGGCAATAAACTCTATGGCGTCAGTAACATTAGTACCGGTAGTCACTCACTCAAGCTCGTCGAGGTGGTGCTGCCATGACATACCGCATGCTGTTTCTTCTTTTTTTCTCAGCCTCACCTCTACTCGCTCAGGAACCGACCTTTCGGGTTGTTTTCGGCGAAAAGGAACTTCTTACCGGGGTCAAGCTAACAGGCTGGGACCGCCTTGATAATCCTGCCAGGCTTGATGAGACACCTCTGTTTGCCGAAGCGAAACAGATCCGGTTTTTAGAACGGCTAAACTCTGTTGTTGACAGAGCGACGACATTCATAGAATTCCACAACCATGACGTCTTGCCCGGACAAGTCATTGGGTTTGAGGATGCCGACCCGGTGCGCGGTATACCCAGCCACTATCTCGTACACCTCAATGGGAACTACAGACCATTCGCTGAGGCTGATGGTACCGTTCGCGTCAATGCCGCTCATGTCCGACGCATTGTCTTCAGGTCTTCACGGATTACAGATTCCGATCATCCTCTTGGTACGATTGTGCTACGTGATGAATCCTTGTTGCTGGCACAGAACATGCGTTGGTCAGATACCGGGCTCCGGGCCTTAAGTGAGAATCAATCGATCACTGCAAACTGGGTGCAGCTGTCTGCTGTTTTCCCCAATGCTGACCCGCAATTATCAGCCGTCAACGCCGTCCTGGCCGATCATCTGGCGCCATGTAATGATGCCCGCAGTCGGATTGCCCGATACACTACCACCGATGGTGGTGCCTTCACTTTCCGGGAAACTATGTTGATACCACTACGAAGAGAAAACAATCTGATTTTCCATACCGTGCAGCCAGCCTGGGCTCTCGATGGCATCCGTATTCTCTTTGACAGTGTTGCTCACATTAGCTACCGGGAATACAACCAGATGCCGCTGTCCTCGCTGCCCGCTACGGTAATCGAGCAACGTAATTTCACCGGCTTCCAGTGGCCCTGGAAGCGAAATCAGAATCGGCTTGGCGATGTCTTAACTGCCGGCGAGATGGTCAGTGATGTCGGTCTTTGCACTCATTCTTATAGCAAGGTCGCCTTTGATATCCCTCCAAAACTGGTTACCCGATTCATGGCTTATCTGGGTATCGACCAAAGCGCGGAAGGCGGCGGATGTGCTCAGGTGAAAGTCCTGAAACAGAATGCCGGAGGAACGCAATCGGTGGTCTACCAAAGCGGTTTCTTAATCGGAACCTACCCCTATACCGTTGCCTCTGCCGGCAGCTTGCTGGATGCCGAAAAGCTAATTATCGAAACGGATTTTGGTCATGTCGGCCGACCTGCCAATGCAGACCCCTTTGATATACGGGATGATGTGAGCTGGATAATGCCGTACATCACTCTCGACTTAAATGCGGCAAGGCAGGCTACCGATGACGTTCAGCAATTTGTCTCTTCGATTCATTCATGGGAAATCCCCGCTAACTTTCGTTCTCATGTTGAATTAACTGCTCACTGGGATTCCACCGGCGGTCGCTGGCTCTCAACGATTTCGTGGAAAGCGCCGGTTGCCACGGTAGTCGATACGCCTGTTTTTGAATTTCATAAAAAGACAATGCTGACGCCAAACAATAGCTGGCTGGTCATTTCAGCTTCAGCAAACGGCATTGGCGATAAAACCACCACCATTCAAGTCCTCATCAACGGTGAGCCTGCCACATCCATCATGAATGGTGACGTCAGCCTTACCGGACAGGTTGCTAAATTCGATGCGCGTCATTGGTTATTCGGTGATAAGGTTGGCGAGGAAGTCGAAATTTCGATACGCGTTATGCCTCGTGAAGCAGGCACCTATCAACCTCAGGGAATAACCTTCGCCCAATTTGGCCTCCAGCCGATTGTTCAAGGCCTTCCTGCATCCGGTCGATTACCGGAACCAGATGTACCCCTATCTACTCTGACACCGCTAAAGTTCACCTTACCGGGTCATACCGAAATGCCGATGGCCGGCGTTTTTAAAGAAGAAATACCGCTCAATGTCCGCTCGCTAGCAATTCCCGACGGCTACGTTTTCCCCGGACGCAGTGAGATCGTTTATGAACTGAAGCCAGAGTACTCTCATTTGGAGATGATTCTCGGGCTCGTCGATGGATCAACTGCCGTTGGCACTTATGAAGTCCTGGTTGATGACCTGACTGAGCCGATCTGGACCTCCAAAGAACTATTTGATTCAAGCCTCGGAACAAGCCAGGCCAATGGTTACTTCTCGCGTCAAACACAGGCCGCTAATGTTCGCATTGAAATCCCTGCCGGACACAAGACCATTACCATTCGCAGTGGTACACAAACCAGTACGGGACTACTGGGAAATGCCGGATTTCACTCAAAGTAAGCACTTTTCCCAGACTTATTGATCGTAAGCGTTCAGGCATCATAAAAACACAAACCCCTGTCTGTGTATAATCAAAGTTTGCTTTGTTTGCTGGAGAGGATATGAACCGCACTGTCATTGCGATCGCTTTATGCGTCCTAACGACTATCTCTGCGCCTTTGCAATGCTTAGCCGAAGGAGAATGGGAAATCACTCCGGACAGCAAAAAGGCTGTCGACAGGGGCCTCGCCTGGCTTGCACGGAATCAGGGCCCTGCAGGCAATTGGGAAAGCCAGGATCTGGGATTAGTAGCCTTGGGGGCCATGGCATTTTTATCAGCCGGTCATGCGCCGGGCCGTAGTCAGTATGGTGACAATGTCAAACGGGCACTCGACTACATCATCGTCAATGCAAAGCCTTCAGGGCTGCTCAACATTACCAGTGAAGGCCGGGATATGTATAACCACGGGCTGGCAACCTTTTGCCTTACCCAGGCTTATGGCAATGTTCCAGATCGCCGGCTCGGTAAAGTTCTCGACAAAGGCATTCAGCTAATTTGCAATGTACAATGTGATGATGGCGGCTGGGACTATGTCGCCCGGCAACAAAGTCGGGGCCATGATTTATCGCTGGCGGTGATGCAGGCCAAAGCATTACGCGGGGCAACAGATATCGGTCTCGACATCCCTCCCCAGGTGATCGAAAAAGCGATTGCATCAGTCCGGGGGTATTATCGCCCGCTAGCAGCAGCAGACGGCAAACAATATGGAACAGACCCTTTAGGTGCTCGCCCCGGAGCATTTACTTATAGCGGGGGGAAAGTAACGACGGCCATGGCTGCTGCCGGCGCTGTCTGTCTGCAGGAATTCGGCCAGTATGGAGATTTCCGCATTCCACGCAGCCTGGATTACGTCGCCAACGATATTAAAAAAATGCCTGTACGAACGGGGCATATACCCTTTGACGCCTATACGATGTTCTATGTTGGGCAGGGCTTATATCAAGTTGGGGGCGATCGCTGGAAAACAAATTATCCTGTCATTCGCGATGCGATCGTCAAGTCTCAATACAACTCGACTCGACAGGACATCGATGGATCCTGGGAAGGGGGTCGCGTTGGTGGCAACCCCGGGAAGCTGTTTGGTACGTCTGTTGCCGTCTTCGTACTTTCGATTCCCAATCGATACTTGCCTATTCTTCAGGAAGGCGAGTTTCCGGACTCCAAGTAACGCTGATTACCCATTATTAAAACTCCATGAATTTTATTGCTTACTGGTTTTTACCCGCTTTGGCTGCTGTCGCCGGCCCCACACTGATTCACTTGCTGAATCGGCGACGGTACCGTACGCAACAGTGGGCAGCGATGCAATTCCTGCGAGAAGCAGTAAAGAGAAATCGTCGTGCCGTTCAAATTCGCGACCTGGTCCTGTTGGCAATTCGAACACTCATTGTCCTCTTGTTCGTGCTCGCTATGGCGCGCCCTTACTGGGTGGGTGGCGGCCAACAAGCCTACAACGGCAGCGAGCCAATCCATGCTGTTATCGTGCTCGATAACAGCCTCTCCATGGGCTATACCGCTTTGGATAAATCCTTATTGGATGATGCGAAAGAACAGGCGGCGACTTTTATTGAATCGTTACCATCGGGCAGTGAAGTTTCCGTAATCCCAATGTGCACTCAACCACACTGGTTTGGCGTCGGGGCCTATGCTTCACGAGATGATGCCTTAAATGCGGTCGAACAAATACGAGTGGTCGATCAAGCCGCGGATCTGCGAGCTGCCACCGAACAAGCCGCCCTGGCTTTGGAACAGGATAGCAGTGTCCAAACGAAACGCGTTGTCCTGTTGGGTGACTTACAGACCCATGGCTGGCAGGATAATAACCTCGAAGAAACTCTGACTGCTCTGGGGGATGTTCAGGTCGTAGCAGTCCAGCCAACTGAAACAGACAATTCATGGATTAGTGACTTTTATCTCCGCGACGGAATTGCTGATGCCGAGTCTACAGCTCATTTCATCGGTACTGTCCGCCATGAAGGTGTCGAGCCCCGAAGCAATGTTACCGTCTCGCTGATCATTAATGATCAAATTGTTGCTGAACAAATTCTTCAACTTCAACCAGGTCAGGCGACCACTGTTAATTTCGAACATCAGTTTGTCACTGCTGGCTCCTCTAAAGAACCTGAGTTTGCCCGAGCTGAACTCACGCTGGATTCGGACAGGCTGCCAATGGATGATCGCCGCGTTTGTGTGGTGCCTGTCATTGCTCGCGTGCCGATCGTATTTATTGATCAATATGGCCGAGATGAGGATTTAGATCGTGGGCGACTAGGCGAATCCTTTATGTTACGCCATTTATTAGCTCCCACACTGGAAGAAGATCTTGAACATAAATCGCTGATCGATGTGATCCATCGGACTATTGAAGACTTTACTATCGAGGACCTGCAGGATGCACGTTGTGTCATCATTTCCGGCAGTGTTGCTCCTAATGTTGCTGATGTGGTGACGTTGAGAGAGTATGTGCAACAGGGTGGCCAAATCCTGATCACCGCGGGCGGGCTCTTTGAAGCAACAAGCTGGACAGCCTCTGCCTGGGATGACGGGAATGGATTTCTGCCGATTGCATTATCTCCCGATCCTGTGGGAAGCTTGCCTCCGGCGAATACTCAGCAATGGCCAACCTTTGGGTTAAATCCAGAAACCTTTGAAGATCCAATCTATAACCTCCAGATCCCACAACAGGAATTTGAAGATCTGGTGTCCGCCCCCGTCTTCTACAAAGCCATCGCAACCGATCTCTCGGCACTCGAGACCTTTGATGAAAAAGAGTTAACCAGAGTGCAGGACCTGCTGGAAACCAGTGACCAGCAGCCCCGCTGGCTGAACTGGACCAATCCGCTGGGACGACACTACAGTGAGTTCACGCCTGAGCAAATCGTGGCTCGCAATCGCCCTCGCATTCTTGGTCAATATGACAACAAGCAGCCCTTCCTTGTGGAGCGTCGAGTCGGACAGGGGCATGTCCAGATTCTCACCTCTGGCGTGTTCCCGGAATGGAATGACTTGTCTGTCGACACGGGGGTTCTGCTATTGGACCGTATCGTCCGCACTTCGCTCGTTCGCTCCCTGCCGGAACGGACGATGGCAACTCAACGCGAAATGGTTATTCCAGTCTCTACCCGACACCAACACGCAGACCACAAGCTTACCTGGCCAATCCATTCGAGCAATGGCACTGAAGCCGTAGCGGTTGAATTGCTGGGACAACAAAAGTATGGCGTCGTTATTCGCGGCGCGACCGACCGCGGATTCTATGGACTGACGCGAATTGAAGAAGAGAGTGGAGCAGATCTTCCCGTGATGCTTCTCGGGTTCAATGGCGACAGCGAAGAAAGCAATTTAACACTGCAGGATTCGGCTGAATTGTCAGCGTTGGTCGCCGATGGAAATGTCCGCTGGCTGGCTTCCGGTGAAATCATCTCTTTGGATGGTGAAACCTATCTGGGAAGCGGGACCTGGCGTTGGTTGATGTATTTGCTTCTGGTTCTGCTGCTTGTTGAAATGGCCGTTCTCGCTTCGAAAAGACAAGAAGAAAGTACTGCCGGGGGAGTGACAGCATGAACGCGATCGCTCGCCTGTTGGGTATTAAAGCAACAGATGAAATCAATGAGATTGATATTAAATTCGCTGCCTGGTGGAGCGAAGGTCGCCCTGTGCTGGTGCTGCTAGTCTGCCTCGGTCTGGCGGCACTGGGTGTTTATTTTTATTATCGCTACCAAAATGAGCAGCCCCTGCAAAAGAAAAAACGCCGTCGACTTCTCCTGGCAATTTTTCGTAGTGG
>MDTD01032351.1_pt1 | contig 12292 bp, 11 predicted proteins | sample 811221 | NCBI WGS metagenome assembly MDTD01 (sample SAMN05326646, study PRJNA326480) | marine metagenome | isolation source: seawater | place: Pacific Ocean: South West | collected 2011 | reverse complement strand
GGAATATAATCGGCCACCCTGCCTTGTGACAGTACCGGTGTTACCTCTTCGTGAATCTCTTTTAGAACCTGGTTATAATCCACCATTCCCCCTCCTTTGTTTGGGCCCTTTTATATTTTTTCGGCTGACAGGTCATATCATTTATCGCCGAACCCGGGCAACCGAAACTGCGGAACGTTTACCCGGACCCCGGCCCGTGCTATGATGCCCGCCTGAATTGCAGATACTAAGGAAACAATGCCATGAAAGACCCCGATATGAAGGAATCCGGCTGCCCGTGTATCAGCGGCCGCCCCTATGCCCAATGCTGCGGTCCATATCTTACCGGTGATGCCCGGCCGTCAACCCCGCAGATTTTGATGCGGTCCAGATATACGGCCTTTGTCAAGAAGGATGCCGATTATCTGGTGGCAACCCTGGCTCCTGTCAAACGTTCGGCAGCGGATGCTGAAAATCGACTGCGCCGGGAACTTGAAACCACAATGGCGGCCACCCGCTGGGTCGGCCTGACAGTGGTCAAAGCCCGCGGTGACCAGGTGGAGTTCGCAGCCTTTTATCTTCAGGACGGAAAACTTGGCCAGCTCCACGAACGCTCAAATTTCATCCGGGAGAACGGGCGCTGGTACTACCGGGATGGAGAGATTCTTCCCCCTGTCAAAGTATCCAGAAATCAGCCCTGTATCTGCGGGTCGGGATTGAAGTTTAAACGCTGCCACGGGTAGGTTCCGCTCACAATCCGGCAGGTAAACACTAAAAAGAAAGCTTGAAAGAGAATAAGATTGAGTCATTATCTGATGATGGGGCTGGTACTGGGATTGTCCGCCGGTCTGGCACCGGGGCCCCTGCTGACCCTGGTGGTGTCCGAAACCCTGGCCCATGATATGCGGGCGGGAATCCGTGTTGCCCTGGCCCCTTTGATTTCCGATCTGCCCATTGTGGCCGTCACCATGGTGGTCCTTGCCGGACTGTCGCAGTTTAACACCGTTCTGGGCATCATCTCTCTTGTTGGGGGCGCAGTGATCCTCAAGATGGGATGGGCGGGGCTGAAAACCTCCGGGGTAACCCTGGATTATTCGGACAAAGCCCCAAGATCCCTGTCCAAAGGGGTGCTGGTGAATGTCCTCAGTCCCCATCCCTACCTGTTCTGGATTTCCGTGGGGGGGCCGGCCGTAACAAGGGCCTGGCAGATTTCCCCTGGGGCTGCCGTTGGCTTTGTTTTTCTGTTTTACCTGCTGCTGGTGGGATCAAAGGTCATGCTGGCCGTACTTGTGGGCAGGTCCAGATCCTTTTTAAGCGGCCGGGGATACATCTGGACCATGAAGGCACTTGGATTGATGCTCTGCATCCTGGCATTATTTCTGGTGAAAGAAGGGCTGGTACTGCTGGGGCTGATGTAGACGGCCCCCAAAAAAAAACCTGCCCGGACGGTCCGGGCAGGCAGGTCAGATGAAAAAAGTGTAAGGGATCAGAAGTCAAACTCCCGGGAAGTCACGGTGTGCTCCATGCGCTGAATCCGCCGGTCGATATTGTCGAATTTGCGTTTGAGCCGCTGTATGGCCGACGCCCTGGATGTGGTGTAGGACTGGTAAAACTCCTGGTCGGTTTCATTTTCCAGGGGCATCACAGGTTCCGGTTTCAGCAGCAGGCCGGCCACGATGTAGAGGACGCCCGCCGGCCAGAATCCCGTGAACAGAAACAGGCCCAAGACAATGGCCCGGGTCCAGAATACCGAGATATCGAAATGCTCGGCCAGCCCCCGGCAGACCCCCATGAAGATGCCCTGCCTGGATCTGTAGATCCCGTTGGTGGCCGTCAGGATGTTCATCCTCTCCCTGAACCGCCTGTAGTGGCCCTGGCTGTGTCTGAAACCGCCGTATTTTCTTTTTTTATGATGGTATCTCATGATTTTCCTTTCTTCCGGCCCGGACCGGGCAGCACCTTTGGATTTTTTCGTGGCTGCCGGTCCGGTTTGCCGGATGCCTCACCTGCTATGGTGACTTTCTCTGGCGTTCGATGAGTATGGTTTCCAGCGCTTCCACCCGTTCCTCCATTTTGGACAGGCTGTTGAAGATGTCCTGAATCATCTTGGTCTCTTCAGCGTGGGTCTGCCGTTCCTTCTTGGATATGCCGCCGGTTTTGGCGGCCCGGATGATACCGATGATGATCAGGCCCAGGGTGGCGAGCGTCAGGATGCCTCCGCCGATACAGATTGCTACGATCATTGCGCCGTGCATGTGAAATTACCTCCTCCTAAGTGGGAACCATTCATGATTTTTATATGAAAGAACCACACAACCAGGCGGAATCTTTCATAGTTCGTTGTGGGCACGCCGAATAACATTCAAGGGCGGCCCATGGCCGTTATTTAGTATCATCATTCTTTTTGGATTGGGAGGATTTTAAGGCGGACAGTTCTTTCTCGATGTCATCGTCCGCGGCCAGGTCTTCAAAGGCCTCTTCCAGGGTGGATTTTTTGCCGAAGTTCACCATGTCTGCTTCGGCCTCCATCCGTTCGATGTGGTTCTCCATCTCGTCGAATTTCTGGAGGACTTCGGCGGAGTCCACCCGGCGGATTTCTTCCTGGGCTTTTTTCTTGCGCTGGGCACGGATATGGCGCTGGACCAGGAGGCGCTGTTTTTCCCTGGCGGATTTCAGTTTGTTCTCCAACTCCTGGATGTCATCCCGGTACTGTTCCACAATGGCGTTCAGATCGGTGAGTTCTTCTTCAACCGCCTCCACCCGCTGGGTGAACCTTCGTTTTTCCAGCAGGGCCTGCCGGGCCAGATCATCCCTTCCCTTGGCAACGGCCAGTTCCGCCTTTTCTGTCCAGAATGCTTCGCGGTCCCGGGTATCCTCCAGCAGGCGTTCCACCTTTTTGTGGTTGGCAATGGTGTTGGCACAGGAGGATTTGAGTTCGATCAAGGTGTCTTCCATTTCCCGGATCATGAGTTTGATCATTTTTTCAGGATCTTCCGCCTGGTCCAGCATGGAGTTGATATTGGAATTGACGATGTCTTTGAATCTGGTAAAAATACCCATGGTCTGTCTCCTTTGTTCGGTTATATGTCTCTGATGTATCGGTTTGTTCTTGGGGATCTGAAAGAGCAGAAAGCGTGCCATGTGATGGCCTTGGTTGAATTGCCTTTATTTTCAGCGGGTTGATGGAATTGATTTGGAAAGTCTGTTGTGGTATATTGTGCCAATAGTTGGCGATATTAACCATTTTTTCCGGCCGTCGGCCCAAAGGATCCCCCATGACGTATACGGATGTAAACGATTCTAGGACCAAACCCGTCTCCATGTCGGAAGCCCTCGGGCAGTCCGAAGCCTTTTTATCCTTCCAGGAGCAAATTTCTCAGGTGGCCCCCATTGACCGGCCGGTGCTGATTTTAGGGGAGCGGGGAACGGGAAAGGAACTGGCAGCCGCCCGCCTGCACTACCTGTCCAATAGGTGGCAAAAACCCCTGGTCACCCTGAACTGCGCCGCCCTGACACCCACGCTGATCGGTTCCGAACTGTTCGGCTATGAAAAAGGGGCATTTACCGGGGCCGGCACCCGGCAGATCGGGCGGTTTGAACAGGCAGCCGACGGCACCCTCTTTTTGGATGAGATCGGCAACATTCCCATGGAGGTTCAGGAGAAAATTTTAAGGGTGGTGGAATACGGCAGTTTTGAACGGGTGGGGGCTTCCCGTCCCGTGCAGGTGGATGTCCGCATCGTGGCGGCTGCCAATGTGGACTTGTCCCGGATGTCTGCGGCCGGAACCTTCAAGCAGGATCTTCTGGATCGCCTTTCCTTTGAGGTGATCTACGTGCCCCCCCTGCGCTTTCGAAAAGATGACATCCTGCTGCTGGCAAACCATTTTGCCGGCCGGATGGCTTTTGAGCTGGAGTGGTCTGAAATTCCGGAATTGAGTGCTGAGGCGGTGGCGGCCCTTGAGGCATATCACTGGCCCGGCAATGTCAGGGAACTGAAAAACGTGGTGGAACGGGCGGTGTACAAGAGTCCCACCCCGGTGATCCAAAAGATCTCCTTTGATCCTTTTTCATCACCCTACGAAAGCCTTCCCGGGCCGGCAGTGCCTTCCGTCCCGGCAACGGAACAAAAAAATCCTTTTCCCCCGTCATCTGAAAAGAAAGATTCTTTTCCCGGGCAGGATCTCAGGGAGCAGCCCTTGAAAGAGGCGGTGGCCCTGCTGGAAAAATACCGGTTAACCGAGGCCCTTGACGCGGCCCGGTTCAACCAGAAAGCCGCGGCCCGCAATCTTGGTCTGACCTATGACCAGTTCAGGGGCTTAAAGAAAAAACATGGCCTTTAATCCGGGGGCTTAAATCCTGAAGTCCAGGTTTCCATCATGGTCCAAGGGGAACACCCCGTTGGGATTCACCAGGGGATATACCAGCTGCTGCCGGGGATGAAGGGCATTGAAATTTATGGTCGGATTGAACTTTTGCAGCAGCCACAGGGGGATCTCCAGTTCGTTGGCGCAAAGCGTCCACAGGGTATCCCCGGATTTCACCTCATAGGTATCTGTTCCCACCACGTCGTAAGAGTCAAAGAAATCCTCGAGAATCTCCTGGTGATATTCGAACCGTTTTTCTTCAAACCCTGTCGAGCCGGCTCCGGGCAGGGGCAGCTTGATGGCCTGGCCGATGCTGATGGGCTTGCCGTAGGCCAGGCGGTTCAGGGTCCTTATTTTCTGGGTGGGGATACCCAGCCAGTCGGCGTAATGCCCCAGGGTTTCCCCGGGAACCACGTGGATTTCCCCCAGGATGTAGGATTTCTTTTCCCCTAGTTTTCTGACCTTTAGATCACTTGTGACCACCTGAAGATTGACGTCAGCCGGTACCTCCGGTGGCTTTGTTGCCGCCGGAGCAACGGCGATTTCGGGTTTAGTGGCTTGGGGGGCGGCCTTTTCCGGCACAGGTTTTTTCTGTGTTTCTTTTTGGCGTGCGGTTTTTTTCGTCTTTGCCTTTTTGACCGGGGGCAGCGGCTGGGTTTCAGGCGTTGCCGAAGCAACCATGACAGCCGCCGCCTCTTCCGTCTTTTTGGGTGTTGGGGATTTGTGTTCCTGGGATATGGCCTGCTTGGTCTTCTTTGGAATCGCCTCCCCGGCAACAGGTATTCTCAGGGTCTGGCCCACGTAGATGGTAGCCCGCCGGCTCAGGCCGTTGGCCATGATCAGGTCGTTGAGGGATACCCTGTGCGTTCGTGCGATGGCTCCTGCCGTATCTCCCTTGCTCACCCGGTGGAATTTGCTCGGCTTTTGCTTGTCGTAATAGAGGCCGGCCGTTGCCAATGTGATTCTTTCATGGGTGAATCCTTTGGGCAGACGGAGTTCATAGCCTTTCGGAATATACTTTCTGCCGTCGAATACCGGTTTTCTCAGGGCCGGGTTGAGTTTGTGGAGTTCGGCAAGGCTCAGCCCCAGGTTTTGCGCCAGTTGGGATGCCGGCACATACCCTGCCACCTTGAACCGGGTATAGCTGACGGGCCGGTCCAGGCGGATATCTCCGAAGTACCGGGTATAATTCTTGGCCACCTGCCGGGCGGCAAGGAATTCCGAATAAAAGTTTCTGGAGGCGAATTTAAAGGAGCGGCTGCGGTAGCTGGTGTAGATTTTGGGATAGGCCTTGTGTTGTTTTTTTGCCCGCCTCATGCCGTTCAGTCCGTGGTTGTATGCGGTGAGGGCCAGGGACCAGTCCTTGAGTTCCCCGTAATTGCGCTTTAAAAGTTTGGCCGCGGAATGGGTGGCAATAAAGGGGTCTCGCCGTTCATCCACCACATAGCCGATTTCCATGTACAGCCGGCCGGTACTCCTGGTGAACTGCCAGACGCCGGCGGCCCCGAATTTGGAATAGGCCGCCACGTTAAAGGATGATTCCACGCAGGGCAGATACACCAGGTCTTCGGGCAGGCCGTAGGATTTGAATATTTTTTTGAATTCGGGCACCAGCGCCCCGGAGCGGATCACCCCTTCCATGAAATGCTGTTTCAGGCCGGTCTGGATTCTTAGATTGCGGCTGGCCCGCTTGAATACCGAAGGGGTCGTATTCGCCCCGAAAAGGGCGGCCACCTTTTTTTCCTTTGCCGTGGCAGGGGCCTTGCCGGCGGCCAGCTTAGTCAGCACCGCCTTGTAATTTTTAATGGCCTTTTTCTTTACTTTCCGGTTCTGCTTGGCTGCCTTCCGTGTATTTTCCGGATTCAGCTTGACCGTCCCGTAAATGCGGGACAGGTCCCGGGCGTCATGGACCACCCCCTCCCCTCTGGAGTACTTGGTGAAGATATCAATCCAGAAGTCCACGTTGGGTTTGATCACCGGATATACCGGGAAGTCATCCGGGGCGGAAACGGAAGGTGCCCTGGTGGCGGCGGTCGCTGCCGGGCCGAAGGTGATGAACAATAGGCCTGCACTGAAAAGGCATATCATGCAGGTGCCAAAAACTCGCCTGGTCAAAAAAAGCATAGAATCTCCGGGTGTTGTTTCTTTCGCGCATGAACAAAACCCAATCTACCACATCAATGTCCGATTTTGAACAGGAAAGGGAAAATGGTGCTTGTCAAAGCTGGTTCACTGCTGCCCCAAGCTTTTCCACGGCCCGGGCCAGGGTCGCCTCATCCGCCATGGTATAGTTCAGCCGCATGGTCTCATGCCCCTGTGCAGGGTCGGTGAAAAAGAACTGCCCCGGAACAAATGCCACACCGTTTTCAATGGCCTTGCGGTAGAGTGCCAGGCCGTCAAGGCCCTCAGGGCCGCTGACCCAGAGAAACATGCCGCCGTCCGATTGAGATACCTTGAAATCTGCGGGCAATTGGCGGTGAAGGGCGTCTGCCATGGCTTTTTGCCGGGGGCGGTATATCTCTATGATTTTGGGAAGCTGGCGGTCCAGGTATCCTCCGGCCAGATATTCGGCGGCCAGGGCCTGGTTAAAGGTGGAGGTGTGCAAATCCACCCCCTGCTTGACCAGGACCAGCCACTCCCGGATGAATTTGGGGGCGGCGTAAAAGCCGATACGAAGGCCCGGGGCAAATACCTTGGACAGTGTGGAGATGTAGATAACGTTTTCCGGTGCCAGGGTTTTGATGGGAGGCAGGGCCTCTCCTCGGTAGCGCAGGGCAGAGTATGGATCATCCTCAATGAGCAGGGCGTTGTATGATTGGATGATTTCGGCAATTCTCACCCGGCGTGCCATGGTCAGGCTCCGGCCGGTGGGGTTCTGGAAGGTGGGTACCAGGTAAATGAACTTGATATCATGGTGCTTCAAGGTGTCTTCCAGAGCGTCGGGAACGAGACCCTCGTCATCCATTTCCATGGGGACGTATTCGGGCTCGTATGGGTTGAAGGCGGAAATGGCCCCCAGGTAGGTCGGGGCTTCCAGGGCGATTTTGTCCCCTTTTGAGATCATGAGCTTTGCTGCGGCATCCAGAACCCCCTGGGAGCCGGAGGTAATGTTGACGGCATCGGGAGATATACGGATGCCCCGTTGTTCCAGAAGGATCGCCACCTGTTCGCGCAGGGGAATGAAGCCTTCGGTCAGGTCATATTGAAAGGCACCCGATTGGTATGTGGCCAGGACCTTTTCGGTGAGTTCACCGAATATCTCCATGGGAAAGCTGTCCGGGGAGGGGATGCCGCCGGCAAGGGAGATAATACCCGGGCTTCCTACGACCTTTAGAATTTCCCGGATGGCATTGGCCTGCATCAATTGGGTACGGCCGGCTAAAAGCGCTTTATAATCCATGATTTCCTCCCTGTGAATCAGATAATTGATCAAAATGTTAAAATGACCCTATCAGGGGAAAAAGAGGATGGACAGATACAGATGCGATAAAAAATGGGCATAACAGATGGATTTGCCGGTCTATCTGATATGCCCGTACTTCGTTGTGTTTAGCTGAACTGGCTCCGGTCGATCTTGAACTTTTTAATCTTATAGTAGAGGAGCTGCCTGGAAATACCTAAGGCTTTGGCGGACTGGGAAATGTTGCCGCCGTGCCGGGCCATCACCCGGGTGAGGATTTCCTTTTCATTGTCCGCCTCCTGTTTTTTCAGATCCGGCTGGGGGACTTCCGGGGCAGGGGATGCTTCCGGCGGCTGAAAATTTTGGGCCGGGGTGTGCATAAAGGCCGGTGCGGGCGCTGCCTCATTGGACCGGCTCCGGATGGACCAGTTGGAAAAATGAGACTGGAGGTGGTTCATCCGGATGGTATTGCCGTCGCCGACAATATTCATGGCCCCTTCGATGACGTGTTCCAGTTCCCGGACATTGCCGGGCCAGTTGTAGATGCGGAACAGCTCAAGGACATTGTCCGATATGGATCTCACCTGTTTACTCAGCAGGATATTGTGTTTGCGGATGAAATGTGCCACCAGGATATCCAAATCCCCCAGGCGCTGGCGCAGGGGGACGATATGGATGAAGACAACCCCCAGGCGGTAAAAGAGGTCCGACCGCAAGGTGCCTTCGGCAATGGTGATTCTGGGGTCCCGGTTGATGGAGCTGATGATCTTCAGATCAATTTCCGTTTCCTTGAGCGCCCCCACCCGGCGCACCTTGTTCTCCTGGACGATCCTCAGGATCTTGGCCTGGAGACCCACCGGCATGGAGTTGACCTCGTCTAAAAATATGGTGCCCTTGGAGGTCCGTTCAAAAAGCCCTGCTTTGTTCACAGAGCCGGTAAAGGCCCCTTTTGAGGTGCCGAAAAGAATCCCCTCCAGAAGGTTTTCCGGAATGGCGGCACAGTTGACCGGGGTGAATTTCTGGTTGTTTCGGGCACTGTGGTTGTGGATGGCCCGGGCAAACAGTTCTTTTCCCGTCCCGGTCTCCCCGAATAGCATCACCGGGGACGGGGTCTGGGACGCCATGCGTGCGGAGCGGATGGCATCCTTGAAAACGGGATCTTCGCCGATGATGGAATCAAAGGTAATGGCACTGTCATTGAACCGGGCGTTCTGATCCGGTACCGGCATCGCCGCAATGGTATTCACCAGCATGTTATAGTCCCGGACAAAGCAAATGGCCCCGACCATCTGCTGTTTGTTGAACACCGGGAACACCGAATGCACGGTGTTGGCAAATTTCCCCATATGGGTCCGGTAGAAGTTGGGCTGATCAATGATGGGGATGCGTTTGGCAATGCACTGGAGGATGACGCTGTTATCCGGGGTGAGATCGTACACTTCAGTGACGCTTCGAAGGATAACATCCTCCCGGTTCAGTTCATCAATCCGGGACATGGCATCGTTGTAATACACGATGATGCCGTTGGGATCAGAGACAATTACGCCGTCGCTGAACTCGTCAAAGACGGAGAGAAAGTCGGCGTTGTTCAAATCGAATAAATACTTCTTAATATCATCGGGCATGGCATTTTTTCCTGTTTACACCCGTTTTGTGAATACGGGTTTTTCCAATGGAAAATTCAATCTATCAAATCTTTTACATGGTGTAAATAGACGGTGTCAGGATAGTGGGGGGAATTGGGTGGTTTACAGCTTGTTTTTCAAGGTGTAAATGCTGGATATGGTTTTTATAATAGTGAATAATCAATGGGCTGATTCCATATGTAAAACATTGTAACAGCCTCTTTGTCCGTGAAAAATACAGGTGTAAAATCAGAGCCGGTTTACAGGAACGTTTGCCAGTTTTTCCTCCAGGTATTCATCCATAAGGTCTTTGTATTTGTCTTCGGGATAGCGGCTGCTGCAGGCCCTGCAGCACAGGTAAACCTTGGTTCAGGTCCGTTTGATATAAAGCGCGCCCCCGCAGGAGAGGCAGCCGCCTTGCAGTTGGTGCCCGTTGGGCTGGGTCATGATATGTTTATCCCCCTTTAAATTTTTTCCATTATATTATATTGAACGGATAAAATAATACAAAAGCCCCGGAAGTCCATACAACGAGATCCCAAAATTTAGGAGTAAACGGCAAATGTCAGACAAAGCGGCCCGGTATAAACGGAGTTACCCCATTTCATGGGACCAGCTGCACAGGGATGCCAAGGCCCTGTCCTGGCGCCTCCACAATCCGGATAAAAAATGGAAAGGCATCGTGGCCATCACCCGCGGAGGACTTGTGCCCGCCGCCATCATTGCCCGGGAACTGGGCATTCACCTCATCGACACCATCTGCATCACCAGCTATGACTGGCAGTCCCAGGGGGAGGCCACCATCCTCAAGCCCATCGAAGGGGACGGGGAGGGCCTTCTGATCATTGATGACCTTGTGGATACCGGCTCCACGGCAAAGATCGTACGGGAAATGCTGCCCAAGGCCTATTTTGCCACGGTGTATGCCAAGCCTGCGGGCAAACCCCTGGTGGATGCCCATGTGACCGAGGTGAGCCAGGATACCTGGATTCTTTTTCCTTGGGACTCTGAATCCCAGTTTGTAGCCCCCATTGCTGGGCAGTGAAAAGTTGGGCAGTGAAAATGGCCTTTTTTCCGAATTTCTTCGTTGCATGATATGTTTAAATCCTCGGCGTACTTCGTGTACGCCTCCGGTTTAAACATATCATGCGCCTTGAAATTCGAAAAAAATTCTCATTTTCTTGACGTGGAAATTATTATCCCCGTCCGGTTTGCACCGGACGGGGATAATATTTAGAGACTTTGGCGTTATTATTTTTTATCTATGATGTTTTTGTGGGCCATCAGGCGGATGGCGTTGATGCGGATGAAGCCTTCGGCGTCTTCCTGGTTGTAGCCGCCCTCAATGTCCATGGAGGACAGGTCCTGGTTGTACAGGGAGGAGGGGGAGGTCCTGGCAATGGGGTAGGCCACGCCCTTGTATAGCTTGAGGGTGACCTCGCCGTCGATGACCTCCTGGCTTTTGTCCATGGCGGCCATGAGGAACTCCATTTCCGGGCTGAACCAGAAGCCGTTGTAAACCAGTTCGGCGTATTTGGCGGCCAGCATATCCCTCAGACGCATGACCTCGCGGTCCATGGCGATGCCCTCGATGTCCTTATGGGCTTCGTGGAGGATGGTGCCCCCCGGGGTTTCGTAAACGCCCCTGGATTTGATGCCCACAAAGCGGTTTTCAACCATATCCAGGCGGCCGATGCCGTTTTCACGGCCCAGCTGGTTCAGGTATTCGAACAGTTCCAGGGGATCTGTTTTTTCCGTTCCGTCTTCCAGGTTTTTCACCCGGACCGGGGTGCCGTCCTTGAATTCAAGGATGATGTTGGTGGGGGTCTCCGGGGCGTTTTCCGGGCTGACGGTATGGGAGTAGATGCCCTCTTCGCAGATGGTGCCGGGATCTTCCAGTATGCCGGCCTCATGGGAGATGTGGAGCAGGTTGTCATCTTCGCTGTACGGCTTGGATGCGGTCTGCTTGGTGGGAATCCCGTGCTTTTCCGCATATTCCAGAAGGTCGGTACGGCCCTTGAACGCATCCAGGAACGCCTTGTTTTTCCAGGGAGCGATGACCTTGATTTTGGGGTTCAGGGCATAGTAGGAAAGCTCGAACCGGACCTGGTCGTTCCCCTTGCCCGTGGCGCCGTGGGAGACATACTCCGCCCCCACTTCCCTGGCAATTTCAATCTGCTTTTTAGCAATCAGGGGTCTGGCAATGGCGGTGCCCAGAAGGTAACGGCCTTCATACAACGTGTTGGCCTTGTACACCGGGAAAATATAATCCGTGACAAACTCTTTTCTCATGTCCTCGATGAATACCTTGGACGCCCCGATCTTAAGGGCCTTTTTCTCGGCTGTTTCGAAATCTTCCTGCTGGCCGATGTTGGCCATGTAGGCAAAAACTTCGTATCCTTCTTCCAGCAGCCATTTGAGAATTACCGACGTATCAAGGCCGCCGGAATAGGCCAGAACCACTTTACCCTTTGCCATTAGTTACTCCTTGTATATATAAAGTTGCGTATCCTGTTTTAAGCATCCGCTATTAATGCAGAAAAATCTTGAAATAGTCAAGGGGACAGAGTATAAAAAGTGCATATTTTTTTAATTTTTATGCATAAATATGACTGGATGCCATGACCATTGCTTCTGAACTTCATCTGCTGCTGTCCCAGGGGGTTACCGGAAACCAAACCCAGCTGGTAGAGGCCCTGAAAGAGCGCGGGGTGCACACCACCCAGTCCTCTGTGTCCCGGGCCCTGAAAAAGATCAACGCGATCAAGGGCCAGGACGGGAACGGGAATACGGTATGGGCTCTTGCCCGCACCGAACTTAAGGATACGGGTTTTTTCGATTCCCTGGTGACCAGCATTGCCCATAACACCCAGCTTATCGTTATCCGCACCCGTCCGGGCACGGCCAATACCGTGGCCAAATTC
>MDTD01006777.1_pt1 | contig 12292 bp, 9 predicted proteins | sample 811221 | NCBI WGS metagenome assembly MDTD01 (sample SAMN05326646, study PRJNA326480) | marine metagenome | isolation source: seawater | place: Pacific Ocean: South West | collected 2011 | reverse complement strand
CGTGGACTTTGAGTTGAAATCCCAAATCTTTGGCTTTGCCCAAAATTTGCGCGCCGTGTTTGGGGGTAAAAGCCCCCTTCTCGATAAAGATGTCACAGGCGGTAGCGATGCCTTGTGCTTTGACGGCGGGCAACATTTCTTCGGTCACCAAGTCCACGTAGTCATCGATGTTGTCTTTGTACTCAGGGGGGAGGGCGTGGGCGCCGAGAAAGGTGGCACACACGTCAACGGCATGGGTGTCATGGAGCCGCTGGTGTACTTGCAAACATTTGAGCTCACTGGCGGTGGAAAGGCCATAACCGCTTTTGCCTTCGACGGTGGTCACGCCTCGAGCCAACATGGCATCGAGGACCGCGGTGGCTTGTTGCACCAGTTGGTCGGCGTGGGTGTCACGCACCGCTTTCATGGTGTTGAGAATGCCCCCGCCAGCCTGCATGATTTCGGCATAGGTGGCACCCCGCGCACGCATGGCAAACTCTTCGGCCCGATCGCCGGCAAAGGGTATGTGCGTGTGACAGTCGATGAGGCCGGGCATCACGCAGCCCCCCTGGGCATCGATGGTTTGGGTGATATTGAATTCTGTGGGGCGCTCTTTGCTTTTGCCCACCCAATGGATTGTGTTGCCGTCAATAATGACTTCGCCTTTGGGAATGACCCCCAACGGATTGTTTTTGTCGCCGGACATGGTGTAGACGGCGCTGGCATTATCGATGAGCAACATGCGTTTTAAGAGTCCTTGGCGTAGGTTAAGCCGGGAATCATCACTTCTCGCTCGTGAGCGACGGTGATGGCTTCGTCGTAACCGGCATCGGCATGGCGCATGACACCCAAGGCGGGGTCGGAGGTTAAAACGCGTTCCACGCGCGCGCCGGCTTCATCGGTGCCGTCGGCCACGATCACCACTCCCGAATGCAAACTGTAGCCCATGCCCACGCCGCCCCCATGATGAAAGGAGACCCACGTGGCGCCATTGACCGCGTTGGACATGAGGTTGAGCAACGGCCAGTCGGCCACGGCGTCGGACCCGTCTTTCATGGCCTCGGTCTCGCGATTGGGACTGGCCACCGAACCACTGTCGAGGTGGTCACGACCGATCACGATGGGGGCTTTGACTTTGCCAGATTTCACCAGCTCATTGAACGCCAGCCCCGCCTTAACGCGTTCACCGTAACCCAGCCAACAGATGCGTGCGGGCAAACCTTGAAAGGCGATTTTTTCTTGCGCCATATCGAGCCAACGCATGAGCGACTTTTTGTGCGGGAACAGTTCGCGCAAACAGTCGTCGGTGACTTTGATGTCCTCAGGGTCGCCTGAAAGGGCCACCCACCGAAAAGGCCCCATGCCTTCGCAAAAGAGGGGCCGAATGTAGGCAGGCACAAAGCCGGGGTAATCGAAGGCACGGTCACACCCACCCAACTGGGCTTCGGCCCGCAGGTTGTTGCCGTAATCAAAAACAGGCACGCCGTCGTCGAGCCATTCGAGCATGGCGTTCACTTGTCGGGCCATACTTTTCCGAACTTCTTGCAGGAGGCCCTCTTTGTTGCTCTCACGTTTTTCTGCGTACGCTTCTAAAGAGGTGTCGGTGGGGACATACCCGTATAACGGATCGTGGGCAGAGGTTTGGTCGGTGATCAAGTCCGGCATAAATCCCATTTGACGCAGCTGCGGGAAAACCTCGGCCGCGTTGCCCAGCAAGCCAACGCTCAAGGGTGTGCCAGCGTCTTTGGCTTCTTGCACCCAGTTCATGGCTTCGGCCAAATCGCTGGCTTTTTTGTCCAAGTAGCGGGTTTCGAGGCGACGGTCTAAGCGATGTTCGTCGATTTCGACGGCCAAGCAAACACCGCCGCACATGGTCACCGCCAAAGGCTGTGCACCGCCCATGCCGCCGAGGCCCGCCGTGAGTACCACCTTGCCACTCAAATCGCCATCGGTGTCGAAATGGGTGCGTGCCGCTTGGGCGAAAGTTTCGTAGGTCCCCTGAACAATGCCTTGGGTGCCAATGTAAATCCATGAACCCGCTGTCATTTGGCCGTACATCATGAGGCCCTTTTTCTCGAGCTCGTCAAAATGGTCCCAGTTGGCCCATTTGCCCACCAAGTTGGAGTTGGCGATGAGCACGCGCGGGGCGTCGGGGTGACTTTTGATGACCCCCACCGGTTTGCCAGATTGCACCAAAAGGCTTTCGTCATCGTTGAGGGTTTTGAGGGTGGCCACGATATTGTCAAAGGCTTCCCAGTTGCGAGCCGCGCGACCACGGCCGCCGTACACCACCAACTCAGCTGGGTTCTCTGCGACGTTGGGATCGAGGTTGTTGCAGAGCATGCGCAAAGCCGCTTCTTGAAGCCAACCTTTACATTCGAGCGCTGAGCCGGTTTTTGCTTTGATGATACGTTCAGACATAGGATTTCCCTCCAACAAATCTCAAAAAGCCCCGGCAGAATGACAAGAGTGGCGGGGGGAGGCAAGCCTTTTATTGGCCGTGAAGGAGGGGGTAAACCAGCAGGGCGGGTTTTTGCACAAAGTTCGAGCCGGGACTCCACAAACCCACCGCTAACACCCGATTATCATTTGAAAACCGGACTTTTGTGAGGTTCCCAGCATGCGATTGCTCTGCAATGGGTTCGCCCGTTTCAGCTTTGAATAGAATGACTTTCTTGTCCCAGCCACCCGTGGCCACCCAACGACCATCGGGCGATAGGCCACCCGTCACCGTAAAGCCACGGTGACCAACATAGTTCATTTTTTGCTCCCAATTGTACAAGTCGAAGAGGAGGGCGCCACTGTCTGCACTTGGGTCGGGCAATAAATCGTTTTGCTCGGCTTCAAAAATTTCGGGAGAACGAAAGGCCTTTTGATGCGCGTAGGTAATTAAGGCTTGTTGCCTGTTGGGTTGAACGACCAAGTCAGTGGCGGGCCCTGGCAGTTTGAATTGAGACACCACAGACAAGCTTCCCCCGGATGACAAGCGCCCAAAGCTTTTGGCGGTGAGTCCTTTTTCGTTGGGGGCACGTGGACCGATTTTCAGTTGCTGGGTGCCTTGGTTGTAAAAAGGGTCAAGCTCCCAAAGGCGCAAATCGGGCAACATCAAATCAAGTTCAGCCGGCAAACACAAATCACAAATGGCCACCGTCACGTCATGGAAAACATAAGGCCCGATGTTCAAGCTTTTAATTTGGCCCTTCAGCACATCTTGTCCCTGGATAGAGATGCGTTCGTCGGACGTGGAAGAGACCAGTTGGCTGCGAACGATGGGCAGGGTCTCTTTAGGGTTCCATCCCGTTCGAATGGCGCCCTTCGGGCTGTAGGTGATGAACAAAAGACGCTTGGAGCCAGTTTGCTTGGTACGCAGCCCAAAATTGTTGTCGCGATGGGAGGTGAGTACCAATCGCTTTAAAGTGCCATCGTCACTGGCCACCAATAAATGGTCGTCAGACTCAAATGCCAGCCCCCGAATCATGTCGAAAGCCACCTGGGTTTGGGCCCAGACCTGGAGGGTGTCACGCTCCAAAACGCGCACAAAACCGTCCACCGAGCCCACGGCCAATCTTTGTCCGTTTGGTGAAAAAGCCACGCGACTTAAGGCTTCGCCTTCAAAAAAGATACGAGGGGGCGTTTCGTTTTTCAAACCAAAAACCCGCAAGGCACCATCGGTGGAAACGGTGGCCACTGCGTCGTCATTAGGAGAAAAGCTCATATCGAGACAGTCGTACTCCGCGTCGTGCAAAGGTGCGCGCCATAGAAAATCACTGTCCCCCCAAGAGGCCAAGGTAAGTTCTTGGTTCTTGAGGACATGGTGTCCAAAAGCAAGGAGGGGATTTTGCTGACCCAAAGCAAGGGAGTACACGAAGTCTTTGTCGTTGAAACTCACGGGATGACCTACCAGGGTTCTCGAGTCGTTTTTAAATTGAAGTTGGGCCGGCGGTTTCGCGGCCGTTTGACAGCCTCCCAAGCACAATGGGAGCAGGATGCTGGCAGGTAAAAATAGAAACTTGATAATTTGAGGGGCTCGCACGTTTAAATCAGTCCTTCGGTGGGTTCTTCCAGTATTTTTTCTTTTGGGCCTGTTTGGCAATGATGTTGAACATTTTTGGGATGATGGTGGTGTTACCACGGTTGGCCAGCCAGATGGGAACATTGCCACCAGGGTAAGTATACAGATAGTAACTCACCAAGGTGGATTTGCCTTTGTTCTGAGGGGAAAAGATCCAATGTCCTCTATTGATATCTACGCGGACGGTGTCGTCAGGTAAGGGTGGGGCCAGTTCATTCGCCACATCCCATTCCATTGTAAAAGTGCGTTGGCCATCTGAACCTACCGAGGTGCTGTTGGTGGTGCTCAAAACGTAGTCTCGGTTAGAAATGAAGGGCAGTTCTAGGAATTGATAAGAGTATGCGGTTTTCCCCTCTGTTTTGAGGACCTTGGATTTCAAGGTGTAGGGCATGAAATCTTTGTAGTTGCCCACATCATTGATCACATTTCGCAGCACCCAAGGCGGCAATGGAATTTCCATTTTACCCGTGACTTCATTGACGGGTCGGCCCTTTTTTTCGCGCTTGAAAATCTGAATGGTGCCATCGTCTTTTGCCAGTTGCCATCCGGGCCCTTGCTGGGCTTCGGTGGGTTGTTCCGAAAACATCAAAAGCAAAAAACCAACCGTGAAGAGACTTAAGAAGCGTTTCACTGGCTGATTCCTTTCGCGGGAAGGCAGGGGAACAACGATCCGTTACTTTTGGGACCAAAACGTGAGGCTCTTTTGCACATTTTGGCGAATGAGCGATAAATCTTCTTGTACGAAGGCACGGGCCAAACGCCGGGTCAAAAAGAGCGAGAACAAACCATCCAATACTTTTTCAATGTCTTGGAGCGCAGCGGCACGTAAGAAGACCACCTCGTCCACTGGTAAGTTGAGTTTACGCCCACCGCGAGATGCGGGGTTGGCTTCTTCGTCCGTTTCACCATCGGCCAAAAGGTTGGGAAGTTTGACCCCCGACAAAGAGCCGTCCAGCCCGTTGATCACGAAGGAGTAGACTTGCCCGTCCAAGGCCAGCATGAGCCCCAACGATTCAATGAAAGCGCCTCGACGAATGGCTTGATGCAGCTCACCAGAACCATCCAAACCCGTACCGGAGAGGGCCACTTTTGTATTCGAACCGTCGGCTGCTTTAAGAAGAATCTTTTGCCCTGGGGCAAAGAGCACATGTGGGTTGGTGAACCGACTGGTACAGTCGCTGCCCAGGTCCGACGTGGGAATGGCCCAATCGTGGGCTTCAAGATGAAAAAAGAGCCAGGTGAGAAACTCAGGGCCCAGGAATTGCTTTTCTAAAGGGATGCTGCGGGGCATGCCCGTGGCGGTTTGTTGATCGTCAGGGCGCATGATTAGGTGTCCAGCGTGTGTGTTTGAAAGTGAATGGGTTCGAAGGCAGGGGAGGCTTCGAGATTTTCGAGCATGCCCATGGAACGCATGTTGAGATCGTGCCTGAATGCCCGCTGCCCATAGGTGGCTTGGTGGAGTTTAACTTCAAAGGTGCGCTCAAACAGCACCTGCAAACGTTCGACAGGGCCTTTGCTTCGGGAGAAAATACGAACCTCATGGGTGGTGAAATCCCAAACCACATCTACCAGCCGGGTTGCAGGCAGTAACTTGCGACGCAGTTCACCTCGAATGCCTGCCTCAAAAGCTTCGAGCATGGCTTTGGTGGGTTTTTCGCCGGTTTCTTCTTCGAACTGCCGGGCGCGTTCTGCAATCCGTGCGCGGAGGTAATCCTTGGGGTATTTTAACTCGTCTTCACGATAGGTGATTACCAAGTGGTCGCCAAAAATAAAATCGTGATGCATGAGCGGTAAATCATCTTGGAGTGGGGCGTGGGAGGGCACCCAGCCGGCCGCCATCATGCTTTCGCCTTCTTCGCTGAGCGGCATGAAGCGCCGGGGCTCCACCGCTTGTTCAAACTTTTGCCCCGGGTTGGAGGGCAGGTCGCCCTCTAAAAACAATCGGTGATAGGTCATTGCGCCTTTGAGTATGCCCACTTTGGCTCCTTTGAATGTTGGAAAAGGCTTAATTTTCTAGGCGGAATTGGTCAACGGGGGGCGTAAAAATGGATTAAAATTGTGTCCATTGGATTGAAACCCGCTTCTAACTATGGCAAAGCTGTCACCATTATGGGGATAAAGAGCGCCTTTTGTGCTCTCAAAATAAAAAATATTCTTATAAAACAGATGCTTAAATATTTGGAACACGGTTTGCCTACACATGGGCACAATCGTTCAGGCTGCATGGGCAGCCGATTAACTTTGGGAGAAAAAATATGCAGAAGATTAAAGGTATCTTTGCCTTAACATTGTTCGCGCTGCCCATGTTGGTAGCTTGTCCACCGATGGAAGAAGACGGTGGCGAAACCGAAACTGGGCTCGCTTGTGACCCAGAAAACCCCACTGAGTGCCCGGATGACCAGATTTGTCACCCATATGCTCGTGTTTGTGTGGCCAACTGCGCCATGGTTGAAGATGCCTGCTCAGAAGAGCTCGACAACTGCGGTACCGAAGAGCCTTTCGTGAACATCTGCGAATGCACCAGCACCGATACCTGTGGTGATGATGAAGTTTGTCACCCTGTGACCCATTTGTGCGAAGACACTTGCGACCCAGCCAACGATACTTGTCCGCTGGTGGGCAATGAGCAGTGGGTTTGTTACGCGGTGGAAGGCGAAAGTTATGATGTCGACCAAGGTGATGCGGGCGTGATGACCTATGACGTTTATGCCTGTCAGCCGCCTCCAGGTTCCTGCACCGGTAACGAAGAAATCTGCGATGCCGACACCGAACATTGCGGTCTTGACGGTCAATGTGCCCCCAACTGCACCAACAACAATGCAGTGGGCGACGAAAACGAATCTGGCCATGTGTGTATGTCCACGGGTCGTTGGATCGACAAGTGTGAAGATGCGGACTGTGAAGCCGGTACCATTTGTGACATGGACGTCACGAGCGACAACTTCAACTACTGTGTGGATTTGTTGACCTTGCCTTGCGACACCAATGGTGAGTACTACACCGACGCTGACGGTGCAGACCACGTTTGTGTGGATGGCACCTGGGAAGACGCTTGTAGCGCTGACGACTGCGCACCTGAGTGGAAGCTGTGTCAGGATGACATTGACAAGTCCACTTTCAACGAATGTGATGAAGCTGACAATGTCACCAACACTGGGTGCGACGGTGCAGCCTCTTTCACCGAGTCACGTCACGCTGATGGTCCCATCATCCATCACTTGGTGTACGATGTGGGTGACGATCAATCGTTATGCTCGAACCAGGCAGGAACCACAGCTTATACGGTTTCCTTCCACTACACCGACCCAACGGGGGACGCTCATATCACCAACTCAGGTGGATACTATGACTTCCTGTGGGCCGAGGACGACTCGGGCAGCGACGTATCAAGCAACGCTTTGATGTTTGATACAGACGCCACGGGAGCCATGGGTGATGCCAGCATCGTGATTTGTTTCGTGAGCGCGCCTGAGAGCCTGGCGCTGCAAATCGCCGATGAGGCCGGGAATGTGTCCAATGTGGCCTGTGTGACACGCGCCGACTTGGAGCCGGTTGATGGCGAGCCCAGCGAAGGTCAGCCCAGCGAATAAATTTCGCTAACGCTCAAAGCTTTGAGCCTTCAAGCCCGCGTTCTTTGGAATGCGGGCTTTTTTTGTGGGTCAAAATCATCTATGGTTTGCTCATGAAACAAGAATTTTCGTGGAAATGGGTGGGCATTGCATTCGCGGTGTTCGTGGTCTCTGAGAGCATCATTGGGGCAGTGATTGGCCAATATGTGGTGGGCCAATACGTCTCGCATAACCTTCAATTTTTGATGCAAGGGTTGTGCAACGTGGGGTCCTATTTCGTGGGTGGTTTGCTCATCGGGTTGATTTCACCCGGCATTCGCATTTACGAACCCGCAGCGGGCGCTTTTTTGGCGGTGGCGGGGACTCTGATTTTGACGGTCTTCAGCCCCTTCACCTTTTTGGCTTTTTCCATGCCCAAGATGATTGTGGGGGGCGCCATTGCCTTTTTTCTAGCCCTCACGGGTGCCAAACTGGGCGAACGCATCACTGGGAACAAAGTCCCTTAGATTTGCTTTTTGATCTCGTCTTCTTTGAAGTTTTCACCGTCGAAGCGATAGATGAATTCTTTGTCTTCGTTGGTGGTGGCCAAACACACGGGACGTCCCCAAATGGCTTGGACATTCTTCAAGGTTTCGCGGCAGTAGTTCACGTCCAGATCCACACCCTCATGGGTGTGAGAGAGCAGTAACTCACCCCGGTTTTCATGGTTGGCGTTCACCACCGCGATAAGTGGTTGGCCAAAATTAGTCAGTTGCGTGAGCATTTTTTGTTTCACGCCCTGGAATTCGCGGGTATCGATGACCCATTCTTGCCGTTTTTTGTCGTATTCGTAGGCAAAGAAACCCTCTTTGCGACAAAACTCTTCGGTGAGGAATTCATCGATGAAGGTGACATCACAATACAGTTTGCGAACCTGGAATATCTTTTCTTGGCCCAATCCCAATTGGCGGTCCCACTGACCGCGCTCTGCCATTTCATCACAATCGTCCCATTCTTTGCCAAACTGTCCTTTGTTCCAGCGGTCTTCAATGTGACGGAAGAGTTCGATACCGAGTTTATAGGGGTTGAGTTGCTTTTTGCTCGTGGCCATCACGCCCGAATGACGATCGCAGAAATCGATAAGTTCTGAGGATTCCATGACCTTTTCGCACATGAGTTTTGCGTGCCAATAGGAGGCCCAACCCTCGTTCATGATCTTAGTCATGGCTTGCGGCGCAAAATAGTAGGCCTCTTCACGCAGCATATCGAGGACGTCCCTTTGCCAGCGTCGGAGTGGGGCGTGATTCATCAAAAAGCCCATGACGTCGCGTTCTGGACGGTTGGGGAAACGCGCGGCTTCCTCTCGTTCCCTTTGAATCTTCTCTTTTTGGCTTTGCACGAAAGAGTCAGGATTGATGTACTTCTCCATGTACTCTTTTTCGTTGGGGATAAGGTTGACGTCGTGATCCAGCCCGTCCATACGCGGGATTTCCACCGATTCGTTGGGGTTGGCCTCGGGTGGCTTATAGGGCGAGTAGTAATCGATGAGGTTATCGATGCTCAAGCATTTGTCGATGAAGCCTTCTACTGGGTCTAGACCGTATAAATCGATGTATCGTCGAATGCGCGCCGCATGATTGGCCATTTCGTCCATCATTTTGCGGTTGGTGTGTTGGAATGTGAAATTGTTTTTGAAAAAGTCGTTGTGGCCACTCACATGGCACATCACCAATTTTTGGTCGATGAACGCATTACTTTCGAGCAAATAGGCGTAGCAGGGGTCGTTGTTAATGACCATCTCGTAAATTTTGTGCAGTCCATATTCGTAGCTTTTGGACATACGCTCGTATTCCATGCCCCATTTCCAGTGAGGGTAACGGCTGGGAAAACCGCCGTAAGAGGCCACCATGTTGATTTCGTCGTAGTCGAGCATTTCGTAAAAGCATTCGAACATGTCGAGGCCGTAGCCTTTGGCGATGCCTTCTACTTCTTGCTGTAAGTCCAAAAGTTCGATGGGTAACTTGCGCGCCATGGTTTATCGACCCGTTCCTAAGAAATCTTTGATGGAGTTATAAATGGCGTCTTTGTTCTTGATTTCAGAGAGAGCCATTTTGTCGTGATCTTTGAGTTTGTCACGCAAATCTTTAATGAACTGACCCGAGCCATAAGGGGATTCCACTTGGCCATAGGAAAATTGATTGGAGACAGGAAGAATCTTTTCTTTGAGTATGCCCACGCAGGTGCGGGTATCATCCACGGACCAATTGTCACCGTCAGAAAAGTGAAATGGGTAGATGTTCCAGTCCGCCACCGCGTAATCTTGTTCAATGATTTCTGCGCAGAGCTTGTACGCTGAGGAAATCATGGTGCCACCCGATTCTCGGGTCTTGAAAAAAGTGTCCCGGTCCACTTCACGGGCCACTGCATCGTGAATGATGTAACGGCTTTCGACCCCGTCATAGTTGCGACGCAGCCAAGTATCGAGCCAAAAACTTTCGATACGAACGATTTCTTTTTGCTCTTCGCCCATGGAGCCCGAGACGTCCATCATGTAAATGATGACCGCGTTGCTTTGGGGTTTGCGCACTTCGTGCCAGGAACGATAGCGTTTGTCATCGCGAATGGGAACAATGACTGGCTTGTTGGGGTTATAATTCCCCATTGAAATCTGCCGCCGTAAGGCTTGTTTGAAGGTGCGCTTGAAGTGGCGTAGGGATTCATTTCCCACCGTGCTGATGCCCGTGTACTTGACGGACTCTGTGGTGAGGTTTTTAGACCCTTTGTTTTCAATGCGGGGCAGCTCCAGTTCTTCACCCAGCATGTCCGCCAGTTCTTCGAGTGTGACTTCAGTTTCCAAGGCGTGATCGCCGGCCTCGGAACCTGCTTCTCCCGGCTGACCTTCACCGTCGCCGGGTTGGCCATCCACGGCATCTCCCGGCTGGCCTTCACCTTGTCCCACGCCACCTTGGCTTTTATCTCCAAAACGAAACTGGGGCAGGTCGATGCGGGGGACAGGAATGGTGATCTTATCCTTCCCCTGTTTGCCGATCAGTTCACCCTTTTGGATGTAATTTTTAAGATTCTCTTTGATCTTACCGCGGACGATATCCTTGAAACGGCTTTGATCGTTATGAATCCGAAGGGACATTCATGACTCCTGACTGATCTATTTCTCAGACTTGGTATCACCACGTGCGAAAATACTGGCCACGAAGTTCAACACATCGGTGGCGCTCTCTTCGTTGTACCCGTAGTTGCGAATTAGCCGCTGTTTGACGATATCGATCTTTTCCTGGGTTTCTTTGTCTACGACATTGGAAACCAAGGTGGTAAGTTTGATGGTGTCTTTTTGGTCTTCGAAGAGTTTTTTCTCCAGGGCGCGGTGGAGACGCTCATTGGTTCGGTAATCGAACTTTTTACCGTCAACGGCTAAGGCCCCAATGTAGTTCATGATCTCCCGGCGGAAGTCGTCTTTGCGACTTTCAGGGATATCGATTTTTTCTTCGATAGAGCGCATGAGTCGCTCATCGGGCTCTTCGTACTGACCGGTGTATTTGTTTTTCACCTTCTCTTTTTGCACATAGGCCTTGATGTTATCGATGTAGTTGGCACACAACTTAGAAATGGCGTCTTCGTCGGCAGAAATGGCGCGCTGCACCTCGTTTTTGACGATTTCTTCGTACTCTTGACGCACCACCTGGATGAGTTCACGAAAACGTTTTTTATCGTCTTCGTTGGTCACCAATGAATGGCCTTTGAGACCCGCTTCGAGCTCATTCAACACCAAAAAGGGATTGATGCTGCTTTCGCTTTTGTCGCTCACGAGTGCATTGGATATTTTATCTTGCACATATCGTGCAGAAACGCCGCCCAGGCCTTCGCGAGAGGACTGTTTGCGCAGCTCTTTCACGCTGTCCTCGGTGAAGCCTTCGAGGGTTTTGCCATCGTACAACTTCAATTTCTGCAGCAAGGTTAGATTGTACCCCTTGGGTTCTTCCAGTCGGGTGAGAATGGCCCACATGGCTGCCATTTCCACCGTGTGCGGTGCGATGTGTTTGCCTCGGATGGTATCGTTGCTGTAATCGCGCTTATAGATGCGAATCTCTTCGGTGAGCTTGGTAATGTACGGAATGTCAATTTTGACGGTACGGTCACGCAATGCTTCCATGAATTCGTTGGCCACCAGCTTTTTGTATTCGGCTTCGTTGGTGTGCCCAATAATAACTTCGTCAATATCGGTTTGGGCGAACTTTTTCGGTTTAATCTTATGCTCTTGGGTTGCGCCCAATAAATCATAAAGAAACGCCACGTCCAGTTTGAGAATCTCGATAAATTCAATGATGCCGCGATTGGCCACACAGAACTCCCCGTCAAAGTTGAAGGCGCGGGGGTCGGAGTCTGAACCAAACTCTGCGATTTTGCGATAATTAATGTCGCCCGTGAGTTCGGTGGAGTCTTGATTCTTCTCGTCTTTGGGTTGGAATGTTCCGATGCCGATGCGGTCTTGTTCTGAGAGCAACAAGCGCTTGATGCGACAGTGGCTCCAGACTTTTTGCAAGTCGCCGTGGTAATGCTCCATGAGCAACCGGAAAATATACCGGCTCGAGGGGTTCAGGTCGCCCTTGATGCGGATGGGGTATTCTTCACTGCCCAGTTTGAGATCCACTACCGCTTGGTCCCGAAAATCAAAGGG
>MDTD01000809.1_pt1 | contig 12292 bp, 8 predicted proteins | sample 811221 | NCBI WGS metagenome assembly MDTD01 (sample SAMN05326646, study PRJNA326480) | marine metagenome | isolation source: seawater | place: Pacific Ocean: South West | collected 2011 | reverse complement strand
TTGTTGTCGAATCGACAAAGAACAAGCGAACACCAACCGAGGATGCATCATCGACAAGCACGTTCTCCATCCATGCACCGGTCGCATTGATTTCAATCGCTGCAAAAGCAATTCCAGGCGATGTTGCTCCTGATGATCCTGTTCCTCGAACAGTTAGGTTGGTGAAATCAGCCGTTTCGTAATTCGTATAGTTGGTGTGATTGTTCTTGTCAAGGTACACACCTCGATACATGCTGTTGCTGATGTCAACATCTCGGAACACGGCTCGAGTGTACCCCGAATCATCGATATGGCGGACAATGATTCCAGTGTCGCTTTTATCGATGCTCAAGTTTTCGAACAGCGGGACACTGTCTTCAACCCAAACACCGGCTGCTTCACCAAGCACCGAACCAGAAATGTTGTCCATGACAATATTTCGGTACAAGCCACCTGATGCGCCCCAGAGATTCAATCCACGAAGCAAATGATCCGTGAAATACGCACCTTGGACAATCGGTGTTGAACCATCCCCAACTGACAAACCAATGCCGTAACGCCAATCGTTTTGGAACGGGATATTTCGGCCTGCTTGTTCGACATGCAAGTCACGAATGACTGGAGAGGAACTACCGAACATATCGATTCCAACACGGTCCGGATTGAAGATGGTCACATTGTTGAGAATAGGATTTGAGCCATACAATGTCATACCATAGATGGCATTTTCGATGTGCAAATGGTTGACCGTGCTCCCACGCCCGTTGGAGGAAGAATTGAACTGAATACCTTCATGATCGCCTGTTGTTGAGGAGCTTGAGAGAACGACAGGACATGTCGACGTTCCTTGAACCGTTAGTCGGCCATCGACATAGATTCGGATACCAGGCGACATGACAACATTCGTGCATGAAGTGATGAGCAACTCATCCTGAACGTTAACGAAGTAATCACTGGTCAATGATACCGTACCTGACCATGTCGTAGTTGCTCTTCCTGAAGTCTCAGCAACATTGTTTTCAGGTGCGAATGGGTGAACCATTGGAGAGATGGACATGAACAAGAGAAGGAAGAGCAAACCGAACGCAAGGAATGTTTGCTTTCTCTCCATAGTTAGCCAACCAAAGCGATAGCATTTGAAGCCACCCTTCGCCTGTGCAAGCAGCAATCGAGACCCGAATCGATAAAACCTGTCTCGTAAAGGCCGCTCCGTGCCAGAAGCATTCGTCCTCGTGAAGACCGAACCGTCGCATGAACGCGATGTCTATCTCGCATTGACATCGCATGACGCAGTCAAGGAGGTCCATGCTCTCTACGGTGAATTCGATTTGCTCGCACATGTGAGCAGTGAATCCGCGAAAACACTCACCACGCTGTTGATGAAAGACTTCAGAACAATCGAAGGAATCCGAGACACGCAAACGCTAATTGCGGTCGAATATTGAGGTGTAAAGATGGCGATAGGTTTTGTTTTGATCACGACTAAGCCTGGGCAAGAAGAGCGTGTTCGTAACGCTCTAGATAATATTGAACATGTTACTGATCGTTGGATGTTGTTTGGAGAATTTGACCTTCTTGCGCGCGTCCAAGCGGACGATGAATTTACCCTCACTCGATGCATTGTCGAAGAAATACGACCACTCAAGGGCATTCAAGATACCAAGACCATGATTGGAGCTGAGTTGTAGATCAAATTGAATGCAAACGCCTTGAGAGCATGCGTGCTCGATTTGGACAACCGACGGAGCGATACCGTAGAATGGCTTCACGCAGCGACATCATACGCTCTCGATCGTCGAGCATCGACTTCACTTCCCACCACTTTGCAACGACTCGTCTTGCTGACGGGGCCTCAATTGCTTCGAGGGAATGGATGTCGATTTGAGCATGGAGCGTTTTTGCTCTCGGCAGTTGTGTTTCCACCAATTGTTCACAAATGAGAAGCAAGAGCGAGGTTTTGTACAGGGGCTGCTGCAACTGTGCTGCCGTGAGTTCTGCATTCCTCAATGTTAGTGCAGCATTCATCGGCTGCGAATCAACCGCTTTCAATTGGGTTTTCATATCCAAATACTGCAACAGAGGATCGGTCGATGAACCAATGCCTCGGAGTTGGTCAAGCAAAAAGTTCGCACCATCGAAATCCTTTCGCTCAAGGGCCAGTGAATGGCGCATGATGACGAGAGTTGTCAACACAATCTGACGCTCATTTTCTACATCCGGCAATTCGACTTGATTGAGCAATCGTTCGATGCGATCGTAGTCAATGGCGCTTGAGGATGGGGCAAGATCATCAATGCAACGAGAGAGAACAGAGAGTTGGATGCGTAACTTCTGCTGCGCATCATGGATTTCATCAAGAATGGTTTCAAGATCTTTCAGGTGGTCTTTCTTTCCTTCAAACTGTGCGATTTGCATACGTATGTTGACAAGTTTGGGAGAATCCTGGCCCTGAATGTAGGCCTTTGCAACATCAATCTCTGCACGATTGAGGGCGTGTTGTGCTGCAAGTTCAATCAAATCGATGTCTTCTGAATTGCTGACCATTGCTTCATCGAGTAGTGTTGCGAACGCACCAGAATAGGATGACATGAGATTGTTTGCTCGTGCAGAAAGATGATTCGATACTTCCGTCTCACCCAGTTGAATTCGGTGATGCAATTCAAGAATCGATGCCAAAGCGTCGTTCTGTTGTTCCCAGTGTGAAATCGCCGAACGATGAAGTACGTCGAGCTCCGATTGATCGAGAGAGGACCTGCAAACGTTGCGAATCAAGTGTTGCATTTCCATCGCCGCATCCTTGTTGCCCCAACGAAGCAAGGTATGTTCATCGAGCAAGGCAACATCATTCGGCTCAGGCATTCGTTCTGCAGGGACCGGGAATGGTAACACCAAGAACGGTGACATAGCATCATGGACGTTTGCCGATGCTTCACCAAGAACAACCTGATCAACATAAGCACGAACGTCCAGATTCGTTTCTGGGAGTGGTGTGGATGCGTCATGGAGAAGGATGGCCAAAGGGTGCCCTCCTAACGCCTCAACTATTGTCTCACGCTCATCGCCAAGTTCGGGATTGAGTAACTCAATGGCATCTGTTTGCTCGAGTGGCCCCAATTCGACATAGGTTCCATCGATGGAAAACGTATCACGATCGCGTCCCAACAGCATGAAAGGAATCGAATGCCCCTCAAGTGCTTGGAAGAGGTTGGAAAACGATTCTTGATGTCTGGACGAGATGCTATGGACATCGTCAAACACCAATATGACATTCTCGCGTTCAAAGGAGGATGCATATCCTTCAACATCCAGAATCTGAGGCACATCAGCCTCCATCCGCTGGATGGCTTCATGGACATCACAATACGCATCGAGTTGGACCCAGTGAACACTCAGGTCCTTCTCGATCAAATCTTCAACAATCTTTCGAGCAAGCGTCGATTTCCCAATACCCGGCATTCCTCGAAGGTGCACTGGCACCTTATTTTCGAGAGCATCTCGAATCAACTCAAGTTCGGAACGGCGCCCGTGTACATGCGTGCATTCTGGGAGTTGTCCCTTCAATTTTGATGAGGATCGTGCACGTCGTTCGGGAATCTCCTTTGTGTATGAATGGAGTTCGTTGCGCCCTGATTCAGTGATATGCACAACTTTGCGTTTCCTTCGCCCTCCGCCGATGACGTGTGCCTGTCGTGTTAGGAGAAACCCTTCTTCCTCCAAGACAGACATGGGTTTAAACAGAGCTGAACGTACAACACCAATTCCGTCTGCGATGCCTTCGAGAGAAAGGCTACGTGGCACATCCCATGCACCTTCAAGCGTCGATGGATGCTCATCCAACCAACGCAAAATACGCAGCATGGCGGGCGATAGCATCTGAACTCGATCCCTTCTGCACAGCATTGCATTTGATGTTGTCCTATCGATGTTCAAAAGAGACAATGCAGGTTTTTTTGACCTATGGACGCAAGGATTCGGCATGGCGGTCGATGCAGCATCCATCGATTTGCCTGCCTCACCTGGCGTCTATCTGTTCAAAACGGCTGAAGGTAGAGTGTTGTATGTCGGTAAAGCAACGCGTTTGAATGAGAGGATTCGCTCGTATTTTGCGACCAATCCCGATCGGCACATGATTCCCGAATTGGTCGCTCGAGCAGACGATGTTGAATGCATCGTTACGACGACACCACAAGAAGCATTGATCCTCGAACGCCAACTCATTCGTGAACACAAACCTCGATTCAACTCCATGCTAAAGGATGACAAATCGTATCCGTATCTTGTGTTGACGAACGAACAATTCCCTCGCATCATGTACACACGTCATCCACCGAAGAAAGCCCATCGATGGGGTCCGTTTCCAAATGCGGGAGCTGCAAAGCAAGTAATGCAACTTTTGAGAAGGCATTTCGGGATTCGAGATTGCAAAGAATTGCTCCCGCAGGGGTGTCTTGCCATGCACATTGGCCTCTGCACAGGACCGTGCATCAACGGTGAAGGATATGCTGAGCAGGTTCGAGCTGTCAAGAAAATTCTCGATGGTGAAGCAACCGAACTCCTTGAAGAACTCGGCGAAAAGATGGATGTTTGCTCAAGCGAAATGCAATTTGAGCGAGCAGGATACTACCGTGATCTCATTCGTTCCATCCGTACCACCATTGGACAGCACGTTGTTTCAAGCAAGTTGTATCGTGATTGTGATGCCATTGGATTTGCTGAACAAGGCGATCTCGCCGCACTTGTCGTTCTTCATGCCGATGATGGCGTTGTCAAAGGACAAGAAGTCTGGCCATTTGTTCATCGAGGCGACATCGGTGAAACAGTCAGCCGTTTCATCAGCGAACATTACGTTCACCGCAGGCCTCCACGTTTGCTGCTAACCCCTACGCCATTGCTCGACGGATTGCAACAATGGTTGGACGAGCGTCGAGGTGCTGCAGTTGAGGTTCGAACACCTATGCGTGGAGACATGGTAACGCTGCGGACGCTTGCCGACCAAAACGCCGAGATACAAGTGTCCCGACTTGCAAACAAATCGAGCGGGTCACTCGAACAGCGAGCAGCAGACGAAGCTGCGCAATTGCTCAATATTGAACGGATGAATCACGTGGTTTGTTTCGACATGGCTCAATTGCAAGGCGATGAACGCGTCGGTGCAAGTGTTGTTCTTCGAAATGGACGTCCGGCGAAGAAGGAATACAGGACCTACATTGTCAAAGGTGATGCAATGGACGACTTACGCATGATGCGTGAAGTTGTTGAACGATGGCTCAAACGACAAGAAGAATGGCCTGACGTACTCCTTCTCGATGGTGGAGAAACCCATCTTTCAACAATACGTTCGATGTTGGACGAGCACGGCGTGCAGGATAGATTCATCCTTGCAGCGTTGGCAAAACGAGAAGAAACGCTCCATCGAGAAGGGTACGAACCAATCGTACTCGACCGCCGAGGACGTGTCTTTGTTCATGCACGTGATGAAGCACATCGTTTTGTCAACGCCTTCCATCGGAAACGCCGCAAGAAAAGTCGATTGGGTGACCCTCTTGAGAACGTTCTCGGTTTGGGTGCCAAGAAGCTGCAATCACTTCTGCGGCATTTCGGTGGCCGTCAAGGAATCAACAATGCGAGCATTGAGGATTTGAAAACCGTCCCGGGCATTGGCCCATCTCTTGCAGAACGCATCCATGAGAGTCTGCATCGCTAAGGCTGTTCAGGCGGGTATTGCATCGCCTCAAACGGATCGATGCCTTCCTCGTATCCGCCGACCTGTCGGTCAACCAATCCTGCCATTTGAGCAAAGTCCGATTCGGACAATCCCATCTTCTGAGCCTTGTACAGAGAATTCTTCGATTCTCTTGCAGCTCGCTTTTTCTTCTTCTTCTTTCTACGTCGCCGAATCAAAAGAATCAGCAAGATAACGACAACAGCTGGATAGGCCCAAAACTGACCAAGAAGGTACAACCACGTGACTTGCAAGCGAAGTGTCACTTCATCATCAAGACCATCGGGTGGAATCGTATAGGTAATGACTTGACGACCTTCCGCATCCTCTGTCACAATCATGTTCCCTTGGGCAGATGTAGCTTCCTTGGCAATAATGCCCTTAGGCAAGGTGAAACTGATGGGGCCTGTGAGGTCGAATTCCGTCTCTTCATGAATGGTGGTATCCCAAGATCCTGTCTCGACTGTTAGGGCCTCTTGCTCGAGTGGAGGGAAAGTGACCCCTTCTGATGAAACAACGCTCGCTACCATCATCGACGACATCTCATCAACCATCATGACCATGGGTTGAAGCAGTGGTGAACGGAAAGCACCACTGATGTTCTCGGTCAACAGTGAGAGGGTAATTGCATCAGGGTCACCACTGAACAAATCGCCCCATGGGCTAGAAACAGCTAGCGTAAATCGGACTTTTGGAATCTTGAGACTCACGCTGAGTCCAACATCATCGGAGACGATGGGGCCTGGAGTTCCAAGACCTGCAAGGCTCGTTTCGATTGAAAAATGACTAATGTCTACGTTCGAAAACTCTGGTCCTTCTTCAATGTCCTCGAGTCCCTCAGCAACGAGATGAATTTCACTGGTGAGAATATCACCTGCATCGGTTCCAAATTGCATTAATCCATCTGAAGTAAGTTCGAAAACAAGTTGACGTGACGCAGGACAATCTGTGAACGCAGTATCTGGTTCAATGCATCGTTCGATCTTGATTGGTTTGTCACTACGACTCATGATGTCTCCAAAGAGCCGAATCAAGTCGCTTGGAATGACCTCCATGCGGACAGTTGTGTCATCGTTTACATCGTAATATCCCTGTGGAACAGCAATTCGATGAACGACAGCACTGGCTTCAAGGCCGAACTCAACCGATACGGATTTTGTCCATTCGTTGACGTCAAAGGTGTCGAAATCTATCTCCAGAGATGTAGAGACACAGGTCTTCTGCGTTTGCAGACAAATCGTTTGACCGTCCTCATTGACAATGGGATGATTGTAGGCCCATGGAGAAGGTCCTGCAATGGAGATTTCGTTTCTGTTTTCACCAGATTCAGAGTGCTCAAGGATGATACGATCATCCCCAGCTATGGTCTCGATCCAACTTGGTAGAATTAGTTCAAGTGTAATCTTTGACGGTGGAAGGTCGGATGGAATCATGTTTTCGAGGAAACTTGTATCGAGGACTGTTTCTAGCGAAAGTCCAGCATCCATCAATCGTCGAAGATCTTCATTCGTTATCACATCAAAATAATCGCTGATAGTGTAATTTTCACCATCCAGCTCAAATTCCGAATCGGGAAGATTCTCTTGAATCAGATCGAGGAGACCAAGTTCGAAGGTATTGCTTGTTGAGCGCAAGTAAATTGGATGATCGTACCCCATAGCGCTCGGACCTTGGATACAATACGAAATCGTGTTTGGTGGTGTTACTGTTTCAGAGCAACCAACAGAATGGCTGTAGTTCAATCCTCCAGCAGGCCCTTCGATACCATCTGCAACAGAATCGCTTACCCAAGTCAGGTCGCCCATCTGAATATCAGGCGCTCCTGGTATTGAATCAGAAAACGCATCCCCAACCGAAGCGACCGGGAATTGATCGGTAAAGTCGTCAAGTGGGGCAATGCCGTTCTCATACGCCAAACGGATGCCGTCCGATGTGATCTGCGGAATTGTTGCGAGGTCGGACAATTCAACCAGTGAGATGCCCCAGGTGTCCATCGTGGTTGTATCGAGGTAGTTGATACCTGCAACAAAATCGATTTGAACCGCTTGTTCGTCGAACAAGTCCACCTTGAGATGAAGCGTTACCGCCTCTTCGTTCGGATCGAGTTCAACGATGGATGTTGTTGATGTGTTGCGATAGCCCATCGTCAGACTCACGGTCTGGTCCTTTCGTGACGGTTCATCATCGAGGTTGTCGACGGTCCACTCAGCAACACAGCCATTCGCTCGACAGGGCCCGAAATCAGTTGTTGTACTGTTGGAATCAGCACCAACAATAGCCGCATAGTCAGGTGGACTGATGGAGAATGTTGAGTAGTGGCCTGGCTCTGCGAAGACATCAAATTGTGTGGTCAATTCTGAACCCATAATCAAGAGACCTTGGTAAGCTCGTTCGAGATTAAGGTCTGAATTTTCAAGAAGATTGAAGGTGCTCGTTGACAACTCAATCTCAGCGATGGTTGAGAAGCAAATTGGTGGGTCGAAAGCGTTGTTCTCCGTTACGCCAGAACCTGAATCATACACTGAATCTTGTGTTGCATCGGTTGTACAGACTTCAGAGGTACCGCCCTCTGTGTAGATACCATCGTACTGTGTGTTGATAGCTGTAACCGTACCAAATCCGCTTGAGAGAAGATCGTTGATCGTATCTTCAACCTCCGTTAGCATTTTATCGCCAACGGTCCCCGAACCATCATCGTAAGCGAAGTACGTGCGAATCATGTCCGCAGGGATCCCATCGTCCTCATCCAATCCATCAAAAGCAAGCGCAGTCTGTGTTGTGGAGTCATCAAGACCAATCTTACTACGGTCAAATTCACGAATGGCCCAACTCAAGGTCATGTGGATGGTTGATGTATCTTGCAAATCAAAATCGTAGGTCCCACGAATCCAATCTTTCTGGGACGGCGTTCCATCATCGTTTGAATCGTAATCGTCGCAATCGCTGAATCCTGGAACGCTATCGCACGTCGTCATGCCGTCAGCGGATGCAAGAGGTGCAAGGAGTGGTGTTGCAAAAAGCAAGGTCAAACACAGTGTCAGAAACCTATTTCTCCATACTGCTCGTTCCACCATGAAGTCGTACAGACCGAAGACCTTCAAAGGACTTCCCCTTAGCGAGACTGTTGGCGTCCACATGGTAACGAAACTATGTCTTCTTGTTCCGCTTGCATCGGGAGAAGAGGTTCGGCAGGTTCTTGTCGAACAAGAATGTCTTGACCGAGCGTTCACACCAAGACGAATCGGGGATGAACTCGCGCTACCTGTTCACGAAGGGTTTCTTTCAGATGCGATTGATATGGAGCATCGACTCGAACAGGTGGACGTTGAACCAGCGCCACCTGCGATTGACCCGCACAGCCGACTGTACAACACCATTGCATCCTTGTCAGGTGTAAGTGAGGCTCTGTTGCAATCCGTTCCGAAAAAATGGGAACGTCTTGATGACCTCATCCTCTTTCCCAAAGATGCATTTCAAGAACAAGGTTGGGAATCCCTCATTCTCCAATATCCTGAATTTTTTTCCATTGTTGCACGAGCTCTTTCCGCTAAGCGAATTGGTCGACAACAACCCATTGCGAACGACCAGATGCGTTCTGCTCAGGTCGAGTTGCTCTACGGGGAAAATGGGTGGGTGGAAGTGAAAGACAACGGACTTGTCTACGGATTTGATGCGACGAAAGTCATGTATTCGTCTGGAAATGTCACAGAGCGTCATCGAATGGCAACATTGCAGGCAGAAGGAGACTTTGTTATCGATGCGTATGCCGGCATTGGCTATTATACAATGCAACTTCTTGTTCACGCCAATGTTGGTCATGTACATGCTTGTGAAATCAATCCAAACAGCCTCCATGCACTTGAGTGGTCGGCAAGGAAGAACAATGTTCATTCCAGATTGACGGTTCATCCGGGCGATAATCAGGTCACGTTGCAAGAACTCAAAGGAACCGCAGATCGTGTTCTCCTCGGCTATTTACCAAGTTCAGAACCAACTTGGGAACCTGCGATTCATTCATTGAAGGAAACAGGAGGAACACTCCATATTCACATGAACGTTGAGGAGGAACGAATCGATGCATGGTGTGATGAAACCATGCACAAATGCCTGCAATTCGCCAGCGAAGCTGGTCGACATTGGGAAGTTGTTTCTCATCACCTCGAGAAGGTGAAGTGGTATGCTCCTCGAATTCGTCACGTCGTCTTAGACGTGTCTTTCTCTTCGATTAATTCGGCTTCGTAAATCGGAGCTTCTTCCGACTTGTTCTTGACGATCACGTAGCCAATACCAAGAGCAACCAAAACAAACAAACCGGCGAAGACAACGGTTGTTCCAATACTTGATTCCGTTTCTTCTGATGAGGCTTGCATCGAAAGTTCGCCATCAGGATCGGCGACACCAATCATCGTAATGCTGTTGATTTTGGTTTCGTAAACAGGACGTCCCGCTGAAGAGAACGGATTGTCCAAATCGGTTCCAGTAGGATCGTCCGATGTCGGAACTTCAGCAATCGCACGCACGTGACTCATACCATCGCGAACAATACCGAAGGTTGCGTATCCTCCATCATCTCGATTTTCAGGGTCCAAACCATGTGCTTCGGTTTCTGCAATGTACCATTGTGAATCGGCAGAATCCTCTTCCATTCCCCGAGCCATGCCGATGGCTCCATCAACATGGCTGAGATTCTCGTTGTGTTCGAGAGGGATGGTTTCTCCAGTCCCTCCACTTCCGCATTGCGCAGGCAAACCGGGAACATATACGCCATTTGTTTTGCATTCAGGGTCACCTGATTGTGTGACAAAGTCGTCGATGACGCGATGGAAGAAGATACCATCATAAATCCCGTCTTCAATGTGTTCAATCATGTTTTCAACAGTGATTGGAGCCCATTGAGGAAACAGTTCGATAACGATGGTTCCAGATACCTCGCTTTGGAAATGCCCGGGCGTGTACGTCACATCGATTGCAAAAACAGGATCTCCAAAGTATGAATATTGCATTGGTGTGTCTTCGACAACAGGACCGTCGGTCCATGTTGATGGATCAATTCCGTTGCTTTTCCAAGCAGGCTCTTCCTCACCCGTTGCTGTCACTGGGAGGAGTATGAATACAAGGAAACAAGACAGGTAGGTCCTGTATCTTGATGCCTTGCCCATGTTGAAACGAGGTCTACCCTGTTCATCAATGATTTGACGTGGATTCCAGATAAATCACAACTTGTTGTGTGCATATCAAGCGATGTGCATCGAAAAGAAGTGTCGAAATGTATTCTGGAATCAGGATTCATCCTCGAAGGAGGTCTGTCGGGCTCGCTCCATTGCCTCATCACTTGTGAACCAAAATGTTGGTGTCTCTCCCAAATCTTCATCCCAACGTTGAACAGCACGAGCAAACATTTCGCCTTCTGTATACGCTTCACACCATTTCAGGCACCAATCGGCTTGCTTGACCATTGCTTCATCATCAGGAGAGGTTCGCTTCAAAACCTCGGCTTGTAATGCAATCGTCATAACCCAAATTGGAGCAAGCGCATAGGTTGCAAAGGGGTTGCGCTCCATATCGACATTTCGATACTCGGTCCAAAGAGAGAATACTTGATCGTAAAGAAAACCAATTGTAAGAACAGCTAACATGACGGTGAAAAAGATGACAGTAAGTGCGAAATACGTACTCGATATACCAAAGAATTCGTTCGGAAAACAAGGCCCTGCATTGCATTCTGCAGTGAACCTCCAATTGATCAGTGGCCAAACAAGGAGGGTGATGGTTGTCCCCCACAACAAGAGGCTTACAACGGCCTGAGATTGTTGCATTCTCCAGTATTGCCTCATAGCCCATTTTTTGAAAAATGAAACCCCTTCAGGACTTTCTGTCATGTTGATAACACTGGCTCCATCATTAAATAACCAATCCCCTTAATCGCAGGATAGCATAGAAAGCGAGCGATTTCTGTCAAGTTCAGCAGGCTATATCAATCGATTCAACTGTTGTTTGCATAGGTTTGGTCATAAATGAATAGGCGATGTTGTTGACGAAACGCCATATCCTCTTCATCCCCCGATGACATCCATAAATGCGGTTTTGCCCATCACAATTCAGTCGTGCCATCTCCCCGCGAACGAATGAGATCTGTGTCATCTGTACACCAAAACAGTAAATTTCAGTTTTGTGGGGTTGCAATTAAGACTACAGATACACCGTGTCTTGACAGCATTCTCCTTCTATTTTGGCTTCCGACGATTGCCATGAATTTGTTATAAGCCCTGGATAGAATGTCCATCCTCTGTTCTTCACCAATCATGTGTACTTTTTCCACCTTGAATCCTGCGGCTGTGGTTAATCGGGCTATTGTATAAGGACTGAACCAGTATCTGTGGTCTGAATTGACATTCTCAATTCCATTTCTCCATGCTCTTTGTGCAACACTTGAGAAAGCATTTGGAACTGTAATGATGATTCGATCATAGAGGTGCCCGAGTGTATCATTGAGATGTGTGAGGAATTGCCCGGGGTTGTCTAAATGTTCCACTACCTCTGCTAGTAGAACGAAATCATAGTGGCGCCCCTCTGAGAAGTTTTCAGTCTCAC
>MDTD01125722.1_pt1 | contig 12294 bp, 8 predicted proteins | sample 811221 | NCBI WGS metagenome assembly MDTD01 (sample SAMN05326646, study PRJNA326480) | marine metagenome | isolation source: seawater | place: Pacific Ocean: South West | collected 2011 | reverse complement strand
GCATGCGTTCGAGCAGCTCGCGGATGGTGAAGAGCTCGGGGTCGCAGATGGTGGTGGGGGGCGGGCACGCGAGCGGCTCGCAGGTGTTGAGCTGCTGCTCGGTGAGGTCGAGGTCGTCGTTGAGTACGGCGTAGGCGGTCAGGAACGGCATGTGCGCCGGGAGGCCGAACCCGACATTGATGCCGTTCTGCAGCCGCTTGCCGTCGGCATGGACGCCCGGGATCTCGGTGTCTGCGCCGATCTCGGCCATGTGGAACCCGCAGCGTTCGGTCGACTGCAAGGGGCGGATCGTCGCGGCGTCGTCGAACGCGTCGCGGGCGAAGAACTGGAGCCTCGTCGCCGCGTCGACGAAGGTGCCCTCGGTCTTGATGAACGCGTCCACGGTTCCGAAGCCGGAATCGACAATGTAGTAGTACTCGATGTCGGTGAGGCGGAAGCCCGCGGTGAGCCCGGGCAGGTCGAACTCGAAGTCGTTGACCTCTGGATCGAAGTCGTCGGTAAAATCGCGCGGGATGTTGCGGCGGCGGGTGGGGTCGGCGTAGGTCGGCGAGGCGAGCGAGGCGACATGGTTGTAGACGGGGCGGTCCTCGTCCCACGGGATGAAGATCGCGTCCCACCGCGGGTCGTCGGCATTGCGCCCGCTCTGGATCTCGAGGTCGAGGATGCGTCCGAGCGACTGCTGGTAGAACAGGATCTCGCTCTGCGTCATGTCGAAGCGGGCCCACCAGTCGGTCGAGCCGGTCGCGGCGAACCCCGCGTTGATCACAGCGATGATCGCATAGGTGGGCTCGTCGTTGTCGTTGATGCCCGAATACTCGATATCGACGGGGCGGTACGAGAACGGGAAGCCGTCGGGCATCGCCTGGATCGACGCCTGCGTCGCCTCCATATCGATGTACCACTGCGCGAAGTTGTCGCCCTCGTTGGGCACCGCGACCGCGGTTATCTGGGGCGGGTCGTTGAACCCGTTGTACTCGATATCGATCGGGCGCAGGCTGTTGAGGTTGAGGGCCTGGATGACGGTCGCCGCCGGGGCCGGACCGATGACCCGGAGCCCGTCGATCTCGTACGGCCCGGTGTTCTCCACATCGACCGAGTGGTAGGACAGCGAACTCACATTCACCCAGTTGCTCGTGTATGAGTAGGGGAACTCGAAATCGGCGGGTCGGCGGTCCGACGAGAGCTTCTGCGCGAAATCGGGCAGCGACACCGCGGGCTCGGCGATCTCCCACGGGACCGTCACCGGCGAGGTCCGGTGGACCGTGTGGTCCGGGTTCGCCGCAACCCCCGTGGGGAGTGCGAGCGGAAGCGAGGCGAGCACGGCGCAGCGGATCGCCGTCGAAGCGGTGCGGTTCGGTTCGTTCATCTGTCCTCCGAGGCTGTTCCCCAGACTCTTCTCGAGGCGTCCCCGCAGCGCCGCAGCGCCGGAGCGCCGCGTGCGCCGCGCTGTTTCCGGAGCAGGATCGCCGATTTCCAAGCGACAGACTATCGCGGGGGTCACGCTTCCCGAAGAGCGTTTCTATGATCCCATCCGGCTCCAGCCGGACACCACTCCGTACCTCAAGGGAAATCCATGGCAGACAACCACTTCGACATCATCGTCATCGGCGGCGGCCCCGGGGGCTATGTCGGCGCCATCCGCGCCGCCCAGCTCGGGTACAAGACCGCGATCATCGACCGCGCCAAGCTGGGCGGCGTGTGCCTCAACTGGGGCTGCATCCCCTCCAAGGCGCTGCTGAGCAACGCCGAGCTGATGGAGAAGCTCGCCCACAAGCAGGACTGGGGCCTCGAGATCAAGGGTGAGGTCAGTTTCGACTGGGACAAGGTCATCGGGCGTTCGCGTGATGTCGCGAGCAAGCTCAACAAGGGTGTTGAGTTCCTGATGAAGAAGAACAAGATCGAGCACATCGTCGGGCACGCGAAGATCACCAAGGGCGCGACCGGCGGCACCCCCTGCGAGATCGAGATCTACGACTGCGAGGTCAAGGAAGAACTGACCAGCAGCCCCGCGACCCCCGCCGACAAGCCGAAGCAGAAGCTCACCGCCGGCAAGGTCATCATCGCGACCGGATCGGTCGCCCGTGACCTGCCCTTCGCGAAGTTCGACGGCGACAAGATCTGGGGCGCCCGCGAGGCGATGTACAACAAGGAGCAGCCCAAGAGCATGATCGTCGTCGGGTCCGGCGCGATCGGCATGGAGTTCGGATACTTCTACAAGCAGTTCGGCACCGAGGTCACCGTCGTCGAGATGATGGACCGCATTCTCCCCGTCGAGGACGAGGAAGTCTCCAAGCAGATGCTCCGCCACTACAAGAAGGCGGGCTTCAACTTCGAGCTGGGCTCCACGCTCGTTGATGTCGATACCAAGGGCAAGGGCGTCAAGGCGACCATCGCCCCGATGAAAGACGGCAAGCCCGACGAGAGCAAGACCAAGACCCTCGAGGCCGACAAGCTGCTGCTCGCGATCGGTGTCAAGGGCCGCTTCGACGGGCTCTTCGACGACAGCCTCGGGCTCGAGATCGTCAAGGACCACATCAAGACCGACTATGTCCCGCTCGGCCCCGACAGCCCCATGGAGCCCAAGGCGCTCACCTACAAGACCAGCGTCAGCGGGATCTACGCGATCGGCGATGTCATCGGCCCGCCCTGGCTCGCCCATGTCGCCAGCGAGGAGGCGATCCTCTGCGTCGAGCGCATCGCCTTCAACGACGGCAAGGAAAAGCACGAGCCCATTCCGATGGACTACACCGTCATCCCGGGGTGCACTTACTGCCAGCCCCAGGTCGCCAGCGTCGGGTTCACCGAGCAGGCCCTCAAGGCGAAGGGTCTCAAGAAGGGCGAGGACTACGAGGTCGGCATGTACCCCTTCCAGTCCCACGGCAAGGCGATCGCCGCGCAGCACAACGAGGGATTCGTCAAGATCCTCCGGGGCCTCCCGCGCGGCGAGATCCTCGGCGCCCACATCATGGGCGATCAGGCAACCGAACTCATCGCGGAGTTCAGCCTCGCGCGCCGTCTTGAGGCGACCACCGAGGAACTCATCGCGACCGTCCACGCCCACCCGACGATGCACGAGAGCGTGCACGAGGCGGCGCTCGCGAGCGAGGGGCGCGTGATTCACCTGTAAGAGGACCCGAATCCCACCGATCTCCCCAGCCGCGGCGATCTGCCGCGGTTTTTTTATGCCCATGCCGCATCGGAACGGCGATTCTCGTTCGGTACATCATGACGGCCGATCAATGAAGAGGTTATATTGATCGGGTCGATCTCCTCGTTCGCTCTTGATGATGCAACGAGAGCAGCGGTCCGGGAAGAGAAGAACCGTGTGCGTCCGACCGGCGGGCCCGCGGATCGGGAAGCGTTGTGTATGTGTTCAGAAGACTCTGCTGATGGGGGCACACTCGCCGTCGAGGATGTCCGCACGATCGTTCGTCTGCTGGGTTCGGTTGCCGATCTCGAGGGCACGCCTGTCGAGAAGAAGCACGCGCTGATGGACGGGCTGAGCGAGATGCTCGGTGTCTCCGCCTGGCTCTGGGTTGTCAGCCGATTCGACCCGGGCTCGCACCCGATGGCGGTGCATGTGCACGGGGGTGGGTTCTCCGATCGCGACATCGGCCTGATCTTCGAAGCGCACGCGGACACCGATCACCCGCTCCCGGAGCTCGAGCCCCTCACGCGCCTGATGCTCGAGGGCAAGCCCTTCGCGCGCCGGCGTGTCGATCTCGTGCCCGATGACGGGAAATGGAGAGGGGAGAGCTTCCGGATCTACCGCGGGCCGATCGGGGTGGACGAGTTCCTGTACGGGTTCTTCCCCATCGCGGGGCACCTCGTCAGCGGGATCGGCCTGCACCGCAAGATCGGCGAGAAGGGATTCACCGAACGCGATCGTCAGATCCTGCAGATCGTCGTCACGGAGATCCCCTGGCTCCACCGCGCAGGCCTCCCCGAACTCGAGCAGGAGGAACTCGCGGAGTACGGGAAGACCGTGATGGACCTCACCCCTCGGCTCCGCACCGTGCTGGGGCTGTTGCTGCAGGGCTGGCGTCGCCCGCAGATCGCCGACCACCTGGGCATCACCGAGAACACCGCCAAATGCCACATCCGCGATGTCTACCGGCATTTCGAGGTCGCGGACCATGTCGCGCTGCTGCGTCGGTTCATGCATGCGGGCATCTGAGTGTCCGTGTCCGGGAGGAATCGGTCCGCCGCGGACCACCCCGGAGGGGGGTTGAACGCCAGGCGGACTTCGGTCACACTCCCAGACGGGTGTCCGAAATGGCCATCGTTCAACATCATCGCCGCGGAATCATCGGGAAGTGATTCCGCGGTTTTCTTTTAACGCGGCGCTCATCCGCCGATGGCGCCAACGCGGGTCCACACGCCGTCCGAGGTCCCCGGAGCGGATCATCAATGAAGATTTCGCTCAGGTCTTTCGGTAAAGCGCGATCTGCCCTAGTGTCGAGGTGAGAGAATTTTCAGCATAAATCGAGGAGTTGAGAGATGCCGAAAGCGAACGCGTTCCGTGTGGCCGTCCGTCCCGTTGTTCTTGGTGCGTGCCTCGCCCAGTTGTGCGGCCTCGCGTCCGCGGGCGATCAGGTGCAGGATCTTGATTTCTTTATCCTCGTCGATCGCTCAGCGAGCGGGTTCTTCGACGCCGAAATCCAGATCGATGCGCAGCCGTCGCTGTTCTCGGAGATCCGTGTAGCCGAGCCGGGCGAGCCGAGCATTCCGCTTGAGAACGACGAGCCCGGCTCGTTCGATATCCAACTGCCCAGCGACGGTTCGTTCGAGGATTTCCTGACCGAGGATCTCAGCGGCTTCTTTCTTGACATCCAGTTCATCAGCACCGCGGGGCCGGTCAGCGTCTATCGCTTCATCCCCTCCGAAGTCTTCGGTCCCCAGGTCGATCTCGCGTCCATCCCGGGGTTCCCCGCCGGACTCGAGATCACCCCGGGGACGCCGACGGCGATCGAATGGTCCGCTCCCGCCGAGACCGGTGACTTTGTCATCGTCTTCGCCGAGGGCGGCGATCCGTCGGACCCCGTCTTCTTCCAGACTGCCAGTCCGCTCCCCTTCGACCCGCCCGTGCTCGCGGGGCTCGATCAGTCGCTGACGCCCGGCGCCACCGCCGTCCCGCTGCCGCCCGAGCTCGAGGGCACCCCGGTCGCCGCGGCGGTGTCGTACGGCGTCGCTCTGGGCTCGTTCACGCCCCAACTCATCTCGGGCCCAGCGCTGAACATCGGCAACGCCGTCGCGCTCGCGCTCTCGACCGACGAGGCGTTCTACGAGCCCGTGGGCTGCCCCGCCGATCTTGCGGAGCCCGTCGGCGTGCTCGATCTCTCCGATATCGTCGCGTTTGTCAGCGCCTTCGGGTCACAGGACCCCGCGGCGGACTTCACCGCTGACGGCCTGTTCGACCTCTCAGACATCGTCGCCTTCGTCGCGGCTTTCAACGCGGGCTGCCCGTGATCCGTCCGTTCCCCGCTTTGGGATGAGTCATTCGTGTGATACGCTGCGGGGATCCCCGCTCGCGGGGGAGGAGGGATCCACAATGACGAACCAGATCACCGTTCCCTTGACCGTCGCGATCGCACTCGCCGCGGGACAGGCGTCCGCCGTCGACATCGTCTTCGTCCACGACCAGTCCGCCGACGAGATCATCCGCCTCGTCGATCGGAACGGGGACGGCGACGCGACCGACCCGGGTGAGGCGACCGTCTTCCTCGACGACTCGCTCCCGCCCGATCTGGGCAACGACAACGCCCAGGGCCTCGTCGCGCTCGGGCCCGCGACGATCCTCGCGACCGACAACTTCGAGCCCGACAACATCGTGCGCGCCCAGGACTTTAACAACGACGGGGACGCCCTCGACCCGGGAGAGGCCTTCGTCTACTTCGACGGGTCGCTCCCGGGAGGCTTCACCCTCACCAACCCTGCCGAACTCCGTGAGATCGGGTCGGGCCGCTACCTCCTCCTCGACAACAACACGCTCGACGAGGTCAACCCCGAGGCGGTCTACCTCCTTGAGGAGATCAACGACGACCTGATCATCTCGGGAGACGAGGTCTCCGTTTTCGCGACCTTCAGCCCCGCGGGCGACAGCGTCTCGACCACCTTCGATATCGTGCTCGGCAACGACGGCTCGCTCTACACCCTCGACATCACCGATCCCGATCAGATCGAATCGATCGACATCGTCGACCCCGGCTCGACCAGCAAACGCGAGTGGTTCGACTCGGTCGACCTGCTCAACCTCGCGGGCTATGTCCTCGTCTTCACGATCAACGAACTCGACCACATCCCCTCGACCGACGAACTGATCTTCGGTGCCTCCGGGCTCGGGGGCGCCTCCGCGATCCTCGCCGCGGTCGATGACAACGGGTCCGGCCGCATCGATGTCGCCCGCGAGATCCGCGTGCTCTGGGACGAGAACCAGTCCGCCGACAACCCCAGCACAGGCTCGCCTCGCGACATCGCCCGCGCGAGCGACGGGTCGATCTTCTTCACCGACGGGCTCCAGGATGTCATCTGGAGGCTCATCGACCGCAACGGGGACGGCGACTACAACGACGCGAACGAGACCGTTGTCTTCTACGGCAACACCGCGGGCCTCCCGACCCTCTCCCTCCCGCTGAGCATCGCGACCTGGATGTGCGAGCCCGACCTCGCCGAGCCGTTCGGCGTGCTCGACCTCGCCGATGTCCAAGCCTTCGTCAGCGCGTTCGTCGGCAACCAGCCCCTCGCGGACCTGAACAGCGACGGAGTCTGGGACCTCGCGGATGTGCAGTCGTTCGTCTCTTGGTTCAACAGCGGGTGCCCCTGAACCCGTTCGGATTCCGTACAGAGTCTCGTCAAATAGCCGATCGCGGCCAAGAAGACGCTGGTAGTTCCCCGTATTTCGGGGTAACATGACCGCCTCGGGTGCGATTCACGCGCCCGATGTCGATCATCGCGCCCGGGCGACACCGGGCACCATGCAGGAAGAGAGCGAGACCATGTCCCCGACCCCCCCGAGCCCCCGTTGCCGGTCCGTCGTCCGCGCCGCGTCGCTTGCCGCTGTCCTGACACAGATCGCGGGTACCGCGGCCGCCGGCGTCGTTTCGTGGAGTAACCCCGCGGGCGGCTTCTGGGATGTCGGGACCAACTGGGACACGGGCGTCGCGCCCGCCTCCCCGGCGGACGATGTGCTGCTCGGGCTCGCCGTTCCCTATACCGCGACGATCCGCTCCAGCCTGAACATCCGCAGCCTCGAGATCGGCAACGCCGACGCGGTGCTCGCGATCGAGAACGCGCGATTCCTCGATGTCGGGTCTGATCTCGACGCCTCCGCACTCTTGGTCAACGACGGCGTGATCCTCGTTAATTCGCAGCCGGGCCTGAGCCCCTCAACACTCGGGGTCGGCACCGCCACCGTTCCCGGGCTCCTCCTCACAGGCGCGGGCCAAGCCGGGGAGGTCGTGCTCAATATCAGCAATGGGAACGGGGATTTGAACGACGCGACGCTCGATCTCCGCTCGGGAGGCACCCACGGCGCGGGCCACACCGTCCGGGGTAAGGGCCGCGTCATCGGCGCCTTCACCAACGAGGGCCTGATCCTCGCCGATCGCGCAGGACAGGAACTCCGCGTCCAGGCGACGGTCGATCAGACCGCGACAGGCGTGTTCCGTGCGTCGGGCGACGCCGTGCTGGGCCTTGCCGACAACGCGTCGGTCTCGGGTGGTCTGCTCTCCACAGACACGAACGGGCGCATCCGCGTCACCAACGGCACCGCGACCCTGCTGGGCGGCGCGACCGTCGAGGGCGACGCGGGTGTCGAGAACGCGCGTGTCCTCGAGATCGGCGCCGGGGGCGTCACCAATAACGCGGTGATCTCCGTCAACAGCAACCAGGGCCTGTTCAACACCTTCGTCAGCGTCGTCACCGACGCGACCATCGCCGGCGCGGGCTCGATCGACCTGAATGTCAGCGATGCGAACGGCGATCTGAACGACGCGACGCTCACCGCCGCGCCCGGATTCACCGGCACCATCGGCGCCGATCAATCGGTCACCGGCAAGGGCCGCGTCACGGGTTCCTGGATCAACAACGGCGCGATCCACGCCGACCGCGCGGGCCAGGAACTCCGCGTGTCCGCGAGCGTGCTCCAAGGCCCCGGCGCGGTCCTCGGCGCAACCGACGGCGCCGTCTTGGGGCTCGCCGACAACGCCCTCATCGAGGGCGGGCTCGCCGTCACCGATACAGGCGGGCGCGTCTCGGTCACCAACGGGACCGCGACCGTCCTCGCCGGCTTCCGGAACACGGGCGACCTGTCGATCAACAGCGCCCGGACCCTCGCGATCGGTTCCGGCGGCATGGTCAACGACGGCACCATCACGGTGAACACCGAGCCCGGCATCAACAACACCTTCCTCAGTTTCGATGCCGACACCGCCATCAGCGGGTCGGGTGTCATCGACCTGAATGTCTCCGACGCGAACGGCGATTTCAACGACGCGCAGATCGTCACCGCCCTCGGGGTCACCGCGACCCTCGGCGCAGGACAGACCGTTACCGGGAAGGGCCGCCTCACGGGCGACTTCGTCCTCGACGGGACGATCGAGGCGGACCGCCCCAACCAGGACCTCCGCATCGCGGGCACCCTCGACGGCGCGGGCGGGGGCGTCGTCCGCGCCACCAACGGCGCCTTCGCGGTCTTCGACACCTGCGAGGTGACCGACGCGACGCTGGAATCCGACACCGGGGGCGCTGTTCTCGCGCGAACCAACAACAACACCTTCACCCGCGTGGTCAGCAACGCCGACGCGGGCCTCCGAAACAGCGCCGACCTCGCCCTCTTCGACGAGTTCACCAACAACGGGACCTTCACCGTCAACACCGAGCAAGGCGTCAGCACGACGACGCTCTTCATCAGCGGGGGCCCCGTGCTGCTCCGCGGGTCGGGCACCCTCCGCCTGAATGTCGGGGACGCGAACGCCGACCTCAACGACGCCCAGATCGTCTGCGAAGCGGGCAGCAGCGCCGTCAACGCGGGAACGCACACCATCGCCGGAAAGGGCCTCCTCGACGGCGACTGGATCAACAACGGCACCATCTCCGCGGACCGCGCGGGGCAGGACCTCCAGATCACCGGACCCGTCGACCAGACCGGCGGAGGCGTCATCCGCGCCGACAACGCGGGGAGGCTCCTGCTCCGCAACGCCCAGGTCCTCGGGGGCACGCTCGATTCGTCCCCCGACGCGAGCGTCGAGATCATCTTCGACAACTCGAGCCTCGACGCCGTCACGAACCTGGGCGCGTTCGGCCTGCTCTCGGGCGCGAACGCCGAGATCCTCGCCGGGGGCCTGACCAACAACGGCGCGATCACGATCAACAGCAGCGCCGGGGTCGGGTCCACCTCGCTCCTCGCCGCCGCCCCCGTCACCATCGACGGCACCGGGACCATCGCCCTGGGCGTCTCCGAGACCAACGCCGATTTCACCGACGCGACGCTGGGCAACCTCGACGCCCAATCGCTCACCCTCGGCGCGGGGCAGACGGTCACCGGCAAGGGCCGCCTCATCGGGGATATCCGCGTGGAAGGCACCATCGCGCCGGGCAACAACCCGGGGGGCGGCGCTGTCGAAACGATCCGCATCCGCCAGAGCGGGACGAGCCAGGCCTTCGCCCTCGCCGCCTCGAGCGAGTACAGCGTCGACGCGGACGCCGAGGAATCCAACGATACCCTCGACAGCACCGTCCCCGTCACGCTCGAGGGCGGGACGCTCCGCTTCACCCCCGTCGACGGGTTCGACCCGCCCCGCCCGACGCGGTACACCATCATCGAGGCGCCCTCGATCACCGGCACATTCGGCACCCTGATCTACGAGGGGACGCTCCCGGAGGGCGCCGTCTTCCGCGTCGTCTACGAGGATCAGGAGGTCATCGCCGCCGTGACCTGCAAGGCCGATGTCGCGGCGCCGATCGGGGTGCTCGACCTCGCCGACATCACGCTGTTCACCTCCCTCTTCCTCGCCCAGAGCCCGCTGGTCGATCTCGCCCCGCCGTTCGGCGTCCTCGACCTCTCCGATATCAACACCTTCGTCGTCGAGTTCCTCGCCGGGTGCGGCGGGTGACACCCGTCCGCCACACCCGCACGGGAGAAAGGACCACACCGTGCGCACCGCGATCGCCACGCTCGCCTGCCTGACCGCCCACGCCGCGGCCGGAGACCTCTACGGGATCACCGCCTCGGGTCGGTTCGTTTCCATTGACACCGAGACGGGCCAGGCAACCACGCTCTTCGAGACCGCCGCGCCGGGCGGCACGATGGCATACGCCCCCGACGCGGGCGTCTTCGCGGTCATCTCCAACGACAACGAGCCCGGGTCACTGATCCGCATCGACCTCGACGGCACCGTCGAGAACGCAGGCTCGATCAAGGGCCTCCCTCCAGGCCAGGAGAAGACCGGCAGCGTCGGGTTCTCCGGGTCGGGTGACCTCCTGTTCGTCACATTCGGGCAGACCGGCACCGTCTTCGAAACACGCATCGCCGAACTCGGCCTCGACGCCGTCGTCACACGGGTCTCCCCCGACCTGGGCATGGGCGACAACGACGGCGTCGTCTGGGACGCGTTCAACAACCGCACGCTCGTGCACGATTACAACGCCAACGACGGGCTGCCCCGTGTCGCCGAGGTCTTCAGCATCTTCACCGCGCCCTATTACATCGGGGTCGGCCAGCTCCCCAGCCGGGGCGATGTCGGGGATTCCGCGGTCGACCCCGACTCCGGACGCCTCTTCGTCACCGGGTTCGACGCCGCGGGCGGGTTCCTCGTCGAAGTCCTCGAAACCAGCTACGACGAGATCGGGCCCTTCAACGCGGGCGAGCAGGTCGTCGGCATCGCGTTCGGACCCTCCGCGTCCTGCAACCCCGCCGACATCGCGCTGCCCCGGGATGTCCTCGACCTCGCCGACATCGCCGCCTTCATCGCGGGATTCCTCTCGGGCGCGCCCGCCTACGACTTCGACGGCAACGGCGTCTACGACCTCGACGACATCACCGTGTTCGTGGACCTGTTCCTCGCGGGCTGCCCCTGAGTCCCTCCCACGCTATCGTCACCCGATGACCGAGCAGGAGCGCTTCACCTACCGCAAGCGACACCGCCTCTCCCGCGATACCGATTACCGCGCGGTTTATGACGCGAAGATCCGCAAAGCGCACGGCCCTCTCCTCGTGTTCATCAAGCCCAACAACCTCCCCGAGCACAGGCTGGGGCTCTCGGTGGGCAGGCGGGTCGGCAACGCAGTCGCGCGGGGACGCATCAAACGCCTGCTCCGCGAGGCATTCCGTTTCGAGCGCCGCGCACTGCCCGTGCCCTCAACCCCGCCCGGCGCGTACGACATCATCGTCTCCGTCCGCCCCCACGCGACGATGCCGCTCGCCGCGTATCGCGAGATCCTCGCCGACCTCGTCGCCCGCGCCGCGCGGGAACACGAGAAACGCGTCGCGCGCGCCGCCGCCGCGCAGACCACAGCCCATGACCCCGCGTCGCACCCCGATCCCGCTCCCGGATCCGATGCCTGAGCACCGCACCCATCCCCTTTCCCGTCCCTTCATCGCCCTCATCTGGGTCTACCGCGCCACCCTTTCACCGGTCCTGGGGCGCCAGTGCCGCTTCGAGCCCACCTGCAGTCGCTACGCGATCGAGGCCTACAAACGCTTCGGCCCGTTCCGCGCCTCGCTGCTCACCGCTCGCCGAATCGCCCGCTGCCATCCGTTCAGTGCAGGCGGGTACGACCCCGTGCCGATCAATCAAGAAACCGTTGATGAATCCGAGCAGACCGGCGCGAAAAATCTCGAAGATCGCGACCCCACCCCCCGGTCCGCATAAAGATACCCAAGGGGCACGCCGATCCTCCCCGTGCCGGCGTCCGCGAGGATGCCGCCCGAACGCCGACAATGCGGGAGAAAGGACGCGATGGGCCGGATGCCCGCGGCCGAGCGCCGCGAACAACTCCTCGATGTTGCCGCCGAAGCCTTCAGCGCCCAGGGCTACGCCCGCGCCACCACCTCGCAACTCGCGAAAGCCGCGGGCGTCACCGAGCCTATCATCTACCGGCACTTCAAATCCAAGAAGAACCTCTTCATCGCTCTGATCGCCCGCACAGGCGAGCGCACCCTCAAGCAGTGGGAGCGTGACCTCGCGAGCGCCAAGACCCCCGCCGAGCGACTCGCCCGACTCATCGGCGACAACCCGATGGTCTCCGAAGAGGGCCGCGACGCGTACCGCGTCTTCCTCCAGGCGATCAGCGAGG
>MDTD01025455.1_pt1 | contig 12294 bp, 13 predicted proteins | sample 811221 | NCBI WGS metagenome assembly MDTD01 (sample SAMN05326646, study PRJNA326480) | marine metagenome | isolation source: seawater | place: Pacific Ocean: South West | collected 2011 | reverse complement strand
TTCAGACACACCACTGATTACAAATCTCAATCTTCGATGTTTGCCAGACACCCACCAAAACAAATACTCTATGTTGTTATCTTCTAAGTACTCTTTACCTCTACTTAAATGTCCGTGAGCTGTCATTATATGCTTTTGTAGTTCCTTATCCGAAGCATATTCTCCTGTTGGATACCACATTTCTAATTCGTCGTAGTACTGTTCAAAACCTTCTTTTGTTATTTGATCTGCAGGTATTTCTTTTGTGTGTTCGGTTAAGTCGCTATCCATGCTTCTTTGTATAAAGTATACTTCCCACTTGTTGATGTCGGCTCTGTTAACGTATGCAACTGGTTGTGCATATTCTCCATTTAACATTTTAACTGGTTGCCATTGTCTATATCGAAGTGTTGTAAGTTCAACTACAACTTTTAAATTTTCAAATGTGCCATACTTTTCTTTATATCCTTTACAAAATTCTATAGTTTGATCAACAGAGGACTGTAATGGTTTGCCGCCATAACAGTGTTTATATAAATTTGAATTAAGACGTTCTGCTAAGAATTCAGCATAACTTTTGGAGGGAGTTACGAGATTGTAATCTTGATATTCTTCGTTCCAGCCTGTCGCAAAACTAGAACCGTTAACATATAAATCTGACATGCAGATATTTATCAGCGGATTAGTTTGGCCTTAAGGGTATCTCGGAGTCTATCTATGATTGCTTGTTTATTGGTTGTGTAAGCAGGGTCATCTATTTCGCCTGCACATGCATCACATTTTTCGCCATCTTCGTGGTCATGATCGTGATCATGATCGTGATCATGTTTGTGATCGTGTGCTTCAGGCTCTTCGGGCTCATCATCATTTTTTGGTAATGTGATGCCTGCTAATTTTAGAACATCATGTAGTTCTTGCATACTTTTAGCATTAGCACTGATTGTAACACTAGCATCGCCTTTTGATTTTGTTTTGCTGTATGTAACGTTTTCTCTTTCTTCGTCTTTTACTTCTTGACCTTGCATCATATCAGGCATCATGCCATATTCCATTATGTCTAATAGTTTTTTGTTTAATTCTAAATCGTTCATTATACTCTACCTGAACCTGATTGTGAGATTCTTGTAACTTCTTTGCTTGATTCTGTACCACGTCCCATGTTAGGTTGTGCAATCATGTCTTGATACATTGGACGTAAGTTGTCGCCCATAATTTCATCTTTGCTTGGATAGTTGCTAAAGTAATCAGCACCTTTCTCTGCTTTTATTTTTTGTAATTCTGCTAGAAACTTTTCGTTATATGATTCACCAAATAGATCAAAATCTTCTATTTCTTCACACTCATCTTCATAATGATCCATTGATTCTTTGCCGAGTTCGGCCTCTTCCATCTCTGCGTATCTATCTCTGTCGCGTGAAACACGTTCTTCAGCCATATCGCTTTCACATCTACGTGGCTCTTTAACGCCATACACTAATACTCTGCCATGGTCTAAGCCCATGTTCACTGCCAACCATACTTCTAATATTCTTTCATTGACAGGATATTTTAAAATGATATCTGAACTACATACTTCGCTGGTGCACTGAATGCCTTTATATTTTACAAATTCAATTGGATTTTCTTGTATCGGGGTACGTTTCCAAGGCGCCGCACTCACTAAGTTGTATTTTTGTAAACAACCTTCAAGAGTAGACATTTGCTCAGCACCGCAATCTCCTGCGATTTTTACTCTGTAGCCGTACTCTTTTTTGAAGGATTCGGTTATATAATCTTTAAGTTTCATATCTTCTCTTGCTCCGATCGTTATAACTATTTATCAAAAACGTCAAAAATTAATCATCGCCTTTCATTATTCTCAGTAATTCATTACGATCGTACACCTGTGTAGCAGTTACATCACCATCAATGTCGCCGTTTTGGTTCTTTGTTTTATCTAATCTTGCTTTCTTAAGCATCAAATCTAATTGCTGTAACTTTGCTTTTGTTTTAGAATCTTTTGCTTCTAGTGCAATTTTTAACATGTTACTTGCTTCTGCAAATACTTTTCCTGCGGCCATATCGCTGACATTCATACCTAAGTTCATTAATTGTTCATAACTATCTATCGCTTTAACAGATATGTCATCCATCTCTACTTCATGATCACCTAAGCCTTTTATTTCTTTAAAAGCATCATTGATTTTTTCTGCCACCGATAATCCGTGACTGATTACTTCAATTTCTTTCTCTGTTTCTTTAACTAATTTGTACCCATCTTCTATTGGAGTAGAATTTTTTTCTGCTAATGCTTCATCGATAGGTGGTAAGTTAAATTCTTCTTCTAGTTTCTTAGTCATTGTTTATAACCTAATTTTATTAATTGTATTATTCTTCCGCCGACATCTAGTGGATGCCATATTGATAGTTTACGATCAACATGGTGTGGTTCGTGGAAGCCTTCGCCAAATGTAAGTAGTCCTACAATCAAATCTGAATGTGCTTCTCCTCCTCTGTGTGAATATGAAAACACTAAACTACCAATTAACTTTGCAAAGCCTGCTGGTGCTAACCAAGCATACACTAATGCAAACGGATCTATTAGTAAAAGTATTACAGCAAAACCTATAATAATTTCCCAATAGTATCTGTGTTGTGCTCTATACAAATTATTTCTCAACAAACGTCCAGCCCATTTAATGTTAGGCTCTGTAAACACTTGTAAAAAATGTGCCCACAAATACCCTTTATGCATGGGAGAATGTGGGTCATCTTCTGTATCTGAATACTTATGATGTGCTCTATGTGTTGCTACCCAAAGTATGGCAGGGCCAACCATCATAATATGAGCAAAAAACAACATTACTAACTCAAACCATTTAGGGCATTTAAAGTAACTATGACTTAGATATCTATGATATCCCATTGTTAAGCCAAACGTCATAATACCAAAATACATAGCACCTGCTATTGCCCATTGTGTTGCTGTTGCGTACATGAACATGGGCACAATGGAAAGCATGCCGGCTACCTGGCCAGCAAATAAACTCCATTGCATTCCAGTTTTTCCTATTTGCATATTTCTATTTATCGTTATTACTTTTTACGTTTACGACTATTTCTTGGTTTATTGTTTCTAAATATTTGATCTTCGTTAATAACTTTGAATCTAATGCCTTTGCGTTTACACCATTCTTGGGCAGCGGTCCACTTAGCGGCATTAACTGCTACTTGTTGCACTTGTCCTTTGCCTTTAGCACTTTCAAGTGTTGTTTGATTAGCAGGTTTTATTTCTATAAGTTCAACATGTTCACTGCCGTTCTTATCTAAATATTGTATCATAAAATCAGGTACATAGTTTGTGTATCTACCTGTGACTGGATTTCTATAAGGTATTTTTATATTCTCACTTGCCCATTTCAAAATGTTAGGGTGGGTATCGCACATACGCATAAATGCAAGTTCCCAACTGCTTCTAAAGTATGGCTTTTTTTCGCCAACATACTTGGAGGCGTTTACTACTTCGTAAACTCCCTGTGCAAATTTTTTCATGGCTGGATGAGGCCTGCTACCTTACTTTTATTATTTTTAGTTGGGTTGACAAAACCTACTCTACTTCCTGCAGGCCGTAGATTGTTCATGGCATTGTATGCATCGATAGTAAGATTCAATGTGTTTTCGTTTACATTAAAATACTCAAGTGGATCGATACCTTGTGCATCAGCAACATTCATAAGTACATCTGTCATTGCTTCTGCGGCTGGTTTTTTAAATCCTAGTTTTTGCAACTTACTGCTTATCATGCTGATTTTAGAAGGGTCAAAAGTTTTGCTTATGCCTTTTGTTAATTCAGCAAGTATTTCTGAACTTGCTTCTGGTAAAGGAAAGTTGATTGTGGCGTCTTCTAGAAAAGCAACAAGTGTGTCTTCTACGACTCTATACTTTGTTGCGTTGCCAAATGTATCATACAGTGATGCACTCATGTTACTGTCCTGTGCGTTTTCTTGGTGTCTGTGTTGTTCCTAAAAATCCATTTTCTGTTGTTCTGTAAGCAGGACCATCTTTAGTTTTACTATCTTCATTATCAAATGGAAATTCTATTTCACTACTGTCAAACCTTGCTAAGTCTGTTTCATTTAATTCAAAGTTAAAGGTGCTGTTAACAGTCATGTTTTCAATTTCAAATGTTATATCAAATGTTTTAAATTCAGAGGAAGTATAATCTAAGTCACCTGGAGAAAAACTTGTTATTTGTGGTCTGAATAAAATGTATTCTACGCCTTTGCCTCCAGCATAGTTTATAATTTTAATATAATCTAAGAAGTGTGCGGTGCGTGTTGCATCTAACCCAGCGGTGTTACTTGAGAAACTTGATGTTCCAAATGTGCTACTCTTTGTTAGTGCATCTGAATGGCTTGGCCACTGTTTAGGATTTAGGTCTCTTGGGCCTGTGCCTCCTGAAGTTCTATTTCGTGGCTCGTTGTAATAGTATGAAAAGTATTTCATAAAAATCATTAACCATTCATTGTTAACAGTGTCAATCACAGTGATATCGCAAGGGCCAAAGTCGACCCCTGTTTGAACTAATCTTCTGTGGTTGTATGATTTTTTTGCTTGAGTCAGAAATTGAATTTCTGGTATTTTTGCTTGTTGTACCAAACTACTAATTTGTGTACGAAAAGCAGTACTATCACCTAAATCTTGAACTACTTCAGGGTTGAAGACAAATTCTACGAACCCATTAAACTTTTGCCTAGGGGGCGTAATACCAGGTTTAAACCTTTCTGCATTACGCCAATTTCCTAAGTAAGTTTGTTTAGGTAATAGTAACTTCCATAAGTTCATTATGTACCTATGGTGCTATTACACTAAGTCGCTAACTGTTAGAGACGGTGTGCTTGTTGGGAAGAATTCGCCTGCATGTATAGCATTATCATAACGTATTGTTAACACGATTTGTTGCTGATCTGTTGCAGCGTAGTCGTTGTCACCATATGCTACGTTTTGAATAAAGCATCCTTCTAGTTCCCAAGTTTCTGTTGGTTCTGCTGATGTCCCGTCTAGTACGTCCATAGTCATGTTGAACTTAAACTGGTTTGATGCAGCCGCTGTTGTTTGTTGATAATGGTTGATTTGACGTTGTACCTGCTGTCCTACTAACTTAGATACAGTATTGGTTATGTCGTCCCTGATAGTAACATCGATTGCTTGCCATGTATGCTTACCTTGCATATACACTTTAGAATTATAACTATGTACTTCTACTTCGTCAACACTAATACTTGGTCGAGTTACACTCTGAACATTAGTTGTCATTTCAGTATTTCGGGTCGCAGCACCAAGACCTTGGAAATTAACACGGAAACGATACTTTAGTTTAGGCATTATTATGCCACTACCTTCGACCGCTCCTGGTATCGGTATACCGAATTTTGATTTTGTTTCTGCCATTGTGTTCTCCTAATGAACTTAAATTTCTATACTGATATTTATCAATTATAGACAAAAAACATAAACTCTTGTTTTAATAATCACAAAAAAGGGGCAATAAATGCCCCTTTTTGTTGGTTTTTAGTAGTTAAACTATTAAGAACCTGTTTGACCCAAAGTATTTTGGATTCTAATCGGAATGTAAATGAATTCCACTGCCTTGACAGGTTGTATTGCAACGTCAATGTGCAATTCGTTTCTGTCAATTCTTGCTGGAGTGTTGTTTGTAGTATCACAAACTGTAACAAAGTCAAACAAACCACGTTGTGAGACAAGTTCACCTAAGAATCTGTCAACTACAACTTTTGCGTTTGTTCTTGTTACTTCGTCATTTGGCTCGAACAAGAATGGCTTAACTGCGTCATCTAATTGCTCACGTATGTAAATTACTAGTCTTGAAACGTTTACTCTATCCAATGCACTTGCTACTGGATTAAGTGTTTTCTGACCAAATACGTTTATTCCACGTCCTGGGAATGATGCAATTGGATTAACTTTGTTTAGATACAATGAATCACGTTGGCCTTCATTTAGAGCTACAGAGACGTATTCGCTTTCTGCTGGATCTAAATAACCTACTGATGTAGCATTGTTAACAACACCACGTTGGAAACCAGCCGGTGCAAACCATGGGAATGCCACCTGGTCATTAAATGCGAATGTACGCAATGCCATGTGTGATGCTGGTACTAAAATGTTTGTACCGTCTAAGTTAGTTGTTAAACCATGTGGGTAGTAAACTGCCGCTTGTGAGCTACTGCTTACCAATCCATTTTCACCATTTTCAACTGCGTTGTTTGAGTTTGTTGCCCATGCTTTTGTGCTTGATGCATCTGACTTCAAACGTAGTGGTGGATCGATCAATGCAAACACTGTGTCTTTTCTGTCAACACCTAATGTGAGCATTTCGTCTGCTAGTTCAGGATATCCTGGAACTGCCACTAAGTTGAAACGGTTTGTTTCGTTTCTGATATCATCGTTAGCACTAATTGATGCCTGTAGTGAACGTGTTACTGCTTTACGTTGTGCCTTTCTAAGTAAAAGACCTGAACCGTCAGCTGCATTACCTGAGAAACTTACCCATACATCGCCTACTGCTGAGCCTTCGTATGAATAATTTTTTCTGTACTGCTTAACGTTACCACCTGAAGCTCTATAGTTCCAACCTAGCATACCACCTGGATAAAGACTTGGGTCTGGTGCGTCTGCGTCTAATGATGCACTTGCACTCTGTCTAAAGTCTGCAAACAAGATTCCGTCTGGTGAGCTTTGGTCTGCTGAATCAATTAATACCCATTCTGCACTTACATACTTGTAAAGTTTTAAGTTTTCTGAGTCTGAACTGTCTAACCAAACGTCTCCAGTTACTAATGCACTTGTGCCGTCTGATTGTAAAGTTGGCTCTGTTGCTTTAGTTTGGAAATCTTTACTGAATGATATCCATGTTGTACCAGTATGTTCTAATAAATCAACATTTTGTGTGCTGATGTCAGCATCATACCATAATTGAGCATTTGCTGTAGCACCTACTGGTTGAGAATCTTTCGCTTCTGCTCTACCAAATACACTTTCAAAGTTACTGTAACGATCAGCAACAATATTAATGTCTGATAATCTGAACGATACATTTGTAGTATCGCCTTCAGATAGAGAAATGTCACTACCTTTGATACTTACAAACTTAATTTTTCCTGCGTCGTTGCTTACAACCAACTCATCTGCGTTAGTAGCTGCACCTGCTGCTGATAATGCAGAGTTGATGTCGCCTACAATGTCGTCTACTGCTAGGTTGCCTTCTGTTTCGCTTGTTAAGAAAACATCAATTACTGAACCACTGCCTACAAAAATTTTCATTGAAGCATTACTTGCGTCAATTGCTGCATTTGAAATTGCAGTATCTGAAATTGCTGCTGAACTTGATACTGTTACTGTACTAGAACCGTTGTATTCCCATAGTCTAGATACACCTACGTTTTGAGTACCTGGTCCTATTGCATCAAGCCATAATGCACCTTTTGCTAAAGAACCTGCTTTTTCATGATATGCATAGGCTTCTGCTGATGTTTGTGTGAAAGGAACATCTTGTTTTACAAATTGTGTTCCGTCCCACTTGCTGATTGCTAACACTGAACCTTGGTTAGGTGATGATGTTTGATAAAACAAGTCACCGTCTGCTAGTGCGCCGCCACCGCTTTGCGTAGTTGGTATTGATGTGTGTTCTCCCCACTGGAAGTCAGCACCTGATTTAGCACTATTCCATGAACTTGAGCCAATTAAATACCATTGGCCACCAATTTTTTCATATATGCTGTTTAATACTGTTGTGTCACCTGAACTATCCTTTTGCACTACAGCAAATTTACCGTTTGTGCTGAATGAATCTTTAGGGACTGAGTTTGCAGCATAAACATCACTTGCTCCTGTGACTATGATGTTTGCTGACTCTGATACCCACTTAGCACCATCATATTGCTTGATACCCCAAACTGTTGAGGATGTATCAAACCATATGCTGTCTAATGCTGGGTCTGAAGATGGTGCTGATGCTGATGCTTCTAATTGACCTAAGTCAATGTCCGCTCTTAAGACAAATGCTCTATTTGCTATGCCTAAGAATGAGTAAGCCGCAGCCAAACCATATTCGTTTGTTTCGTCACCGTGAACAGGTGTTCCACCGCTTGTTTTAAAGAATGGATTACCATAATTTTGTAATAGTTCACGTTGGCTTGTAATTGCGTACAATTTATTTGCCGCGCCGCTTGTTGTATATGCCGCTGTTGAGGTTCCATCTGGTCCTGTTTTGTTACTTGCTGTTGCAATAACAATAAGTGGGACTGTTCCTGCACCTGCTGGTGCGTAAAAACTCTCATCAGTAACACTAATACTAACGCCGGGCGATACTAATGTTGCCATACCTTTTCTCCTAATATATTAAGATACGAATAATCGTATGCATATATTTATCTAAAAAAGGTATTTATTGACAGTTATGAATATTAAAAGATATTAGATGGTATTATATCAATTTAAGAGGAGCCCTAAATTCGCCTGTATTCCAGTCTCTGATATTTTCTACTTGCTGTTCTAAATCTTCTAGTGTGCCGTCATTTTTAATTATGTAATCTACTTCACAGCCACACCAGTTCCATTCACTTTCGTGTACGTCTTTGTATGTTGTTTCCATAATTTTTCTTGCTATAACGTTGTCATGTGCTTGACTTGCTGTTTCATACCATTCGGGCAGTTCTCCGCGTTGCACCCAAATAACTTTTCCGCCCATGTTTCTAATTAAATCTAGTTCATTTTTAAAACGTGCATCGCTAACCACAGTACAAGGACTATCTTTTGCTTGTTTTCTAATACGATATTCTAAACTGTGTAACCATATGTTAGAATCAAAGTGTGTTCTTAATACGTCTGTGCCGATTAGTTGTAATGCTAGTCTTGGAGTAAAGTGAGGTATTCCTGTTTTTTTGGTCCAGTACAGGTCTGGTGTTTCCCTGAAGTCTCTGCTTTCAACAGTATCGCCTTCCATTAAGTATCTTGGCCAGCCAAATATAGATGATGTTAAGTCTTTTAGTGGTGCGGCAAAACTATCTTCGCTACATCCTCGCTCTACAAACATATTGGCAACGGTTCCTTTGCCACTGCCTATAAAGCCTGTAATACCTACTATCATCTTTTTATCCTATAACAAATCCTAATGGTGCGTTTCCTTCTTCCATATTATATATCTGGGACTTTAACATTTCCATATCATTTGTGGCTTCTGATTTGAGTGCTTCACCATTAAGTGTGATTGCACCACCTGCTCCAGGTAGTCCACTTTGATACTTACTTCTTGCTTCGCCTAGTATAAACTTAGCCTGTGCTAGTGAATAAAATGCTAACCATTGATTTGCATAAACGTCTTTTAGCAGTGTTGCTTCTGGAATAAAGTTGTATATACCAACTAGAACCTCTTCTTCGTGTCTGATGTTGCGTAGTATTTTTAGTACTTTAGTATTTCTGTTGTAGATAAAGTTATATTCACTGCCAAATATTCTACCAATATTCTCTTTGTACTGTGCAAATGCATCAAATACTGCAAGTCCACCTATCTGTCCTGCTTGTAGCATATACATATTATTGAATGCAACATCAAAAGGATCAAAGTTTGTTCCGCCGCCACTGTTAGTTCCTATACCTCTACGATATAAACGTCTAACTTCCATGACTTCATCTGGTAAAGTATATTCTGTAACACCTTCTTGAGTCTTAATGTATAACATACTCTCTTCGACACTACCAGCACTTAACTGGCGATAGGTGCCCATGGCCTTATCGATTGCTATATCGTAATGCTCACGGTCAAGTTCTACATCAACAATACCATCTGCTAGACGCAGTTGTATTTCTTTGATGAGCTCTTCTCTGTTATTGTATCCAATTTGATTTATAGGCATAACACTATTTATCACATAAATGCTTTTAGAATGATAGTTTTGTCGTTAAAACGGCCATTCATTTTAGTGTCAGTAGTCTTTAGATCCTTAAAAGTTTTCATAAACTTTGTTTTGCTTGTGCCTGTCCAGTTTTTAATTTGTTCTGCTGGTTTACGCAATGTTTTTTGTATACTTTTTTGTGTGCTAAAGTCTTGCAGTGTTGTACCCTTTACCATCAATCCTGTTTTAAACTCGTCTACAACGTATACTCCTACTTTACGAGTCTTAGTGTTGTATACCCAAACTTCTTTTGCATCAATAACTTCTGTTGGGTTGATACTTGCAATACCTAATGAGCTTTCATTGATTTGAAACTTTAATTTTTGTACAAGTTTTTCTTTGCTTACTGCTTTTGCTTTGCGTGGCTTACGTTGTGCTTTACCTGTTTGAATTATTGTATCACATGCTTGATTAATTTTTTCATAAAAACCTACAAAGTCTTTACGCATCTTGGCATCCATAAATGAATACCCTTCTTTAATGTCTGGATCCTGCCATTCTAGTACTTCAAGTGCTTCTTGGTGCATTCTTTCAAAATCTTCTTTGATAATTTTTGCATGGTTAGGTTTTACTAAGCCGCCGCCGTACACTTGCATATCTTTGTAAGGGTCAAACTTTTTTAAATCAATTTTTTCATCTTCAAATATAAATTTATCAACCAATCCTTCCCAATCTCCGACTAGACCCTCTACTTGTTCTTTCATTCTTTGCTGGATACTTACTTTAGGCTTCTCTTTTGCCTTTTCTGCTTTTTCTTCGATAATTGCTAATGCTTTGTGTTCAAGTTTTGGTATCTTGTTTAATAAATGCTGTCTTACATCTGGGTGCATGTACCCAGACTTGACCCATATGTAAGTGTGCTTGGCGAATGTTCTAAACCAAGTTGCTGGTACTCTTTTTAATTTCTTAACAAGTTCCTTGTCTAGTCCGCTGTCTTTTTCTAGCCAAGTTGTAACAGTTGGGTCTGCAACCTTGTCTGATATTTCATAGTGTACAAAATATTCAAACTGACGATATAATTTTTGTTTGTCTTCTTCTGTTTTTGCTTCGTTGATTGATAGCCACTTGGGTTCTGGCATCAAATAAATGCTTTTCTTTTTTCTTTTAGCCATTAGTCATCTATCTCTACGTGATCTGGATCAACATACATTTGTTGTAAAGGCTCGGGCCAATTATTAAATCCAATTATTTCTATTTTATCACGTAGTGCGTTTTTATCTCTTAAAAAACGAAATCCTAATAACATTCCTTCGTACTTTCCAGCCTTTTCCCCAGCACGGTAACTTAGCCATGTGTTGATTAAGACAAAAACTACAAAAACTATTCCTGTTGACATATCCATTACTTTTACCTACATATTGAATGTTGACTCGTATTTTAGCATCCTGCACTACGTTTGTCAACTTTTACTTATGCCTTGAAGTAATTTTGTGTGTGTTGATGGTATTTTTGACGTATTTTTTATATTTTTCATAGTGATAAATAGTGTTATGCCAAGATTAAGTTTATGGAATCCGACAAAAACAAATGACTTCAACTTCATTGATAGAGTAGTTGGAGAGCATCTTCATGCAGGTGGAACAGGTGTGTTTGTACACAAATACTTGGGTATTCAGGGACAGACCTATACAAATGACCCCACAAGACCCGGCACAGATGGCAATAATTCAGAAGTTTTTATACAGGACTTACTATTTTTAGAAAACAGAGACCGTAAGTACAGCAAAGACATATATGAATTACGTGGTCAATACAACGTTGGTGATAATGATGCATTTGATCTAACACAATTTGGAATGTTCTTAGCAAATGATCAATTAATGATGAACTTCCACATAGAAAGTATGGTTGAAGCAATAGGGCGTAAACTTATGCCAGGTGATGTTTTAGAGTTACCTCATTTAAGAGATGACTTATTACTTGGTAGTGATGAGGCAATAAACAGATTTTATGTTGTTACAGATGGTAGCAGACCGTCAGAAGGATATGATCCTAGATGGTGGCCTCATTTGTGGCGTGTTAAGTTAGGTCCAATAACAGACTCTCAAGAGTACAGGGACATACTTGGCACAGGAGAGGAAGAAGGAGACTTGCGTAATCTTATCAGCACCTATGCAGATGAGATTGCTATCAGCGATGCTATTATAGAAGCTGCCGAAAAAGATGTACCTTATGATAAGAAGTATGTTGAAACAGCACATCTATATGTTGATGATTCAGTTCCAGGCAAACCTGGTGTTGGTGTTTCATCTGATGGGCAACCACCTAATGGTATTAGTGTTGTTGGCAGTGGCGAAAGTTTCCCAACTAGTGGTGTAAGTGATGGTGATTACTTTTTGAGAACAGATTTTATACCTAATAG
>MDTD01186348.1_pt1 | contig 12295 bp, 11 predicted proteins | sample 811221 | NCBI WGS metagenome assembly MDTD01 (sample SAMN05326646, study PRJNA326480) | marine metagenome | isolation source: seawater | place: Pacific Ocean: South West | collected 2011 | reverse complement strand
TCTCTTTCGGTTGGAGTAATTCTTTTCGAAGGCGGTTTAACTCTTAAGTTTAAAGAAGTTCGGAAAATAGCAGGTGTAGTCCGTAATTTACTGATTATCGGTTCCTTAATAATGCTTGTAGGAGGTGCATTAGCAGCACATTATATTTTAGAAATGGATTATCGAGTTGGTCTGTTATTTGGCTCTCTAATCATAGTGACAGGTCCTACAGTTATTGCGCCTATTTTACAAAGTGTTCGACCAAATAGAAATGTGAGTACTATTTTAAAGTGGGAAGGGATTATCATTGATCCTATTGGAGCATTAGTAGCTGTACTGGTATATGAACTCTTCTTTGTTGCGAGTATGGGTGTGGGACATCATGATGTTGGACTAACACAAATGGCTCTTAAAACTTTCTTTTTGACTGTATGTGTAGGTTCCTTTTTTGGTTTGTTTTCTGGTTGGGCCTTAAATACACTTTTACGTAAAAACCTAATTCCACATTTCTTAATCAATGTATTATCATTAGCTTTTGTAATTTTTGCTTTCGCTGGAGCAGATTCTCTTCAGCCAGAATCAGGTCTTTTATCAGTTACAGTTATGGGTATTTTTTTAGCTAATGTAAAAACACCTAACATTGATAAAATATTAGATTTTAAAGAGAGTTTAACTGTAATTTTAATTTCTGTTTTGTTCATTATTTTGGCATCTAATCTTAAATTTGAACAATTACTATCAATAGAAAAAAACTCACTTTATGTATTTTTAATTGTTGTTTTTTTACTACGTCCGCTAGTTGTATGGCTTAGTGCTCTTGGTTCTAATTTAAATTGGAGAGAAAAAGCATTCATAGCATGGATTGGTCCAAAGGGAATTGTTGCTGCAGCAGTTGCCTCATTGTTTTCACTTTACCTTTTATCAGATAAAATTAATTTACCAGAAGAGCTAAGATCTGATGTAGAGTTATTAGTCCCCTTAACTTTTATGATTATTTTGGGAACAGTAACTCTCAATGGATTATCCGCTAAGCCAGTAGCAAAATTGCTTGGAGTAATTGGCGAGGATAAAAATGGATTTTTGATTGTTGGTGCAAATGAGGGTTCTATATCAATAGCTAAATATTTGGAAAACAAAGGTTTTTCAACTACACTAATAGATTTATCTTCAGAGAATGTTCGTCATGCTAAAGCCGAAGGATTAAATGCTGAGGAGCGTAATATCTTGGCAGAAGAAAATGAAGATTTAAATTTAGAAGACGCCGGTTACGTATTAGCGTTAACTTCAAGTAATGATGTGAATATTTTTGCTTGTAGAAAACTTAAAATTGATATTGGTGAACGTATATTTCGTTTAATAACCGCTAATGAAATTAAGTTTTCTGCGTTAACTAGACCAAAAAATATTTTGTTTGGTGAAAAAACTGATTATATAGAATTTATCGAATTAGTTAGAAGATACCCAGATATACAAGAAATTGAGATTAACGATCAAGAGCATTTAGAAAAACTGATTAATAAATCATCAGATGATTTCATTCCTTTATTAGTACAAAGGGGAACTAGTATAATGATGATAACTGTTCGTTTTGACTATCAGTTTGTAAAAGGAGACAAATTAGCTTTCATTGGAAAATTAAACTAAATGTTAGGATTAAAATTACCAACAGATCCACGTTGGGTAAACATTGCAGAAAAAAATATTGAGGAGATTTTAATAGATCATGCATTTTGCGAGCAAAAAGCTGCTTCTACAGCCATATCTTTTATCGTAGGTTATCCTGAATACTCTGAACTTGTAACAGCAATGGCAGCACTTGCTAAAGAAGAAATGAGTCATTTTCATTTAGTGCATCAAAAACTATTAGATAGAGGCTTGACTTTAGGAAGGGAAAGAAAAGATCAATATGTACATGAGATAATGGATTTTTTTCCAAAAAATAAACATAGAGAAGCGAAATTGATACACCGTTTGTTAACTACTGCTTTGATTAAGGCACGTTCCTGCGAAAGATTTAGAGTACTCTCTGAAAATCTAGCTGATAAAGAATTAGCTAAATTTTATAGAGATTTAATGGTAAGCGAAGCCAATCATTATACTATGTTTTTGAAATTCGCTCGTAAATATGGAGATAGAGAAGAAGTAGATTCTTTGTGGCAATCACTTTTAGAGTATGAAGCAAAGATAATTTCAAAGTATGGAAAGAAAGAGCATATACATGGATAAAAAAACGATATTTACATCTTTAAATTATAAGAATGAAGAATACAGCATTATTTCATATTCACAAAAAACTAGGTGCTAAAATGGTCCCTTTTGCAGGTTATAATATGCCTGTACAATATGAAGGTGTAACAGTCGAACATTTATGTGTTAGATCTGGAGTTGGTGTATTTGATGTCTCTCACATGGGAGAGTTTTTTGTACGTGGTAAAGGAGCAAGTAATTTCATACAAAAAATCACATCGAATGATATAAATAAATTATTTGATGGAAAGGTGCAGTACTCTTGTTTCCCAAATTTAGATGGAGGGATTGTTGATGATCTTTTAGTTTATCGTATCAAAGAGGATGTGTATATGTTAGTTGTAAATGCTTCAAACATAGAAAAAGATTGGAATTGGATAACCAAATTTTTGACTCCAGATGTTGAATTAGAAAATAAATCTGACGATATTTCTCTTTTAGCTGTACAAGGTCCAAAGGCTGTTGAAGCCTTACAATCTTTAACTAACATAGATTTATCAAATATGTCTTACTACACATTTGAGAAAGGTACTTTTGCTGGTGTAGAAAACGTATTAGTTTCTGCTACTGGATATACAGGTGCAGGAGGTTTTGAGATTTATTTCAAAAATACCGTAGCAGAACAAATTTGGAATTCAGTTTTTGAAGCAGGAAAGAATTTTGGTATTAAACCAATAGGCTTAGCTGCTCGCGATACTTTGCGTTTAGAAATGGGTTTCTGTTTGTATGGAAATGATATTGATGATACCACTTCTCCAATTGAGGCAGGCTTGAGTTGGATTACTAAGTTTACAAATAATTTTAATAATTCAGATGCATTATATAAACAAAAAGAGGAAGGTATAAGTAGAAGATTAATAGGTTTTGAGTTGTTAGAAAGAGGGATTCCAAGAAAAGATTATGAAATAGCAGATGAAGAAGGTAATATTATCGGAATAGTAACCTCTGGAACGCAATCACCTTCTTTACAAAAAGCCATTGGTATGGGTTATGTACAAATGGGATTTACAAAATCTGATACAGAAATTTATATTCGAGTGCGTAAAAAATCATTGAAAGCAAAGGTAGTTAAGCTGCCTTTCTACAAAGCAAATGAGAGATAAAAGACAAATAAAAGTTTGTTTGACACCGGCCCTATTTCCCTTGTATGCCGATCGTAAAAGTATTGTAGTAGTGGTAGATGTGCTACGTGCCACTTCAGCTATGTGCACTGCATTTCACTATGGAATGAATAAAATTATTCCTGTTTCTACAGTCGAGGAGGCATTGGAATATAGAGATGTAGAAAGCCACATTTTAGCTGCCGAAAGAAATGGTAAGCAGGTGAGGGGTTTCGATTTTGGAAACTCTCCTTTACAATACCAAGATCATGATGTTAAAGATAAAACCTTGGTGATGACCACTACGAATGGTACCAAAGCTATCAATATTGCAAAACGAGATCACCAAGTAGTTATTGGCTCTTTCTTAAATATAGATGCTTTATCAGATTGGTTAGCTAAACAAAATAAAGATATTGTAGTACTTTGTGCAGGATGGAAGGACGACTTCTGTTTTGAGGATGCTCTTTTTGCAGGTGCACTTACTGAAAAACTATTGAAAACAAAATTATTCGAATCGAATAGTGATTCGGCCAATGGTTCCCGAATGATTTACATTAGGGCTAAAGAAGACATGTACCGATTTTTAGGTATTTCGCAACACCGTAGACGATTAGAGCATCTCAATATTGAGAAAGACGTTAAATACTGCTTGCAAGAGAATATTACATCTGTTATTCCTGTATTAAAGGAAGATGAACTAGTCCTAGCTGAATAAAATATTTTATAAATATTAGTTTTCAGCTAGTTTTAGTTTTTCGAAAAGAGCTTTTATACTTCTTTGTTTATTCTTTAATTAAGTAAAATTATCTAAAAAATTTAGGGTGACTTTCCTACAAGAAAAAATAAAAAAGGTTTTGAGAATTAATAGCACTATTGTTTTAAGCCTAAAAAAAAGCCCATCCATTTGGAAGGGCTTTTCAGTAATGTATATCTTTTATTTCTTATAAGAAAGCTGTGATTCCGATGCTGAAGTGGATGTTCGCACTTTTACGATCGAAAGTAGTCGTTTCTGTACCTAAATCAATAGGGTTGTAAGGGTTAGGTACATCTTGTGTACTAACCATAGTGCTACTTATGCTTTGGTAAGCAATCATTGGCTCCATGTTTATAATACCTCCTAATGCTATAGAATAACCTATACCTGCATTGATTTGCTGATGTGTAAGGCTAGCTTTATCAATAGTTATATTATTTGCTTTTACTTCGCTTTTACCTTCTCCGTATTCAAAGCTTGCATCAATAAATAAAGAGCCTTTTCCAGCACGATGGTAGTAGCGTGCAAAAGGAGCTATGCTCCAACTCATACTATTTGCAGTAAAATCGTTACTAGCTGTAGAAGCAATTAAATTATAAAGATTAAGGTTAAAGGGATATTCTCCTAAATTGTTACCAACGCTGTCAGGAGATAGGTTTAGTAGGTCTGATGATAGTGGAGAGCTTTTTAATAAGCTTGTTTCATTGTTGAAACCACCTTTAATACCCATTGCAAATTGATCAGCCAAGAAGTGTCCAATATGGATGTTTAAGTTCATTTGGCTATTCTTGTCTTCTTGGATATTATGTGTGTAAGGAAATACATCGCCCATGGTGTAAAGTGTAGTTTCTAACTGTAGTGTATCCGTTCTCCAGCCGGCGTATTCTACATTGGTAATACTAGAGCTACCTGAGTTAGAATTGAAGCCCAAATTAGAGCTAGAAACACCTAGCAACCATTCTCCTTTTTCATGCTGTGCATAAGCAGTTGCGCTAAATGCGATAGCTAAAACAATCAGAATTTTTTTCATTTTAGAAGTGATTATCGTTGTGCGAATATACTTAAAAATCCCTTTCTAGTGGTTTAGCATGACTGGCATCACCAACATTAGGGTTTGTTCACCTTCTTCTTGTCCGTCTTGCGGAATCAGAATACCTGCTCTGTTGGGTGCGCTCATTTCTATGTTAATTTGTTCGGAAGTAAGATTGTTTACCATCTCCATTAAGAACTTGGAGTTGAAGCCAATTTCCATATCTTCACCTGTATATTGACAGTTTAATCGTTCATGTGCTTCATTAGAAAAATCTAAATCTTCAGAAGAGACACTTAACTCGATTCCAGCAACCTTCAAACGAATTTGATGTGTGGTTTTATTAGCAAAGATTGCTACCCTTCTTACTGCATTGTAAAAGGCAATCCTATCAACAGTTAATATGTTCGGATTTTCTTTAGGAATTACAGCTTCGTAATTAGGATACTTTCCGTCAATTAAGCGGCAAACCAATTGGATATTTCCGAAACAGAAATGAGCATTAGTTTCGTTATATTCTATACTGACTTCATCTCCTGCTGATAAATTATTTTTTAAAAGGTTTAATGGCTTTTTAGGAAGGATGAAAGATGCAGTACTGTCTGCTGTAGCATCATTACGTACATACTTAACAAGTTTATGCGCGTCAGTAGCAACAAACGTACATCCTTCAGCAGCAAGCTCACAAAACACTCCTGACATAATTGGGCGAAGTTCGTCATTACCAGTAGCGAAAAGTGTTTTGTTTATTGCTTCAGCCAATACTGAAGCTGGTAATACAGCTTTACTTTGGTTTTCCAACAAAGGTTTTTTTGGGAATTCATTACCGTTTTGACCTGCTAGTTTATACTTTCCATTATCAGACCCAATTTCAATGCCAAAGTTACTTTTATCAACTAAAAAGGTGAGTGGTTGATCACTGAAGGTTTTCAAAGTATCCATCAATAGCTTTGCCGGTATTGCAATGTTGCCTTCTTCGCTAGCTTCTGTGTTGCTAATTTGAGTAGTCATAGTTGTTTCCAAATCAGATGCTGAAACAACTAATTCATTAGATTTTACTTCAAATAAGAAGTTGTCCAAAATAGGTAATGTATTGCTAGAGTTAAGTACGCCACTTATAGCTTGAAGCTGTTTTAAAAGTTGAGAACTTGATACAATAAATTTCATCTATTAAACATTTAAGGTGCGCAACAAATATAGATTTTTTACTCTAGCGATTTAGGGAAATTTATTAACTACTTTTCAACAGCAAACATAGGCTGAAAAATAGGATTGAATGCGTAATATTGAATCAGTAACATGTCTTTACCATCAAATGCGTACAGGCGATCAACATCATGTTTTAAAGGCTTTCCTTCATTGTCTTGATATTCCTTTCGTTTTGGCTTTTTATGATAAATATCTAGCGTTTCTTCTGTGCCGTTGTTGTAGTAAACAGTAAGTGTGTAAAATGCCGGACTTGCGAGTAGCGAGTCTTGTTTGTTTAAATCATTGGCAAAACCTTCGCAATTTACTTTCTGCAATTGCTTTAGATAATTTGCGCAGGATGAAGAATCTATTTGTTGCTTTTGATTATTACCATAGAGTATGTTGCAGTTAACTGCATCTAAAGTGAAGTTTTTGATTGGGGATTCGTAGTTAAGTAATTGTATGGAGTCTATTTTTGAATCTTCAAAGATTTTTCTAGTTCGCCAAAGATCACTGCTTATTTTTCGTCCGTCTATATTGAAGCGAGGGGCAAGGAAGCCGTTGAAACCCGGAATGTGTATAACATAAGCTTTTTTAGCATCTTCAATCATCATATATGTTCCTAGGAAATCAGCTGTTTCTCCGCCAACATAAAATGTTTTGTAAAGCTGTTTTCTTTTAGTGTATAACTCCACTTTTACTCCTTCACTTGCTAACGATTTAATAACAGAATTGTGCATGTTTTCAGAAACAGGGTGTTTAATTTTCATCTTCTCTAAGGTAGAAAAAAAGGTTTCTAAAGCTTCATTTCTTATGTTGTGATTTCCGTTAACTAGCCATTGCTGATCAAGCTTATTTAACACTACTTCATTGCCATATCTGTCGGCAAAATAAATTTGCTCAATCTCAGTAGTATTTTCAATAGTAAAATCATTAGCAACAGATTTTAATGTATTTTTTTGTTGCTGCCATATTAAAATAGCTATCGCACTTACTAATATGGTGATGGTGATTATTTTCTTCATTTGTATTTTCTTTTCCTTCTCAAGTTCCAAATTAAAGAGATCAAAAGAACTAAAACGATTGGTAGTCCAATATTTATAATTTGCAATTGTAAGCGTTTGTTGCTTATTTTTTCCCTGTTGAGTAATCTGATTTTAAAGTTATTTGCTCTTATTTCAATCAACTCCTTTTTACCGAGCATATAGTGTAATGCATTGATTATGAAGTTGATGTTTCCATGAAAATGCTCTTTGCTAAAAGGATTGTAACCTAATGGGTACGGATTTCCAGATTTACTCACATGGTTTTTTATAATATCTCCATCAGAAACAATAAGGATACTTGTAGGCTTACTTTTTGTAAGAATAGAGTTGTTGTAACTAATTAGTCTATTTTCGAAACACGATTTAAAAGAGCCTTCTAATAAAACACCGATGTTTTGTGGTCCTGACTGGTATTGTTCCTCTTGTGGTTCATGTTCTAGAATAGCTAAACTCACTCTGTGTGGAGATAATACAACTTTGCTGTATGGAGAACTTGTGAGAACAATACTTTTTTTAACACCACTAGATTTAATTGTATCTATAGTAGAAACGAAAGAACTTTTGATAGCGTCTAGGTTTTTACTAATCGGATGCATTTCTTTTGAAATAATTAGAGGGTTATAGAACCAAGGAAATAAAGATTGTTGTGGAATATTGCCTTGAAAATCCGTGATGACAGGGATTTTATCAGCTTGTACATCCATTACCAAATTGCTATTTATCCTAGCACCATACTTGAATAACATGTCTTTGATATTTAAATCTTTTGGAAGAGCAATCGAATATGGTCTTCCTCCCTGCAGACTATCCATATCCATATTAACACCATCTACAAACCAAAGTGTTTTCCCACCTTGCATAATGTACTGATCAATGAGTAATTTCTCTAAGTCATTAAAAGCGATAGTGGGTTTGGCAATTATAAGTGCATCATACTTATTCAAGCGATTTTGTTGGCTTTCTATTGATGGGTTTTTGTTCAAGCTATCTTTTTCAAACTCCTTAATATTGAAAGATTCGACTCTATAAAATTCAATTAGTGAGCCCTTTAGGTTTCCAACAGCATCTTCAATTCCAGATCGTTCTAAGTTATTTAGCTCTCCATTTCCTTCTAGGAATGCGATTTTGGGCTTATTATTTATATTGCTGATTTTAAGTATATTACTGATAAATTCGTATTCTAGGTTTTCAATAGAGTTGTTAAGTACAACTTCATGATGTTTTCCTATTTGAGATTGAAGCAGGTTGATAGCTTCACTTTCTCCTTTGTAGTAGATAATTGCACCAGGAAAAATAATTTGTTCACTACTTCCATTTTTCTCTTGTACTTGAAGGTTTGTTGGTTCTAAACCTTGTTCGTAAAGCTGTCTGTAAAGTCTATTTCTTTCCTCTTGATTTATGCTTTCGGATGGGTTGATGAATTCATACTCTAGAAAAGATGAGTAGTTACGGAATTCGTTTAGAAGTTGGTATGTTGCATTTTGTAAGCGTGTGAACCCTGCAGGAAACTCACCTTCAAGATATACCTTCACATAGACTATATCATCTAGATCTTTTAAAATATCTTTTGAAGTGTCAGATAATGAGTGGCGTTTATCGGCAGTTAGGTCTAGGCGAAAAAACAACATGCTTGCCAAAACATTTATCAATATTAGAATGCAAATATTAAGAGCTAAACGACTGTATGCTTGTTTCTTTATTCCCATTTTCTACTTGCTAAAATAGTTTGGGTTAATAAAACAAACAAAGTATTTAAACTAATGAAATAGAGTATATCACGTGTATCAATCACACCTTTACTTAAAGATAAGTAATGAGCATTAATACCAATATACTGTATTGTTAACTCAACTTTACCATTACTTATACCGCTAGCTATTATATCCCAACCTAAATAGAAAAAAGCTGAAATGATGATGGCAATTATAAATGAAATGATTTGATTTTTACTTATTGCAGAAGAGAATGTACCAATAGCTACAAATCCACTAGCTAAAAAGAATAATCCAATATAAGATCCGAAAATTCCTGCACTATCTAAGTTTCCATTTGTTTCACCGAGTGAATATATACTGAAATAATGCACCAATGTTGGTAGGATGGATAAGATAACAAGGATCAATCCTGCAAAATATTTTGCCAATACAATCTGTAATTCGGTTAAGGGTTTGGTTAAAATGAGCTCAATTGTTCCTTCTTTGTGTTCATCTGCAAACAATCTCATTGTAACTGCAGGTATAAAAAGCAAGAATAGGATAGGGGCTAAAATGAATAAACTATCCATATGTGCATAGCCGTTATCTAAAATATTATAATCACTACTAAAACCCCACATTAATAAGCTGTTAGACAGTAGAAAAACAGCTATAATAAGGAAGCCTACAGGAGTACTGAAAAATCCGTTTATCTCTTTTTTAAATAGTGCAAACATGAGTGGTCCAAAATTATAAAATCTCTCGAACGCTCCAAGCCGTTGGCTTATTGCAAAAGAGTGCTTTTGTTTGCGTCCAAACTTCTTGAAAGAGATCAGTGTTTCGATATTGGTTTAAATGTGCTTGTGATTTCCACTTACTGTAAGTAAAAAAGATGTTTGACTCATGAATATCTTGCAATAGCTGGACGTCATAACATCCTTCTTGAGCAGCAATTTTAGATTGATTTTCTTGAAAAATGGTCATAAATGTGTCCACTTTATCTACTTCAAATTCCATTTTAACGATTCTTTTAATCATCGAATTCTATTCTAATAATATCATTTAGGTGTAGGCCCATCAAAGATGAAGCAGAACCTTCATTCATTGCAATTTCTAACTGCCCTGTAGAAATGAATAAAGCCAAGGCTTCTCCACTAGGGACATCTGTATATTTTCTTTGTATTTTATTGATTGCATAATGCCCTCTATTTCCTAGATGAATTGTAAAGTTTCTTCCTTTGGCCACTTGTTTGAACAAGTCTTCCTTAATGTTAGTGATGGCGTTTCCGTAGGTATCAATATGTATAATGCTTCCTCTGATAGAATTATTATCAAAAGTTGCTTTAAAGCTTGATCGTTCAACAGAGTAGGTCGGTTTTGGTATGCCGATAACCTCTAGGGTTCCTCCGCGAGCAATGTGACAAGCAGCATTTACAAATACATCTTTTGTTGGAAAGGTAAAGTTATCATTATCTTGTGTTATGTTTAACTCAACAATTTTGTCTGGTTTTACATCCAATATAAGCGAGAAAATTCCATTTTCAGCACCTATAAAGTAGTGGTTGTTGGCAAAAATAGCGATATGCGGAGTTTCTGACCTGGACTCTGTATCAACACCCAGAATATGTATGGTTCCTTGCGGAAATTCCTGATAGCAATTACGGAGTACAAAAGCAGCATGCCTAATGTTAAAAGGAGGGACTTGGTGTGTGATGTCAACAATTTTAGCGTCATCTAATTGCCTTAAAATAGCGGCTTTAACAGCACCCACATAATGATCGGTGGTTCCTAAGTCGGTTGTTAGCGTTATGATGGGCATAATTTATTGAAAGAGGCCGTGCTATTTTCGCTTAAAATTTGTTTTTTTGTTAACTCAAAAGTAAGCATAATTTTTAGGGAAAAACATTAAAAAAAAGAAAGAAAGCGAATGAGTGATAAAGTATTGGAAATCAACTCAATAAACCCATTAGAACTTTATGGTGAAAATAATAAAAAGCTTACTTTTATTAAGCAGTTTTTTCCAAAACTAAAAATTGTTGCTAGAGGAAATCAACTTAAACTTATTGGAGAAGAAGAGGTTATTCAGCAGTTTGAACTGAAGTTTGATTTGATGTTGCAACACTTCAATAAATATCAGCGACTTACACCAAGTAATATTGAACGAATCATTATAGATGATACTTCTGTTTTCGAAGGTGATGATAATGTGTTATTGCACGGTACGCAAGGGCGAATAATAAAAGCACGCACCGTAAATCAAAGAAAAATGGTAAGTGCTATTGAGAAAAACGATATGCTTTTTGCTATTGGACCTGCAGGTACAGGAAAAACTTATACAGCAGTTGCATTGGCTGTAAGAGCACTTAAAAATAAAGAGGTAAAACGAATCATCTTAACAAGGCCAGCAGTAGAAGCAGGAGAGAATTTGGGATTTTTACCGGGGGATTTGAAAGAAAAGCTAGATCCATACTTACAACCTTTGTATGATGCTTTAAGAGATATGATTCCTACTGAGAAACTGAATGAATATTTAGAAATAGGAGTTATTCAGATTGCACCTTTGGCTTTTATGCGTGGGCGAACGCTTGATAAAGCATTTGTTATTTTAGATGAAGCGCAAAATACAACAACCCATCAAATGAAGATGTTTTTAACAAGAATGGGAATGTCTGCAAAATTTGTCATTACAGGCGATGAAACCCAAGTAGATTTACCACCCAAACAGCCATCGGGTTTGTTAGAGTGTCTTAAGGCCTTGAAAGGAATTAAAGGAATTAGCATCATCAAACTAGATGAAAAAGATGTAATTCGTCATGAATTAGTAAAGAAAATAATTAAAGCATATAAAGATAAAATCGAGAACAAATGAGTAATGTAATTTTAAAAACGGAATTTAATTTACCGGGACAAACGAATTTATATAAAGGTAAAGTTCGTGATGTTTATACAGTAGGAAATACATTGGTAATGATTGCATCTGATAGAATTTCAGCATTCGATCATGTTTTGCCAGAGGGTATACCCTACAAAGGACAAGTATTAAGCCAGATTGCAGCTAAGTTTTTAGATGCTACTGCAGATATCGTTCCTAATTGGTTGGAGGCTACTCCAGATCCTTCAGTTTCTGTTGGAAAACGATGTGAGCCATTTAAAGTTGAAATGGTTATTCGTGGATACTTAACAGGACATGCTTGGAGAGAATATCGCTCAGGAAAGCGTATGCTTTGTGGAGTTCCAATGCCTGATGGAATGGT
>MDTD01120494.1_pt1 | contig 12295 bp, 7 predicted proteins | sample 811221 | NCBI WGS metagenome assembly MDTD01 (sample SAMN05326646, study PRJNA326480) | marine metagenome | isolation source: seawater | place: Pacific Ocean: South West | collected 2011 | reverse complement strand
TTTTGTTTCAATTCACATCCCGCCTGGAAGGCGGGTGATGGAAACTCTTACGCGCAACAAACCAAGCAGTACTGTTTCAATTCACATCCCGCCTGGAAGGCGGGTGATGGGCTTGTAATAGCATCACCAGTAATGGCGCAGGAGTTTCAATTCACATCCCGCCTGGAAGGCGGGTGATGGCAACTATGTCGCTAGAGAGCATCACTTCGGCAAGTTTCAATTCACATCCCGCCTGGAAGGCGGGTGATGGTTGAATGCCGCATAGATGCTGACGTGATTGATGTTTCAATTCACATCCCGCCTGGAAGGCGGGTGATGGCTGAAAGCGGCCGTAAGCGTGTTTTGTCTACAAGTTTCAATTCACATCCCGCCTGGAAGGCGGGTGATGGGAACTGCTTCAGAGCTTGCTTTGCTAGTATTCTGGTTTCAATTCACATCCCGCCTGGAAGGCGGGTGATGGGGCGCCGCTCTCCACTTTGAGCCGTAGTAGCTGTTTCAATTCACATCCCGCCTGGAAGGCGGGTGATGGGCTTTCTTCGTTGTAGTACTCATCACGGTAGATGTTTCAATTCACATCCCGCCTGGAAGGCGGGTGATGGGTGGGATAAATGGCGCTCTGCAACAAATGTCAGTTTCAATTCACATCCCGCCTGGAAGGCGGGTGATGGCTAGCCGGGATAGGTTGGATCATAGTTTATCGGGTTTCAATTCACATCCCGCCTGGAAGGCGGGTGATGGATAGTTCCCATTAGCTTCCCTTGAGCTGTTGAGTTTCAATTCACATCCCGCCTGGAAGGCGGGTGATGGTTCACGCTTCTTCTTATATGGGCAAAACCAACACGTTTCAATTCACATCCCGCCTGGAAGGCGGGTGATGGCGCCAGCACTGGCGAAATGTGATTGTCATATTTAAGTTTCAATTCACATCCCGCCTGGAAGGCGGGTGATGGGGAAGAGCTGTTCCCCGGTGACGACGCGGACATGTTTCAATTCACATCCCGCCTGGAAGGCGGGTGATGGCTCTCTGTCTTCCGGCTTCATTCCTGATGCAATCAGTTTCAATTCACATCCCGCCTGGAAGGCGGGTGATGGTTTTGCCCCTAATTACTGGATCTCTGCTGACGGTTTCAATTCACATCCCGCCTGGAAGGCGGGTGATGGCTCGCACAGTTAATTTGAAGTTATAGGAATTGAGGTTTCAATTCACATCCCGCCTGGAAGGCGGGTGATGGCTCATGACTGCGAACCATTGAATAAGCTATGCTTACGGTCTTCTTTCGCGAACTCTATGCAATATATTGATTGAGAAACTAACATGACTCGAAGAAATGCTCCAAACCCTTATACCCTATTGCGATTCGACTCAAGCGCGGACCCCCTAGGGAATTCGGCACAACTACAGGTTCGCGCGCGAGTTAAATAATGAGGGGCTCATCAAAATCTGTTGCGCGGAACTCGCCAAATTGACTGACAGATTTCTCGTACGGCTTCGATAATCGATAGAGTCTCAAATTGTCCTCTTTCTGATTGATCTCTGCAAGTAGTTCTGTTTCAAGTTTCGCTAAATTTGTCTCTGAAACGTCGCACTCAAACAGCGACTTCTGAACTCTTTGACCATAATTTTGGCACACTCTTGCTACTCTCCGCAGGCGACGTCTTCCCGCCCTGTTCTCTGTGGAAACATCATAGGCTACGAGAATCAGCATTAGCGATACAAAAAAGGTAAATACAGGTCCATATCTTTACGGATGGTCCTGGCTAGCAATCGGGCCTGCAGGTGGATAATTACTCCAAGCGGGACAGAGCTCTCAACCAGTGGATGATTGACTTCTTCTTGTTTTCTCTTCTGGTATGCGGCAATGACGGCTTTTCTGCTTTGATCGCTTAACCAAATCGCTCCTCCTGGTCGAATCTCGAAATCATCCGATTTCAACTGTCCACGGTTGACGAGCGTAAGAGCCACTCGATCTGCAATTACAGACCTGAATTCCTCTGCTAAATCGAGCGCCAAGGCTGGTCTTCCTGGTCGAACAGAATGTAAAAACCCGATTTGTGGATCGAGTCCCACTGCTTCAAGAGCCGCGCGACAGTCAACCACCAGCAAAGTATACAAAAATGAAAGAATAGCATTCATTCTATCTCTTGGGGGGCGTCGGCTACGACCATCCATCGCAAAATCACTTCTTTGATCGTCTCGAACAATTCTATTTACAGCTTCGAAGTAAAATTTTGCGCCCTCACCTTCAATTCCTCGAAGGTGATCCAAATCTCTGGTACTCTGTACCTTACCTTGAAGGCTAGCTAGTAAGTCCGCTACTCTTTTTAAAATGGCTGTATCGCCATCATCGGTAGACTCCCTTGCGCCACGCATGACTATTTGTCGTGAGTTATTCAGTTTGCCTGCGACAATGCTTTGAGAAATTTCTTTGACGGCTGTTGGGTCTGAGTAGGATTGAAATTGATCTAGTCTTAGCAGAACGTTTCCGGAAGTCGCACCTTCGATACGCGCAGCAAATTCTCCACGACGACTCAAATAAGCAATGCTTTTTCCGTCTTGAGTGCAACGAGCCATCACTGCTGGCGATACCAATGCTTCTCCAAAGCAAACTACCGCTCCAATATGATGAAGCGGAACTTGCAGAACTTTTTCCCTTTCAAGCTCAACACAGATGGTGTCGCCTTCTAAGCGCAGGTAGGCTTCTGGGTTCGTTATGTAGAGTGTATTTAGGAGTGTTTTCATTGATTCGTGTCAGAGAATAGTTGTTTGCTTAGCTGCTTTCTGGATAGCTGGTTTCCTATTATTGACGGCTGACACAGATCTATAAGCGAGCAGTTACGGCATCTTGAGTCGTTGACTGGCGGTGGAAGTTTCATGGAGTCAAGCATTTTGCGCACGTCTTCAACTATCAAAATTGTTTTGTTTTTCAGTGCTTTAGTAATTTCAACTTCGCGACGACGTCGAGAACTAAAGTAATAAATTGCTCCTAGAGGTACAGATGCTTTCGTCATCTCTTCAAGGCAAATAGCCTGCGCCGCTAGTTGGATTTCGTCATGAATCTTTTCGGCTCTCTTACCATGCTTATACTCTACGGGATAAGCAGTCCCGTCCCTAGAGAATTCTATTAGATCGGCTTTGCCTATTAGTCCGTAGCGATCAGAGAACAGAGGGAGGCTGTTCTCTATTCGTTTCTCCCCTATTTCTGTACTTTCCTGCGTGTCGACTCGCGCATGAACAGCATGACCTCTAATCGTCAGAGCGTTTTCATCGAAGCATTGCTCAAGATGAATGAGACCACACTGCCTTGCGCAGAAACTAAAGTGCTGTAGTGCTGAGATCGGCACTAAGGCTTCTTCTTTCATGATTTGGACTCGCTGGTCTATACTTTGATGGGGCGTCTACTCTCTACCAACTTTAGAAGTTGGACACCTTCAGGAATCAGATCTTCATGGATCTGTATTACATAGTTGTCAATCGATCGTGGTACCGTATCCAATTCTCGCTTGTTGACCGATATGGTGTCGAATAGGCTGTTCGCCGGTGCGCGACCAAGTTCGTTATTATGTTTGAAAACATATAGTCCTCTTGTCTGCATTAAACCTCGTGCCGCAGACCGATCATGCTCGAACAAGTTCTTGAGAGAATCCCAGAAGATCTCCAGATCTTCTTCGCTAAAGCCGGTCTGCTTTGCCAGGCTGGAAGAGATGAAACCATAGCAACGATAGAGTCCATAGGGAATCGTAAACTTCCTTCCCATAGTGCGATTGTCGCCACCCTGGTCCTCTGCTTCTTTCGGAGTGGTGACCGCCATTCTTGTAATGCTATATTCCAAGGGGATAACAGGATCAACGCTTCTGGCAAATGTTAGCTGTATAGGACCGCGAACTTGTCCGCAATTCACTCCAGTTGACATTACAGCACCAAACGTTCGAACATCGAAAAAATTCTGGCACATCCATGCTCTTGCTTCATCTACTTTATCGCTGCCTTTTCTCTTACCTTCGGGACCATTTAAATCACTATTTATTGCTTTGTGAGCTCGTTCATGCTGTTGATTGAGAATGGCCTTCTCTTTGACATAGATTTCGTAAGGTGGTTGATTCTCTTTGATAGTCAGTATGTAGTTTCGGATTTTCCGCTTTATGCAGACGTCAGTGACAAGACCGTTTCCTGTCTCGGGATCGACTCTTGGAAGATTGCCTGCATCTGGATCTCCATTTGGATTTCCATCCTGTACATCGAATAAAAGAACAAAGTCGTATCTGTTGCTAATTGCTGTCATTTTTTTCGTCGACCTCCTTGTGTTGACTATCTGACTTATTGAAGAAATTTTGTCTCTGGTGATAGTAGCCGATGGCGAATCTGCCCTGGTCCGAGAGATTCAAATGCGCTGGAAACTCCGATATGTGAGAAACGATCTCTGATATTAGCTTTTCCAAGTTGACCACTCTTCCCTTGTTTGTGAGTTTTGATAGATGGTGATTCTTCATTCTCATCAATAGTGGAAAGCAAGTGACCGGTGTAGCAGAGGCAGCGGCATAATAGCGATCTCTAATTGGTGCATTGACGTCATTTAGTGCTTCGCTTTGAATCTTCTCTAGGACGGCGAAAAGTCTGCCAAGACAGTATCCGACACTGCTATTCGATTCATCTAATTCGATTGTCATTTCGTTTTCAGTACCTCCATTGAGTCTGGATATGCGATTGATGTAAGCCTTAAGAATAGCGGCTCTTTCATAGGTCACAGGCGAAGACTTTCCTCCTGCTTCTGCTCTTATGCGTCTGGTGACGGCGAGAGCTATTGTCGTCGGAAATGGAGTGCCATCTAGTATTGCCTTCAGCATGGAAGCCGGTAAGGATGGCTCGATGTTCTTTCTCTCTCCTCGCAAAGCTGTAGCTTGTAGTAATCGTATGAGGGTAAGTGGCTTTTGAGCCCATGCAGGAGCGATTATGTCCAAGTCATCGAAATAGAGTCTGATTTTCGTCGCCATCTCAGAAACCGTTGAGACATGCCAGAATCGAATCGACACTCTTCCTGCATTAGGACCGAGCCCAAGTACAAAGAATCTGGAATCATCATCTTCAAATGGCGCGACTCCAGTATTGGGTGCATGATATAGCGCTTTTACGGATTCGGTATTAGCTGCAGGGTCGTCTTTGGGTGGCTCGTTGAACAGGTCAAAGAGAAGTCCTTCAAATTCATTTTGTTTGTCGGCCCAGAATACAACCGAAGTCTCTCCATACCATAGCTTTTGTCTCGACTCGCGAGCAAGAAGGCTGTTCAGCGCAGTGGTGTAAGCCGTGGCTCCATATGTCCCTACAGGCGCATTCCCTCCTTGCCTCTTTGAAAAAGAGGTAAAGGAAGATTGATTGAATGATACTATTGAGGCACCTGCAGGTTGTGCGCCGAAAATACCTTTGACTAATGGATGTGTTCTTGCAAGGGGAGATTCTTGTCCAGTTATCAGGCAGACAATGTTTTCTGAATCAGGCTCTGTTGACTGTGCTGTAGCCGCAGCGTGTGCTGCTGCAGTTTCGCACACCAATTCACTTTTGCCCATCAGGCGAAAACTAATATTGCCTTTATTCTCAGTTAAAACTTCCCATAACCTATGCTGTTTAATCCGATTCAGGTCAATATTTTTCAAGAATGAATTTACGGCTATAAAGTCAGGTTCCTCGCATCCAGATTCAATTAATTCTTCAATTCGTAGGCAAAATGCAGCGAATTGTTTGGTGCCTCTTCTTTCATTTGTTTTGTTAAAGCCGAAGACATATCCGATGTTGTCCCATAACAGCTGCGCTTTTACTCCTACAGTTCGAGTTTCACCTTGCGGAACAAGACAAGCGCGTCCACGAGGTTTCTTTCCTTCTGTTCTGAGGTCATCGATGTCTAAAAATCGGCCTTCTTTGTCAATTACAATTGCAAAGCTAATCTCTTTCCACTCAAGACCTATTGGAGCAATATTTGAATCTTCCAACTTGGCCATTCGTTCATAGTAGTTTACTAGCTCTTGAAGTATCATCTCTTCACCTCATTGCTATTCCAGTCCGGTATGAGTACAGCACCATTAGTAATGGAGGCATTGAAAAACATTGGTACAGGAGAACGATCGCTGTAGTCCATGTCATATAGCATCCAGCCGATATTGCGCGTATCCTCTATGGACTCTGGTGCTTGAGAATCGGCGTCGAGCAACGAGAAGTATGCGGCGAACTCTCTGCATCCAAAGTATGGCTGCCAAAAGCATTGACCTTTGCTTGCTCTTCTCACAAACTGTTCGCGAAATTTCGTTTCATTGTCGGACTGACCTGCTTTGTTAGTCAGAAAAAAAGAAGCATGGATTATGTAATCAACATCCCTCAGGAATAATCCCGCACGCTGTTGTCGATCATCTTCGATAAAAACTCCTAACTCATGACTGTCTGATTTCATTGCTTGCTTTACTTTGCTGGAAGGGATAACCGAACCGAGTTCGTTGCGACGGATTGACGTCCATCGAATAGGTTTTAGGATTTCGATCTTTTCTATCTTCCATTCAATAGCGGGTTTCCAGAGAATTGACTGCAGAATATTCCGAGCTGCAGATGGTGTCATGACTTCATAAGATACTCTTTCTGCTTTCATCTCCGGTCTGGTGAAACAGGCGAAGTCACCCCATGTTCGAAGACGAAATCGATTTTTATTGCTCGCTGCCATTGCTCCCTCCCTATGAAACTATTAGCAATTCTGGGTCGATGAGATCGACCCGTTCTCCCAAGAACCCCGTCTTTTGATGGTAAAGTGCATTGTCCGCCTGCGCGAAGAATCCTGGATGAATCTCAACAACATCTCCGTTGTTCATTAGTTCATTGAATATATATAGAGGTATAGAAACACTAAAACGTTGAAGTTTACGCAGAATCCACCGGTCAGGGCCTGTTCGCTTGAACATACTAAGAAGGTCTGGACTTTCTCCATATCTGACAAACACACTGCGCTGCTTGCTGTCGTCAATAACTCGAAAGTTCAGGGCGGCCGATTTGAAACGTATTCCTAGATTCCCATCCGCTTTAAGATCCTTGACGATATTGAATCTATCTAAATCTGAACCTTTGATTGAGTACAGATGATTGAAATATTGATTCGAAACATCTGGTGAAAGAACGTCCATGCAACCTAATCTCAAAATTTCTCTCGAAGCTGATTCTATATGACTTAAGTGTCCTCTGGGTGTTCGTTTCCACGGGACAAACACCTTTACTGTTCCCAAACTTATATTCCCTTCGCGATTACACCGTCCGGCCGCTTGAGCTATACAGTCAATGCCTGATAGCGCTCTATAAACAATTGGAAAGTCGATATCAACTCCCGCTTCAACAAGTTGCGTGCTTACTACCCTTAAAGGACCGGGTCTCGATAAAGCCTTCTTGATCTCTGCAATCGCACAAGAGCGATGTTCACCGCACATAAAACCAGACAAATGAATCGTATCCGGTGGCATTAACTGATAAAGTTCTCGACATTCATCTCTTCTATTCACAATGCATAGAACTTTTTCATTCATTAATAGCTCGTTTGCAAGATCTTCAGGAGTCGTTGGATTGTTCAGATTATCCGGGATGACGATTTCGACTCTTTTTAACTGATCAAAAAGTTCATTTGGATTTTCAATAATTTCATTAACCTCAGTCAAGCCTCTGAGATTTGCAATATTCCCCGCGAGTGCTGGCTGAGTTGCTGTACTGAGGACCAGAGTTACCCCGTAGGATGCGGACAGATCCTGTAGGCAAGAAACTGTGGGCTGAAGAAATTCAGACGGAATAAGCTGCGCTTCATCCAGAACTACAACTGAATCCATAATCCGATGAAGCTTGCGAACCCGACTTGTGCGACTCGAGAAAAGGGACTCAAAGAACTGGACGTTGGTTGTAACAACAATGGGAGCATCCCAGTTTTCTGCTGCCAGTCTACTTTTTACTGTTTCTTTATCTGGATCGAAGTTACTGTGATGTTCTAGAACACAATCTCCAAAAATACTTCTAAAAACTTCCGAAGCTTGTTCGATGATACTGGTGTACGGGATCACGTAAATGATTCGTCTCTTCCCGGTTCGAACCGCATGCTGCATGGCAAAACTCAAAGAGGATAAAGTTTTCCCGCCTCCGGTTGGTACCGTAAGAGAATAGATGCCCGGCTTTCCTTTAGCTGCAGCAAGACATTGCTCTAGAACTACATTGCGAATCTTATTAACTGGAGAAGCTTTAGAGTTTTCGGAGAGATCCTTGATATGGAAGTTCAGCTTTTCTGAAAGACTAGCTAAGTCTGGATAGACGGACCGACTTCTAAACTTGGCAGAATCCATGAATCGCTCAGTATCAAGGAAATCTGCATCGACTAAACAAGAGAAAAGGAGCCTGATCCAGAGAGCAGGAGCCGCACCTGCCGGAGGCTTGCTTGTTGGAGGCGGCTGATTCAGCAGTCTATCAGGAACTCTATTTTTACACCTATCTAGTAGGTCTTGCTGTTGCAGTCTGTACTTGAGCTGTGCACGTCCCATCTCTGAATTTTCCCAATCCGTCAGCCCGGCGTGATGACCAGCTATTAAGTAGGCGAGTACTTTTCCACCTGGAAAAGCACTCATGGAATGAATGGCTCCGGCGGTTGAATGATCAACTCTGCCGCTTTCGAGATGTGCTGAGATATCGTAACCACTGACAGTTTTGATGTAGTTCTGAAATTCTGAACTGTATTTGCCCAGGTCGTGCCATAAACCAGCGAGATATGCCCAATCTCCGCTTCCGAAAGATGCAGCGAAATCCTTTGCGAGTTCAGCTACTCCAAAAAGATGATCTTCAAGATCATGAATCTCCCAACCGCCTGTTGGTGTCTGTTTAACGTGGGCGATATAAGTTTCACTAGGTTCATCTTCAAGTGGCATTGAAATGACTTCCTCTGTTCGATTGGCGATAAGGCATCAAAGCTGCCTGCGCACGCCTTCTATAATCTTTCCACTTGCTTAGCGCTCAAAACCTGCTTGGCAACAATTTTTGAAAAGACTAGTCCTTTGTAGACTTGAATAACACGTCCAGCTACTCAGTGACCATAAAATTCCGTGCAGCCAAAATGCCCCCCCTAACGCTCCAAGCAGACTATGCTAAATAGAGGAATTTTACAGATATTGAAATTTTCAGTCCCCTTTTCCAGCAAGCGCCCTATAGTCTGCAAGTAGCAATTTCGGAATCAATAGAATGAACACTAGAGCAATAAATGTTTTTAGTAGTTCACCAAAAACGATCCACCAAATCTTTTCTAATGAACTCAACCAGAGAAACTTTTTCAAAGTAATTTTCCCAAATTTTGACTTTCAATGACTCTCTGGATCCGATCAGCCACTTATAACAAGTCATATCCACCTAATACAGAGTCAAGAAGACTTGATTTTTTCACCTACTTGGGTGATATGTCAAATCCTCTAATCCTAACCAATAAGGAGCCTTATGCCACCATCCCAAAAGCGTAATTCATGACTCCCATTCAACTAAATCCCCGCAGGGACTAGCTCTACACCCACCTAAACTCAAGCATTCCGGACCTTCTGATCGTATAATTCACCAAAGCGACTTTAGTAAGAATCTGGGGATGGGTCGACAATGAAGAAACTCAACAAGCTTGCTATCTCGGCATTAGCCTGTACCGTATTCCTTACCCCGTCATTTCCACTATCCCCATCAGCCAACTCAGCTCTCGCCAATCCAAACGAGATACGGCAATACACCATAGCCACAAAGACCGGCCAGCCGGAGATGAATCTGCGCTTCATGCCACGGGATGTGGTTCGCATAGATAGCGATTTTAAATTCAACAGAAAGGCGCCGCAGAAGCGTTTCAACGGCTACTTGTTGAAGATTGACGACAAGATCATCAAGGGCAAAACTCGCACCCAGATTAGAGACCTCATAAACGGTCCGGTGCATTCTATGATTAAGCTCACTTACTTAGACCGTGACTTCAAACCGCAAGAGATAATCATGCGCCGTGTTCAGCCGGAGATGAGGGCTAAACCGCCGGATTCATCGCTGGACTATATCAAGGACTTCAGCCGCTTTCTGGCGATGGACTCCAGCGTCTGCCATGTCACGGACTTTTTTCAGTTTAGCAGAGACCTGGTAAAAGACGATCTCGATATGCTGGCAAAGATCGCCGTCTTATCATCTATGCGGGCGGTCAATAACATATTGCCGCCCAATGATGCTCTCTTGTGCTATCACGCAGCCGATGCCATGATGCTCCTGGACTCTATCGGCGATATGGATGACGCTGATAAATATCTGGCGATGGTGGTGAAGAATCCGAAGTTTACTAAGCGCAGGCAAGAATCGCAATTCCGCAGGCAATTTCTAGAACATCTACTTTCCACCGGGCGTGGAGAAGAGTTTAAAACAATCTCGGCCGTGTTGGAAAAAAAGCTAGACAGAGATGATATCGACACTCATAGCGATGGATTGAATCGGTGGAGCTTTTCCAGGCTTCAACTGGAATATCTCTTACCTCGCGATAAAGAAAAAGCCACCAAGTTGGCACTGGATATGGAAAAGGCAAAAGACCTTAGTTGGGGTGAGAGAAACTATTTAGACTCTGAGTGGCTTGGTGACACGCTGGAAGGTCTTGGGCTAACTAAAAATGCCCTCGACTGTTACAAGAAACTCGAACCGCAGAAGCAGCTTGACCGAATGCTTGGTCAAAACAGAAATATACGGATTACAAGCGCCTATGGCTACCAGGCTTTGCGCATCGCTCAACTTGAGGACAAAGTCGGTGACACCGGAGCCGCCGTGGCGACGTTGGAGAGCCTACTAAAAATCCATGACAAATATCTGAAGCACGAAGACGAAGTGTTGATAGAACAATTGCCGATATACTTTCCGGCGCGCAGCGATCTGGAGAGCCAGTTAGCTCTCTATTATTTCAAACAGAAAGAGTATGACAAAGCCACGGAGCTTGTCCGATCAATTAACAAGAGGCTGGATGAAGCCAAAGTCGCATCCGCGCAATCCAAGATTCTGAATGCTCTACTAGACCCCGACGCCCAGAGCAAAGCCGAGGAGATCGCGGAGATGCGGCTTTCGATGCCGGATCTTGTAGACGAAAAATACAACTATGAAATATATCGATTAGTAAGAAGGGCATTGGTTGCGGTGGCAGCCGGTGACTATGCGGATGCGGACAAAGCTGTCGAATCACTTAAAAAAGTATACCTAGATTTTGTGCCGGAGAACATCTACCAGAATCCACCGGCAAACATGTTTTGCGCTCTGCTCAACATATCCAGAAAGCTGGCGGACAAAGGCGAATACACTCGCTCGAATAAGATCCTGAGTTTTCTAGAAAGCTCACTGGACAAAGAAGCACAACCAAAGGCGTTTACTTTCATACTGGCTGAACAGACGCTGAACGCCGTGGATGAAACCGGCGACAATACCAAGTGGGAACTCTTGAACAGAGAGAATCCATTGAAGCTTAGTTCTAATCTAGACTTTCTACCCAAGAGAGTGAAGCAAAAGAAGCCTGCGATAACGCTAGCTACCAAGATGGAAAACGCGCGGCTATTTGGACAGGTGTATTGTGCTGCCGGGGATCTGAAGCGTTCCCAAAAGTTTATCGATCATGCTCTTGAACTTGCTGGGAAATTAGGCGATGAAAGCGATATTGAGAGCCAGAAGAAGAAGACTTTGCTATTTTTAGACGCTGCCATTCTCTATTCAAAAATGCAAGAAGCGAAAGAGGCTGAGAAGTATTTTTCCAAGGCGCTGAAACTGCGAGAGGCTATTTCATTAGTAAAGGCAGAAGCGCAAAAGGATAATATTCCAGATGGTGGCTTTGCCGGTGCGTGCAATTATAAATCGGCTGAGTTTGCTGGATGCCTGGCTTCTATGAGCGAGACGCAGAAGGCGATAAAGCTGCTGAAAGTAGTCGAGCCGTTTTTCAAGAAGGACAAAGTCGCCGAGAATTTCAATCCCGGTGATGTTGTTACTAGAAGCAAGGTGCACCAGACATTGGCAGGGCATGCGGCAGTAAAGAGTCAACTTGCGAATTTATTGTTCCAGAGCAAGGACTTCAAAGAAGCCAATGAGTATATAGCCTCAGCCGCCTACGACATTAGGAATGACGGCGCCCCGCTTTTTTTCTGGTCGTTGGCCAGCAAGATAGCAGTAGCTGCCGGGGATAATGCCGCAGCCGCACACTATTATTCTGAAGCGGAAAAGACAATAGACTATCCGATTAGAGTCGATGAGACCCAGCCGGGCTACCACGAA
>MDTD01197016.1_pt1 | contig 12296 bp, 19 predicted proteins | sample 811221 | NCBI WGS metagenome assembly MDTD01 (sample SAMN05326646, study PRJNA326480) | marine metagenome | isolation source: seawater | place: Pacific Ocean: South West | collected 2011 | reverse complement strand
TTTGAAGAATGGAAAAAAGATTATGAGGATATTCCTTATATTAAAGAAAACTACAAAAAAATCCATGAGGATTATGGCATTCCATTTGAATGTATAAATGGTGGTAAAGGAAAAGAATGTTTTAGAGAAGAAGCCTTTTATGAATTATCTCCTTATACAACAATATGTTTGCGAGTCTTTAAACATGGTGGATTTTATGAAATCTGTTTAAACAGCCAATATTATCTATTGCTAGGCAATGAAGATTGGCTAGAAGATTCTCCTGATTTGATTGAAAAAGAATTGTACGAATGGTGCAATGGCGAAATTTTTAATATAGAGGATGATCCACATGGATTAGAATCTGTAACCGATGATGATTATGACGAAAACGGAAATTGGAGACACGAATAATGCTTATCAAATCAACAAACAAAAAAGGCACATTTAATTGTGATGAGGATGGAAAAAAATTAATTGATTTAATTGATTCCTTATGGTGGGGACGAGATCGGTGGGATAGTTCCACAGAAAAAGTGATGTGTGAAATTGCAGATTTATTAGGTATGGGAGAAGAGGAAGAATAAAATTTATAGACAAAAAAATAGGACTCTTGCGAGTCCTTAACGAGCTGTAGCTCGGGGAGTCTATGATTCTGGTTTTGTTAATTTTGCAACTGCTTCTTCTAATAGTAAGGTTGCGAGTCCTGTCGGTTTCATACCTTTATATTTAGAAAATTCGATTTCTGTCTCACTTCCACAAGTGGGACAGATATTTGTTGATGATCTTTTTGTTAATGTTTCGAGCTGCTCAAAACATTCATTAGAAATACGAATGTTAAATTGTCTTTTCAAGGGTGCGAGTCCTCCGAGTCTTTAATAAGGGTTGTTGTTGTTGAAGAAAAAATCGTCAGATTTTGCTCCTTCCTGGTCGCCTAAAATTTTTAATTTTTTAGCAATTCCATTAATAGTACTCAGACTTATAAATCTGAGTTTTTCATCGGGTCTTGCTTCCATCTCAATATGTTTAACATGATCTAGCAAGTCCCGGAGTTGACCAAATTCAGCCGGGTTTAAGCCCAGGCTGAAAATTTCTTGTGTTTGCGAGTCTTTTAGGTTCATTTTGCTACCTTCTTTTCTTTAACTTCAAAGTCATTATGCATTGCAACTCGAATCAAATAATCTTCGAGTCTTTTTATCAATTCATTTCTAGTTTCTAAATTAATCCAACAACCTTCTTTTAGAGCTGAATATATTTCTACTAGTTGATGATGTTTAAAATTCATTAATTTACCTCCTCAGAAAAATCTTCTGGATAAAATTTTTGGAATTTATTATGTTCAAATAAGTAACCTTCAACTGTTAAATTATATTTTTTTAGAAGTTGTTGAAACTCATTTGTAAGATGATACATATTAGGGATGGTGCTTTTTTTAGCACCATCGGGTCTTGCTGAAAATGAAAATTTGTAATTCACTTTGTTACCTCCTTTAATTTTGTTTCTAATTCTGTAACACGATTTTGTAAATCTTCAATTACTATTTCGGGATCTTGATCTGGAAATTGTTCGCTGTAAATTTTGTACTGATTTGTACCTAAAAGCTTACAGATTTTTTCATAGGTTTTTTGATTAGGTAAGTTGTCATAATCAATTCCTAATTCATCAACTAAATTAATTAGTTTTTGTGTATTCTTTTTATTCACTTTGTTACCTCCTCTGTAATTTCATTTATTGCATAACCTTCGATTCTTTTTGCAAGTGGTTCTACTAATGGATCATGCATTTGTCCATTATCATTTTTCTCCCATGTACTCATAAAAGTACAAACGTGCTTGTAACCTTTAGCTTCTTTATCGTTATATGATAAATCTTCAAAACCTTCTTCTTTTTCTAACTCTTTATTTTTCTCAATCTGCTTTTGCTCTGTCGCAGTATATTCATCTGCATGAACTCTTTCTACACAGAGCTGAGATTCTGTAAATAAGTAATCCAGACCTCTTCCATAACATAAATAATTCATGTCAGACAAACGTCTGTTATCTGCTTTAGCGATTCTAGTAAGCAGGTCATAGTCTCTATCAGAAACTGTGATTTCAATTTTTTTCATAATAATTAATGAATGTACCCCCTTATTATAAATCATTTCCTAGCAAATTACTAGACTATTAATCACTAAATTTCCAATCTTTAACAGCTAATGCCCATCTTGGTGCAACACTACCGCTACCTAATTCTGCTTGTAATTTATGGCTATTTACTTTGACTACTAATCCATCTGTTGGATATCTAGAAAAAACTAAACTATCTTTCCAATCTTCATGTAAAATTTTCACTTTCTGTATAACACCACTTCTTATATGTATATGTCCACAAGTATGAAACTTCCAACATAATAATTGCTGTAATGTATCAACTTCAAATCCGTCATCTTTTCCAATAATCTCAAAAGCACAAAATGACAATCCTTTGCCATCAGGTGCTTTCTTCCGCATATGACCTGCTGCAAGTCTCTGACTTTTTAGATGTCCTGTTGTTCCATATAATTCGCCTCTTATATCTATGCAATCTAAATGATTTATCTTTTGTGGAACATTATTAACTTTTCTCATTGCATATGTAATATCTTTACCTTTTCTATTCCAAGCTTTAACTAACTCTCCGAATCTATATCTTAGAGCTACAGCACAACCATCTATCTTTGGTTCTACAACTACATCTGTATTATGTGGCAAGTCTCTATACCACTCCTCAAAAGAATAATTTCCTAAACTTAATAAATTATTACCACCACCTGGAGAAAGAAGTAAAGGATGATTTGGTGCTATATCTACTAATTCTGCTCTTAATTTATCAAACTCTAAATCAGACACCAAAGGATTACCAGAACGATAAGCTTCATCTAATAATTGTATTTTCTTTGCTAGATCGTCTACGTTAGTCACTAAGGTAAAACATTTGCTACTAATATCCTAGCACTACATTCCATATTTTTTCAAATTTTTCTCAAATATTAATGGAAGTTCTTTTAATGTCTCTTGTGTAATTATGTCGTAGAAAGTAACATTCTTTCTTTTTACAGTTGGTTTAGGAGTAATAAATTTAAATAAAGGAGTAATTGCACCTTTTTTACCTAAATCTGCACTTACTCTATAAATTCCAGGTCTATATTTATTTTTATTTTTTTTTGCTTTTTTTGGAAATCTCTCTTTCATTGCAAATACTCTTGCATCTTGAATATTAGATCCTTGAGCATTATATTTTAATGCTTTTGCATCAGTTTTTCTTAAGGCTCTTTGTGTATTTGCATAAACTTGTGGCAAAACTCTTCCATTAGATCCTGTAAGTATCATTTCTTTATAAGCTAAATTCGCAACAGGATATTGATTCCTTCTCATATATCTATTTGCTTTTAACCATTGTGCAAATCTTGTTTCATATACTTGATTACTACCACCACCAATTACTGGATATAAATAAAAGGCAGGTGGGTTACCTAAAGATTTATCATCAATTGTATTAAAATCTATCTTTGCTTTATTATCATAATCTTTTAAAAAAATACTTTTTAATGTAAATTCAACAGGAGCGATAAATAATTTATTGTATCTTTTAGGTATATTTTCATCTCTTAATTTTCTTCCTAAATCTTCAACAGATCTATAAGAAACAAATCGAATTGATTTTGCAGAATAATTATCAAGTTTTTTGCTTAATTCTTTCGGCTTAAATGTAATTTTAAAAGCCATAATATATATTTAAAAATATAATTAATCACATTATAGCAAGTCCCTGGAGAATGAGACTCGTGTCTAACCTTTTGAAATGTCCAACCTATTTCCTATATATATTCCTTTTTTTTAGGTAGATATAAGATAGCCCCTATTTAGCCCTATCTCATAGGTAATTACATAAAAAAAGTAGTTTATGGGTTTTTAGTTGGACGTTAGACAAAGCTAGTCGTGGACAAGGTGTCCAACCTGTGTCCAACCTTCTGGTGTCCAACCTCTTTATAATCTATACAGAAATTGTGTCCAAGTCTCGAATGTAGACCCATTTGCGACTCGATCTATCTCCTCTACGTTTTTTAACGAGTCCCAAGTCCCTCAAGATTGATGCAATTTGCATCTGGTCTCCTCTTGTTTGTCGTTCAATTGGTTTTTCAATTGCTTCTGTAAGTACGGCCTCTGTTGTTAACTCACGACCTCTATTTTTAGGTTCATTTATATAATTTTCCACTACAGATTTCCAAGGACTATCTATTAAATATTTGACATTTTCGTTATTAACAATTTCCTCTGATTCCGTATCTAATGTCCAAGGTTCTTTATTTAAATAAGCAGAAACTGCGGAAGCCCAAATTGAATTTCTTTCTTTTAACAATCCATCACAATCTATTTGATTTGTATTATCTCTTGTCGTTCCGCAAATCCAAAATCTACGATTCCCGGAATCATCCATTAATAATCCATCTGTCTTATTGGAAGTTCCAACTATTATTCCTCTTCTTTTAAATACTTCTGTTGATTTACCATAAGGTACTCTAAATATATCTGTTGCTTGAGATAGGAATGCTTTAACTTCCCCTGCTTGTTTTCGAGTTGTCAAAAAATCCAATTCCGAATATTCCATTATCCAACTTCTGTGAAGTACCATCAACGAGTCTTTATTAGATATATCTTTTAAAGCATCAGAAAAGAAATGACCTCCCAATGTAGACCAAAATGTAGATTTCCTAGCTCCCTGCTTTCCTACTATTACAAAACAATTATCAAACTTACAGCCTGGCTCGAAGACACGAGCGACAGCCGCAATTAAAGTACACTTCAACATTTTGTCGTAAATAGTAGGAGCAATAGGTTTATCTTCGGGTCTTAAATAAGTTGTTGCTAATTGATCAATAAAGGTAAGTTCTTCTGTATTAGAAACGTGTTCTAAATATTGTTTTACAGGATCATATTCATTTTCCCTTGCTGCCTGGACAACACAATCAAAGGCAAGATCTTTTGATACTTTTATTCCACTATCAGCAAGTTTTATATAATATCTTTCTAGCGAGTTTTCGCCCTCACAAATCTCTCCTCCTTCTTCTATCTGCTGAGTAAAAATATTATATCTAAATGGATTATCTCCTTTATTCTTTTTTCTAAGTTGCTCCATCAATTCATTAGCTTCTATTTTTTGTAATGGTTGTTTTTCTATTACTACAGGAGTATCAGGATTTTCAATACTTTGTATCTCTACAAGTTTTGGTGGTTTGTATCCTGATTCTCGTGCGAGATACCAAAAAGTCCCTGCCTCAATTAATTTACCTCCCGACCTTGCGACTTGATCAATACCTCCCCATTGAGGAGAATGTTGTTGCATCAAAGATATTGCATCGCTTTCAGATCTGTTTGCGTCATGGCAAGCCTTAACAAGTCCCCACAGCAGGTTTCTGTAATAATCGTAAGTACCACTACCTGGGACACGAGGTGGTATGCAATTTAGTGCTTCTTTTATATCTTCAAATGTTCCTTTTCTATATTCTTTAAATTGTTTACTTTTTTTTATTTTTTCTGTCTGCACTTTATTAGGCAAACAATCCTCAATATCTTTTACTGTATATTTTTTTTTGCACGAGCTGATGATTCTTGTCATCTCTCGTTTTGTCCCATCATCTCCCATGTGATATGTACCTGGAAGACGCATAACTCGTGATGGATTTTTTAAGGCTCTATCTGCATCTGCATAATCTAATAACCTTTCTTGCATAGGCTTCCAAGTCTTTGGATCTATTAATTTTTTTAAAACCCAATAATTGTGTATTGATTTACCTCCTGTATCTATCTGTAAGGTAGGTTCGGGGAGTCCTAAAGTCCTCCATAAATTTATTTGTTCTTCTTTAGATCTATCATCCCATTCAACGAAAAAGGCTCTACATCCTGTTATTGATGAATCAGTATCTTCGCCATCATTAACAACAACATAAATCCCACGACCTTCTATCTGACATTGTGTAATCCAAGGAATATTGGCATTCGATTTTTTACCACGATCTGAATTTTTAAGTGGATGTCCTTTTGGATAGAAAGAACGTAATCTTACAGTATTTTTATCTTTGCCAAGAATTTCGAGGAAAGTCCTCCATTGGGACTTATCGAGTTTTAAGTCAGACATTTGATTTTTTTGTGATATTTACTTTAGGGACAGGATTTTAAACACATCATTAATGCTTCTAGCAACTCCTGTGATTCCCCCGGCCTTGTTAATAAAAGTAAGCCAATTGTTTTGTTGAGGTGTTAGTTTGCCTTTTTCTGTTTTGATTTCTATTGAGACAAACTGTGCGATTTCTTGTCCGATCATGTCTTCAGTTATTTTAATTTTCTTAAAACCGATAAGATCAGAAGAACCTTTAGCTAACCCGAACTGAACGTATCTTCCTGTTCTTGGGTCGGGAAGTTGCCCCACTTGATTACGAAAAAGGCGAAGAGTTGGTATCTTGCCGATTGCAAGTCGGATTTCTTGTTGAAGCTTAGTCTCATTGTTGCTCACGCTCCAATTGTATAACCCTTTGCAAGGGTATAGCAGCACATTGCGGAACTACAGAATTCCCTAATGCTTTAAGTCTGTCCATCCGACCTCGTAGCCCATCATCTCCTCTACGAAGGCAGGGTTCAGAAACATATCCCCTCCATTTTGGGCTGAGAGTTTGTCTTGTCTCGCCATTGCCGACAGGCACTTTCCAGCTTGGGTTGTATCCTTCATCCTTGCTTTGTGTTCTGATGCCGTTGGAGTTGGAAGTTGATCCTCTGTCAGATGATGAATCTTCCGACCTAGCTGATCCTGTTTCTTGCAGTTCTTTGTTGAATCCGCTGATCCGTTCTTCCACTCCCTCGCTGATGGAGTTGGTAGTTGTTGATTTACTTGTGCTGCTAGAAGTGGTTTGCCTTTGTTGTTGAAACTGTTTACTCCTTGCTTGTGAGTCGTTTGAGTTGGAGTTTGTAATTGATTTTCGTGTATCTCTGCTGCTATCTCTGTCTCTAGATATTTCTTGTGTTTTAACTTCGCCATGTTCTCGCTCAACCTCATGTTCATCCCATGTGCCGCTCTTGGTGTTGGTAGTAGGGAGTTGAGCATTTCTTGTTCTATTACCGCCTTTAAGGGAGTTCCCCCTTGTTTGTATTTTGCTTTGCGATCTGGGTCTGAAGCTATTGGTGTTGGTAACATCTGATCTTTTGTTGTCCACTCCTTGCTCTGAATTGTTGTCATCTCCTTGTCGAATTGAATTGTTTTCAAGTGTGGTTTTATCTCCTCCCAATTCTCTATCGATGGATAACTGAACCCCTTCTTGTCCCTGCGAAACCAATGCTCTATCGTTGTCTTCTTTATTGTTGTTTTTTCTGTTAGTTCCTTGATTGTTGTCTGTTTCCTGAGATAATTTACAAATTCCTCCTGTTTCGGAAGAAGTGGTCTTTCCTCCATCTGATGATCTTGATAAATCTGCATTAATTCTGGATTCTCTAATATCATTTCCATTATCACTTTGTCGCTTAGTGTGGTTTGTATTGGCTGACCACTCGCTCTGTGAGTTTTGCCTTGTAATAATTTTGTTGCGTGTTTCATACTCCCTTCTTTCCCGTCCATAGTTGTCGGTGTCGGCAATTTTTCCGACAAGCCAAAATCTGTCTCTTTGGTGGGCAGCTCCAATAAGGCTCGCTGGAAAAGTTGCCCATTCTGCATCGTACCCTGCCTCGTAAAGCTCTGCGAGAACAATGTCCAATCCGTTATTAAGGATCGCTGATACGTTCTCCAAGATGACGTATTTTGGTCGTACCATGCGTACGATTCTGATGAGTTCGTAGAAGAGACCAGACCTTGTAGTCTTCGTGATGCCTTTTTGTCGTCCCGCCACGCTGATGTCCTGACATGGGAAGCCAGATGATATAACTGAGTATTGAAAAGGTCTTGCTGTGAATGTTCTGATGTCATCGTGAATAGGAATGTTGGGAAAGTTTTTTGAAAGAATTTTTTGACAGAAAGGATCGATTTCTACGAAACCTGTTGTTTCGATACCTGGATCTATGAGATATTTTGCAGCGTAACTGAAACCGCCAATCCCTGCAAATGTGTCAAGCATTTTCATGGTTTTACTGGCCCTGTAAATTCATTTGGATTTATAAAAAATTTATGTTTTTTAACATGATTTACATAGTTAACAATAAATGCCTTGTCCCAAGGATATTTAAACATTTCAAAAAAATGTTTTCTATGTCTTTCATATAAGAAAAATTTATTAGAGCCATTTATTGTTACATAATTAAAAATAGTAGCAGCGACAAAATTACCATCATTTTTTGTAATCATATTTTCTAATAAGTATTTGCCTTCTTTTGATTCTTCTAAACATTTAAATGCTTTACTGTTTAAACAAAACAATTTTGCAATTTTTTCCTTATCATCCAAAGAAATATTAGAAGCTATCTTTTTATTTTTACTAAATTGGGCAGCTCTATATCGTGGAACTTTATTTTTTCTAGATTCATAGACTCGATAAGCCCATCCTTTTTTATAACCTAATATTTTTGCAACCATTTCTAATTCTTCTAAAGTTTTTGCTGCCCCAATTAACAGTTTTTGTTGTTTCTTTTCTGTTTCTTCCTGTTCTTTTCTTTTAAGTTCTTCTAATTCGCCTTCTTCTTGCTTAATAAATCTTTCTCTGTTTTCTGCTTCATAACCACAAACAGGACAAATTGGTGTCGGTTTATATGTAGCAAAACATTTTTTACAAGTTTCGACATGAGGTGCAAGTTCTCCTTTTTTCTTTTTCTTTTTCTGTGAATGTAATGACCATTCTCTTTTATCATCTACAAAACCATGTGTTCTAGTGCTATTAACATGATCTAAAATTATGGCTGTTTTATCAGGTTTTGGTCTAAGAACTCTTCCTACTTGTTGTAGATATAACCCTTCAGATTTTGTTGGTCTAAGGAGAATTGCCGCTGATACATCTGGAACATCTGTACCTTCTGATATGACATCAACAGATGTAAGAATTTGTATTTTTCCATTTCCAAGTCCTTTAATTGCCTTATCACGATCATCAACCTTCATCTCGCCATGAACTATAGCAGCTTTATAACCTGCATCTTTAAATTTATTACAAACATCAGTTGCGTGTTTTATAGAAATACAAAAAGCAATTGCAGGTAAACCATCAGCGTGTTTTTTATATTGTTGAACTGCATCGCCAATAATATCTGCACTATCTATTTGTTTTTCTAATTCTTTTTTCTGATAATCTCCACCAAGTGTTTTTACTTTATCTAAATTAATTTTCAAAGGAGGTGCAAAAACTTTATATGGTGCAAGATATTTATCCTTTATTAATTTTGCTACTCCAGGCCCTTTAACTAAATCATCAAAATAATCAGCTAGTCCCCTGCCATCAAGTCTTATTGGTGTTGCAGTACATCCTATTTTATATGCATCTTTAAAATGCTGTATTATTTTGCTCCAACTACCTGCCGCTGAATGATGAGCTTCATCAATAATTATATAGTGTGGATTAAATGTATTTGTTACAAGTCTCCTTACTAAAGTTTGCACCGAAGCTATTTGTATATTATTTTGTGAAGACCTATATTTTGCAGCAATTACACCATGATTAACTCCAATATTTTTTAATTTTTTGGAAGCTTGATCTATTAGTTCTCTTCGATGAACAAGAATTAAAACATTTTTTTCGTTTTGAGATATTGCTTTAGATATTGCAGCAAAAACAACTGTTTTCCCTGCCCCGGTGGGCATTACTAACAAAGGAGATTTTTTACCCTTTGTATTGAAAGAATATCTCAGGCTATCTATTGCTTTGATTTGATAACTTCTTAACTGCATAAGGTTGCACGAGATGACTCTAGGGTATATGATACGACTACAAACGACAAGTCTTTTATTTAGAAATCAGCAAAAAATGAAATTATCTGAAAACGAATTTTTTCTATTAGCTGTATCGCTTATTGAAAAAAAACAAAAATTATTAAAACAAACTATGGATAAGCATTGTATAGAACTTATTAATGAGGTTGATCAACTATTAAGTAAATTAGAAAAAAATAACCCAAAAGTTGAAGGAATTATTGGTCTTATATATGAGGCACAAGGAGATATATAATGGCACGTTTTAAATCACAATCAAGGCAAGCTGTAGGTCTAGTTTTATCACATAATGAATATGGTTTAGTACATGAATCATTAAAGGCAAGTATTAAAAGTTTTAAAGACAATCCAGAAGTCCAATATGAATTTCAATTGATTTTAGATTCTATAGAGAATCAAGCAAAATATATTGTTGACATTTATTAAATTAAGAAAATTATGTACAAACCACTTGTAATGAGCAATGCAGAATATCATGCAAAAAAAGACTACGAGTCTTCTAGTAGTATTCGTGATGCATTATTAAACCCTAAGAAATATATATTTCGTAAAACAAATGAAACTGTTCCTACTAAAGCAATGGAAGAAGGAACTGCTGTACATACATATTTTTTAGAAAATGATTTATTTAAGAAAAATTATGTATTCAAACCAAAAGCATTTAATGGAAGAACTAAAGAAGGCAAAGAATGGATGCAAGAACATGGTCATCTAAATATATTGTCTGCTGAATGGGAAGAGAATCTTATACAGATGAATCACAATTTTTTAAACAGCCCTGCAAAATTTATCTACGATAAGATCGGATTAGCAGAATTAAGCTTTTTTTGGGAAGATTTATACAAAATAAAGGGTAAATGTAGACCAGATTGGCTATCTAGTGATGCACATACAGTTGTTGACCTTAAAACTACACAAGATGCAAGTCCTAAAGGTTTTCAAAAATCTATAGCAAATTTTGGTTACCACATCCAGGCTGCCTGGTATTTAAGAGGATTAAGAAAACTAGATGTACCTGCAAAAGAATTTATTTTTATTGCAATAGAAAAAACAGCACCATTTTGTATTGGTGTATATCGAGCAGACGAAGACATGATAAATGCAGGTATGAGTCAAGTAGATCAATCATTAGAAGTTTTAAAAATGTGTCGAGAAACAAAACTTTATCCTGATTACACACCGACCATCCAAGATATTAGTCTTCCTCCTTGGATGACTAATAAAAAGGTCACACCACAAAATTATCAGGAGATTGAACTTTACTAATGAAAATCGAATTTGATTACAAACAAGGAGAGTGGATACAACTTAAGTCGTATCTTTTTCCATACCTTCACAAATCAGAACTTGTACAAGATTTTATAAAGAAGGTAAATACAAAAACAAGATTGAGGACAATGAAATGAGTATAGAAGAACGTCTAAATAACCTCGAAAAAGGTTATAAAGAACTTTGCGAAGTGCATGACAGAAACAAACACGCACACTTGATAACTGCAACCACTATTCGTGATATTAATAATGGATTTAAAGAAATAAGAGATTTAATAAAAGATCAGCAACAAATAAATCTTAGTATTGTTCAAAAATTACAAGAACTGGAGGATAGAAAATGACAACAGAAATTACAAAAACAACTATAGAAAGCGAGTCTTCTATATATCACTCTGCTGATAGTTTTGAATTTGCACAAAGACAAGCAAAAAGCTTATGTCAATCACAATTAGTGCCAACACAATATCAAGGTCAGCAAGGTTTATCAAATTGTTTAGTAGCTCTAGAAATGAGCAAGAGAATGAAACTAAGTCCATTAACTGTTATGCAAAATTTAAATATTATTCACGGCAAGCCATCCTGGTCGGCACAATTTATTGCTTCAACCATAATGTCCTGTGGCAGATTTTCTAAGTTTGAATATTTAGTGAAAGGTCAAGGCGAAACATTAGAAGTACGATGTATTGCTACAAGATTAGAAGATAACAAACAAGTCAAGGGTTCAGCAGTTTCTATGCGTATGGCAAGGCAAGAAGGATGGACTAAAAACTCGAAATACTCAAGTATGCCCGAACTGATGCTTCGCAACCGAGCAGCAACATTTTTTGGTAGGCAATATATTCCTGACTTGTTATTAGGTGTGCAAACTAGTGAGGAAGTGGTAGATATACAGACAGAACCTATCAATGTATCCGAGTCCCCGGTGCCGATAGAAAAAATACAGGAGGATGACAATGACCTCGATTTCTAAAGACGAATTTATTACAACTGTGGAACTTGCTGAACGATGGCGAGTCCACACCGATACTGTTGAACGATGGCGAAGGCAGGGTAAACCTCCTTCTTTCTATTCGATTAATGGAAAGATCCTCTATAAGGTGGCTGAGATAGAGGAGCTTGAACTAGCCA
>MDTD01045336.1_pt1 | contig 12296 bp, 10 predicted proteins | sample 811221 | NCBI WGS metagenome assembly MDTD01 (sample SAMN05326646, study PRJNA326480) | marine metagenome | isolation source: seawater | place: Pacific Ocean: South West | collected 2011 | reverse complement strand
TCAAAGAGATCCTCGAGACCCCATCGGTCATGTTGGTCTAATTCAAAGCATCAGAATTTTCAAAAGCCCGCGAGCCATCGCGGGCTTTTTTGTGTGCCTCCCCCAAGGACCGACTCGGTAAGGACCGGCTGCTTTAGCTGCCGCGGGAGGATATGCACGCTCGTGTGGGCGGACAGATCATACGCCGGTAGCTAAAGCAACCGCTCCAAATAATATTCCGCCGTGACAAGCGGGGGATGCGTGCCTAAACCTCTTTATTATGGAAAAAACTGATCCTATCATTTCCGTTCAAGTATCTGTCTACGCACTGGATGGCCAGGTGCGCGAGGCGGTGTACTGCTATTTGGATGCGCTGGATGCGACAGGCATTGGCCGCGACAGTGGTAGTATGTCCACAGTCGTATGGGGCGAAGCGGCTGAAGTCTGGCCCGCACTGCAGTCTGCCTACGAAACTGTCGCCGCACAATACAAGGTGATCGTGAATACCAGCATGTCCAACGCTGCGCCCCTGCCTGCCCGCGCCTCGGGCCAACGCTAATTTCCATTCCTGTCCCTAATTCTTAATTTCTAATTCCTAAGTCTCCTCAATGATTTTACGAGTCACACAATACGGCGAACCGATCCTGCGCAAAGTCGGCAAATCCATCACAGATTTCAACCAAGCGCTGGCGACCTTGGCCGACGACATGGTCGACACCATGTATGACGAGGAAGGCATCGGCCTAGCCGCGCAGCAAGTCGACCAAGCACTGCAAATTTGCGTCGTCGATGTGCGCCCGCCGGAAGGGGTGGAAGTGCCCTTCAACTATAGTTTCGACGGCAAAAAGCCTCCCTTGGACTTGATCATGCCGATGGCAATCGTGAACCCTAAAATCACCATTTTGGACGACACGGAAGAAGTCTACGAAGAGGGCTGCCTCTCCTTCCCCGGCGTCAACGGTCGGGTCGACCGTCCCATCGGCGTGCGCTGCGAATACCAAGACACGGAGGGCAACCCGCACGTGATCGAAGCTGATGGACTCCTAGGCCGTTGCATTTTACATGAAGTGGATCACCTGCAGGGCAAACTCTTCATCGATCGTATGTATAAACGCGATCTCAAGAAAAACGAAACGAAGATCAAAAAACTAAAGCGTGAAAGCCGCGATTTTTTGAAGGGAAAGAAGTAAGCTGTAGATTCAAGTCTGAATACAACACTGATGTAACAGGTCGCCTAAAGCACGGACGCTCCACCCAGTTGGCTCTGAAAAGGCAATTTTAATCATTCAATAGAATGCAGATTACATTGGGCACTGAGATCACGCGTTTGCCGGGGTATTGTAAACTGCCGGAATCGGGATCGATGGCGAGCACCGTTACGGTATTGGAATGCGCGCCGGCGGCGAGTAGCCAGCGGCCGCTGGAATCGATATTTATATTGCGAGGCCAGGCGCCGCGGATGGCTTCGACATCGATACGCTCGAGACTCCCATCAGGAGCAATTTGAAAGGCGCTGACACTGTCATGGCCACGATTGGCGGCATAGACAAATTGGCCGTTCGGATGCACGAGGATCTCGGAACCAGAGTTGGAAGCTTGCTGGGCTTTGACGGCTTCGCTGAGCGTGGGTGCGGACGCGAGCAGCTGCGCGCTGCCAGAGTCGGCATCGTAAGCCAGTGTTGAGACGGAGAGGTTCAACTCATTAAGTAGGAAGATAAAACGCCCGTCCAAGGAGAACTTCATATGGCGCGGGCCGCCGCCGGGCACGGAGTCGGCATGGCCGATGCGCTCAATCGAAACGGGCTCAAATTGCACTTGATAGATCACAATTTGGTCGAGTCCGAGGTCGGGCACCAAGGCAAAACGCCCGTCGGGCGAGAAGCCGGTCCAATGCGGATGCGGTGAATTTTGACGATGCGCGACGACTCTGGAGCCTCCCTGATGCTGGATCACTTGCTGGCAAGGCAGCAAAGCACCGTCTTCTGTGAGCGGGAAGAGCGCGACCGAACCGGCGCCGTATTGCGCCGTCAGCAGAAACTGGCCAGAGGGGTGCACGCTGATATGCGCGGCGCCGCCTCCAGGGATCGGCTCCGCATGCAGCTGCTCGAGAGCGCCGTCGGCGGCCACTTGGTAGGCGACCACGGAGGGCTTCGAGTCCACCTTAGCGATCGCATAGAGTTTTGTGCGATCCGGATGAAAGGCCAGAAACTCGGGGGCATCCAGCTCCGCAGCGAGGGAGGCTGGCGATAGCTTGCCTTGTTCGCTGTCCAAGCTGGCGCGATAAATGCCTTGGGCCTGCCCGCCACCAGTGCCGAAATAGACATCAACTGTTGCAGCGTGGAGGGTGGATGTCAGCAAAAGCGGAATCAGGATGCGTACGATTTTCATAAAGGGGCGTGGGAGCGGCATGCGCTCGGGCGGATAGATGACAGAAATGATGACGAAAATGTACACTGTCCGCCACAGATGCTAGAAGGTACTGATACGCCCGCTGACAAACTGCACGGCAGCCGAGCCTGGCAGCGAGAGGTCGATGCGTTTGATGGCAGGATTGCCGCGGCTTTGAACGTATTTCAGAATGACTGACAAGCGATCCAGCTGCTGCTCGAAGCTGGTATTAAAGCCGAAAATAAGGCGTGGGACCATGGGCGAGCGCACTTCGATCACTTCACCGGGCAATTCAGGATCGCCGGAGTAATGCTCTAAGGAAACGAGTTGCCAAGTTCTGTAAAATTTAGGCTGTGTGCGTCTCGCGACTTCCAGTAGCTCGGCGACTTTATCAATACCAAGCAGAGGCTTGAAACCGCCCTCTGGATGCCGATAAGGCACCAGGTAGGGCAACTGACTCAAAGTAGCCTGCGGGTAACCCACCCCTTGATAGATCGTGCCTTCTCGGGAAACAATGCGCAGCTCGGGCTTGCCATCGCGACCGACCACTCGCATGCGCATGACAGGCTCTTCCTCTTTGATCTCGATCTTGAGCGCATTGGGGAATTCTCGTTGCACCGAAGCCGACACCACCTGGCCGTGTGCTTCCAGCTGTTGCTTCATTTTGTAGATATCAATCTCCATCATGGTGGTATCACGCCGCAATTCAATCACGGTGCCCAACCAAGAGGAGGGTAACACACCATTGGTATCGAAGAGCACTTTTTCCACTGGCTTAGAGGGGGTCGTGATCTGGATGGGCTCTTTGCGGTTCTTAAAGGCGATGACGCCCCAAACGACACAGCCGATCAACATCATGCTAACAAAGAAAATAGCGAACAACTTAAAGAGCTGATTTTGCCGTCTTTTACGCGCTTGCGGCGACTTTACACGTGTGCTCTTAGGGGCACCGGCAAGTGCGCGCCAGCTCTGCTGCCCACTCGCCGAGGTGCTGCCTTTCTGCTTGCCATTGCCAATCACTCCGCACCTCCGGTTTGAAAGCGTGCGATTGCGGGCGCCACCAATTCGGCTGCAAGTTGTTCAAAATCGAATCCGACGCAAGAAGCGCTCTTGGGCAATAGACTGGTCGCGGTGAGCCCAGGCAAGGTGTTGATCTCTAGGAAATAAGAGCGCGTGCCCTCCAATAGAAAGTCGACACGGGCAAAGTCGCGACAGCCACAGGCATCGAATAGCTGCTCCGCGTGGTCTTTAATCTTCGCCTCCACCGCGGGCTCGAGACTTGCTGGATATTGATACTCGGTGGAGCCGGGTGTATATTTGGCTTGATAATCATAGACACCACTCTGACTGACAATTTCGACAATTCCCATGGCGGCGCCTTTGAGTAATCCCACGGTGAGCTCGCGTCCACGGATGCGCTGCTCGATCAACCAGTTCCCCGAGCGTATACCGGAAAGCGTGACACCGAGTGCTGAGCGGTGCTCGGTAAAGTGTAAACCAACGCTGCTACCTTGGTCCGCGGGCTTAATCACCAGTGAGGCCCCGAGTTGCTCGATCACCGCGTCCGCCAGCGGGGCTTGCGCACCGTCGAAGCTCAGGGCAGCAGGCACCGCAATCCGCAAGTCGCTGGCAATGGCTTTGGTGGCGGCTTTGTCCATACAAAGACGACTGGCCACGGCATCGCTGCCGCAATAGTGAATGCCGGCCGCTTCCAGCAGAGCTTGGAGCTGCCCATCCTCACCGAAACTCCCGTGTAGGGCGGGAAATACAATGTGGGCGCCGGCATCTAAGGCTGCTGGCAAAGCCTCTTGCTGCAACAGCCATGCCTCCACTGAAAAGCGGGCACGCAGTGCCTGCGCGACTGCTTCGCCACTGCGTAGCGAGACTTCGCGCTCCGAACCGACGCCGCCATAGAGGACAATAACTGTGGGAGAAGAAATCATTCGCTCAAAACTTCATCCCAAGACTGGCCAACTAGCAAGACCTCGGGTTCTAAAATATAGCCTGACTGTGCTTTTACCTGAGCGCGAATTTGCCGCACCAGCTCGATGACATCGGTGGCGGAAGCCCCCCCCTGGTTGACAATAAAATTACCGTGCACCTCCGAGACCTCCGCCGCACCGACGCGCATGCCCTTGATACCATGCTGATCGATGAGTTTGCCCGCAAAGTTACCCTCCGGGTTTTTAAAGATACAGCCCGCACTCGCTCCCCGCGGCTGACTTTCTTTGCGCGAGCCCGAGTAGCGGTCCATCCGCGCACGGATCGAGCGCTCACTCTCGGAGTCGACACAGCGCAGAATCGCGCCTAACGCGATGCCGCGGCTAATCTCCTCCACTTTGCGATAGCCAAAGTGAAAGGCTTCTTTAGGCAAATCCTGATAGCGCCCTTCCTCGTCGATAAACTGAACACGTTCGACGACATCAAACATCCAACTGCCCATGGCACCGGCATTCATGCGCAGTGCCCCTCCAAGCGCACCGGGGATGCCCTCCAGAAACTCGAAACCAGCCAGCTCTTGCTTGGCAGCATACCCGCAGATCTCTTTTAGTCGACCACCGGCGGCCGCCCAGATGCGTCCCTGCCCGAGTGATTCGACACGACGCCAGGCAGCAGCTGAAAATCGTATCACCAGCCCATCGAAGCCAGTATCAGCGACCAAGAGATTCGAGCCACGACCGATGCAAAATGTTTTAATTTGAAAGAGTTCCGCCGCGCGCAACAAAACTCGTAGATCACTCAAGTTTGCAGGTTCTGCGTAAAAGCGAGCCGCGCCGCCGATGCGAATGGTGGTCTTATTGGCCAATGGCTCGTCACGCTTTAGAGTGCAATCCGGCGATAGGCGCTGGCGAAGGTATTGTAGCAGGGCAAGGTCTAAGAGCGAGGCCGGCGAAGCTGCCAGCTCTGCCGGCACAGTCATCCAAGCAGTCAATACGCCCGCAAATTCCTCAATATCACCCGCCCCGACAAAGGCCAATTGTGTGGGCTCCGTTTGAATGGCGCGCGCTAGCTGCTGCACGCCCGTGAGGGACATCTCCAATTCGACGGGCGGGATACCAGAAAATGCTTGAGCCAGAGCGCGACTATCTCCTCCCGCCAGGACTGGCTCATGTGCGGCATAAACGGGGAGTAAATACACCGCATCCGCCGCCTGTAGGGAGGCTGCGAAGGCCGCCTTAAACTGACGCGTGCGTGAATAACGATGCGGCTGAAAGACGACAATCAACCGTTTATCTGGCTCATTGTCGCGTAAACACTCGATCAGTGCGTCGACCTCTGTCGGGTGGTGCGCATAATCTTCGAGTATAGTTAATTGAGCATCTTGATGCAGAACCGATTGGCGGCGCGCCATGCCCGGAAAAGAGGATAGCGTCTCACGCGGCAAGGCTTGCCCGAACAAGGCGAGCACCGCCGCGGCGGCATCTCCATTGGTCTGATTAAAACGCCCGCGCGGCGCGGCGTCCAATCCCATACTTTGGGCGGCCCCGTCGAAACGTTGCACCGGCGTGTCGCCCTTAGGCTGCAAGTGCAAGGCCTGTGGCAGCAAGATCCTTTCCTGAGTGCGATCCAGTAAACCGGTAAAAGCCGCATCGAGCTTGGCAGCATCGCCGTAGCGGTCGGCATGATCCCAGTCGACATTGAGCACCACGGTGGCCGCAGGAGCAAAACCATCGATGGTGCCATCGCTCTCGTCCACCTCAGCGACCAACCAATCGCTGCCGGTATAGTGAGCCGGGGGCATGTCAGGATCGGCGGAAAGACCGCCCAAAATGTAGTCCACCGACAAGCCCGCAAGGCGTAGCCCGTGCGCGACCATGCCAGAGGTCGTGGTCTTCCCATGACTGCCGACCACCGCGACGAAGCGTTTATGTCGCGCAATTTCGGCCAATAACTCTCCCCGGCGTAAGCACCTGAGCCCCGCGGCGCGGGCGGCCGCCAATATCGGGTGCGACTGCTTCACTGCACTGGAGTACACCAGCGTGCTGAAGCGAGTGACTTGTTCGGGAAATACAAAATCTTCGAGCTGCACCCCGGAGCTGACAAGCCAGCGACGCACGCGCTCTTGCAAGTGAGCATCGTAGCCACACACAGAATAGCCCGCCTGTGACATCCAGCATGCCAGCGGCGCCATGCCCATGCCACCGGCCCCGAGAAATAAATATTGATCGGTCGAGTCCATCAGGTCACGCGCTCCAGCTTTTCGGCATTCGCAATGCTGCGCGCATCGCACAGGGCAATCAGATCGTCGGCAATACGCTCACTGGACTCGAAGCGATCCAAGCGCTCCAGATTCGACTTAAACTTTGCCAACAACCAGTCGTTAAACATCAAATCAATCACTTCTGAGGTCAAATCACCCAGCTGATCCTGAGCTAAGAGAACACCCGCTCCATGTTGCTCATGAGCCAATGCGTTCGCATACTGGTGATCATCTGCAGCATAGGGATAGGGAACCAAAATCGCAGGGGCGCGACAACGAATGATCTCCGCAATCGAGCCAGCTCCCGCGCGCGACACCACCAAATCTGCCGCCGAAATCACATCCCCCATCTGGCCGGAAAAGGGCACCAAGGTGGCTGTAACATCCACGCCACCCTTACCGATTTCGTGTATGGTGCTGGCGGAGCTATTGCCCAAGCCGGTGACGCAATAGATCGATATGCCTGCTTTGGCCAAAAGCCCGAAATTATGCGTCACCCAATGATTCAGCGCGGACGCGCCCTGGCTACCACCGATAATGACCAGCAATTTATTAGGCACCTGAATATTCAAGCGCTTCCAGGCGTCCACCTTAAGCGCATGTTTGATTTCCTTACGCACCGGATAGCCGTAATAACGGATACACTCCGGAGGCACGCCTTTAAGCCGCACACCATCGGGCAAATAAACGCGCGTCGACAGGTGCTTAATCAAGCGCACTGCCTTGCCAGGCTGGCAATTGGCCTCGTGTAAAGCGACCGGAACGCCTCCGATTTGTGCCGCCAGTCCCAGGCCCAAAGATAGAAAGCCTCCAAACAGCAGCACCAGATCCGGCTCTTGCTCCCGCAACATGCGACGTGAAGCAAAGAAGCTGGAAAACAGGCTCGCTAAAAAAGCGAGCCGTTGCAGCACCCCACCAGAAAAGGCGCGGCCGGGGCTTTTGATAAAGTCAAGGTGGCTGTATTTTTCGACCAGTGCCGAATCTACCTGCTTATTGCTGATCAACAAGAGGCACTTATGCCCACGTTCTTGCAGCACTTCCGCCACCGCGATACCTGGCGCGAGATGCCCGCCCGTGCCGCCACATGCTATTATAATCCTACTCATAGATCACGCTGCTTACGCAGTGCCGGCAGCTCCCAGGAGCGGAAGCCATTGAGAATAATACCTGTGAGGACGAACATAAATACCAAATTGGAGCCACCGTAAGAGATAAATGGGAGCGACATACCCTTAGTCGGCAAGCAACCAGTGACAACCCCGATATTGATTAAGGCTTGAAAAGTAATGAACAGCAAGGCCCCCATCACCAAGAGATATTGATAAAGATTGGGAGCCCGCTTGAGCTGTAAGATACCGATAAAGAAGAGCGTCATAAAGAGCACCACCACCCCGGCGGTGAACACAAAGCCGAGCTCCTCACCCACGATTGCAAAAATAAAGTCAGTATGCGCCTCGGGCAGGAAGGACATTTGCTGGCGGCCGGCCCCGAGTCCAACCCCCTGAATGCCGCCCGCACCGAATGCCAAAATGCCCTGCCAGAGTTGATAGGCGCTATCGCTGCGATTGCCCTCCACATCGAGGAAGGAGGTAATGCGCTGCAATCGCACCGGGTCCAAATAGACCGCAACCGAAAATCCAGTCAGTGCCACCAGCGCGGTGGGAATCAAATATTTGAGATGCACCCCGGCCAGGAAGAGCATGCAACCACCGACTGCGCCGCAAAGAAAAGCGGTGCCAAAGTCAGGCTCTAAAATGATGAGTCCGCAGAACATCCCGAGCAAACAACAGGGGTACAGGTAGCCCTTGAGCAAGTGCCCCAGGTCGCGCCGGTGACTCGCCAGATAGTGTGACATCGCAAACAGTAGCCCCAGCTTGCCTATCTCGGAGACCTGCAAACGCATAAAGCCGAAGTCCATCCAACGCCGTGCACCGTTAACCTCTACCCCGATGCCGGGGATCAATACCAGCCCCAGCAGTAGCATCGACCCGAGGGCCAGCAGGTAAGCATAGTCGCGCAGGGCCTCTAAATTGACCAGCATCGCGATCCCCCCTGCCACCGTGGCCAAGCCCAACCAAATCAGCTGCTTGCGCAACAAGACGGTCGGGTCATCGTGCATCGATTGCGAGGCACTAAACAGGATGACTAAGCCCAAAAAGGTGAGCCCAACGACAATAAAGACAATAAAGAGCCCAATCGGCGGGATACGCCACGAAGAATTAGGCGAAGCCGTACGGGCGCTCATTATGAATGCAGAAGTCTCTACGCTTTTGTTGAAGCTAGAAGACTATTCCTCCAGACGAATCACAGGAATCTCGACAGCGCCATCGAAGACATCGTCGGACTCGATCTCGCTGACACCTCCCTCAACAAGAGGGTCCGCCTCGATCACAGTGATCTCGACCGGGCCGCTGCTGACATTACTCGCGCCAGCGGCGCTAGCCGAGGAACGGAAGGAAGAGCTCGTAACTGGCGACGCGGGGATCGTCTTAGGCGCAGCCGTCTGACCTGTCGACTGGGCCGCTGGAGGTGCGACCACAGTTTCGGTGCGTGAATCCACATTGCTCGCAGAACCTGACGCGCTGACCTGTAGCACTTGGCCAACCTGCAACTTACGTGGGTCGGTAATGCCATTCAATGCGAGCAGCTCGCCGGAAGTCATGCCATATTTGCGAGCAATTGTAGCCGGATACTCACCAGCTTTCACTGTATGCGTGCGAGCGCCCGAGCTGACGTTGTTAGTGGTGGGCACATAGGTGACCGGCGCACTAGAGCGGCTAGATGCCGAAGAAGAAGAAGAGGAGGAGGAAGGCGCTGAGCCACTGCCGGCAACCGGTAGGATCAGCGTATCTCCGACACGAATGAGGTCTGAGCTCATATTGTTGGCCGCCTTGATCGCACGCACCGAAGTGTTGTGGCGACTTGCAATCTTAGAGAGGGAATCGCCGCGCTGGACAGTGTAGCTGGTGCTCGCCTGATTGAACGAAGAGGGCTGGTAAGTATCGGCACTCACAGTATTGACCGTGGCCGTGCCACCTTCGACTGGAATCTGGATTTGCTGCCCGATCTTCAACACCGAATTTTTATTCAAGCCATTGGCTGCATACAGTTCGTTGAGCGACACCTTGTAGCGCTTTGCAATAGTCCACAAATTGTCGCCCTTTTTCACGGTGTAGGTTTCAAAGGAGTCACCGGCAATTTGCACGGTTTGTCCGCCCGCAGATCCCGAAGAGAGCGGCGCGATCGGAGCAATATCGTCGAACTCACCAAATTCGCCGCCAGTGTTATCAGCCGCATAGCGGCCATCATCAAAACCAGCGTTAAAGGCGGCATCCAAACCTCCAGAACTACCATCCACGCGTTTCGCTTCGATAAAGCCTTCTGATAGACGGGAAGCTCCTTCGACAGAACTTTTAATAGTGCGTCCAGAGCTATAGGCCATGGTGCGCTCGCCCCCCGTGTTGCCCGAACTGCCCGTGTTGCCCATGCTGCTAGTGGAGCTGCCGGAACGCGTTGCAGTATAAGTCCCGGTATTGGCTAAAGTGCGCGTCGACGCTGCAGTTTGGGTTGAGGTTTGGGTGTAGGTTTGCGTAGGCGGTTGCTGACTACGGCAACCGGGCTGAACCAATAATACTGTGATCACACCGAAATGAAGACCGAGAACACAACCGAAAACTTTAGATACTTTCATGATAAAATGGAGATATTGCCTGCAATCCAGCACACTAGCTGGCATTACTAGTATTCTTCAAACTTAAAACCAAATCTGTGAAGCTTTTTCCACGCTCCGCATAAGAGCCAAATTGGTCGAAACTAGAGAAGCCAGGGCTCAACAAAACATTCGCATCTGTCATGCTTTTGGCCAGTTCGGCAGCGGCGTAAACGGCATCTGCAAAGCAGGAAAATACCTGCACCGAATCCAACAAGCCCTCTAATGCGGCCGCCAGGCGCGGCGCAACCTCTCCGTATAAGACCGCGGCATTGACATAATCCGAAACCTCACGTGCAAAAGCTTCGATATCGCCCCCCTTGGCACGCCCACCACCGATCCAGACCACGGGTGGCCCCACCGATTCAAGCGCCGCGAGAGTGGCGTGAAAATTGGTCGCCTTGGAATCATCCCAATAGCAGACACCCTCCGAATCCGCAACTCGCGCAAGCCGATGCGGCTCCAGCTCAAATGTATTGGCCGCCTCGATCAGATGCGCGGAGGAGAGCCCCAGCAGCCACCACAATTCAGCAGCCAGCGTAAAATTCTCCGAATTGGGATAGCGGTGGAAGGAGCAACTACGGTCGATTTCAAAGAGCAAAGCACTGTCTTCTTGCGCAACAAAATACGCATTAAACTCTTGGTGCATGGCTTCCATCCAATCGGCCACCTGCGCCCCCAGCACACAGACTCCGCTAGGCTTGAGACAGGCAAAGAGACGTGCCTTGGCGTTAAAATAGTCTATCATAGAGCCGTAACGGTCCAAGTGATCTTCGGCAAAATTTGTCCACAGCAACGCATCCAAGCTCAAACCGTCTGCAAGCTCTGCTTGGAAGGAGCTCACCTCCAGCACGACATAGGCCTCCGGATGATTCGCTGCTGTCAAAACAGCATCGGCAAAGGGAAAACCAATATTGCCCGCACACACACTGCGATGCCCGGCCTGCTTGAGTGCCGCATCGATCAGGCCCGTCAAAGTGGTCTTTCCATTAGTGCCAGTGACCGCGATCACCTTGCCCTGCCAATAGCGAGCTGCAAAAGCGAGCTCACTCATACAAGGACGCCCCGAGGCCTCCGCCAAGACGCGCCAAGGGTGCTCTTGCGCAAAGCCTGGGCTGAAGATGAATGCATCAAAATCCGCCAAGTCATGCGCCTCAAAAACCGCTCGGTCCCCCTGCCCGGCCTCATCAATGAGTACGACCTCGAGATCATGGTGTCTTGCGAGGCGCCGCGCCGCTTGAGCACTCTGCCCCGCACCAAATATAGCATAGCGCTCTAGCATCCAGCGTACTCAAACGGCTCACATACTCGTTGGCAACGGCACGTTTTGTCAAAAAAACGTAAGATCAAGACTGCGCGGCTGGCTGCGCCAAACGTAAGGCTGGCTCGATACTAAAATCCCCCTGCGCAAGCCCGGACTGATCGGCAAATGCGGCAAATGCAATCATGGCGGCGTTGTCCCCGGTATGCTGCGGCTGCGCGATGTGGCACGATAGTCGAAAACGCTTCGCCAGGCGCACCATCGCGGCACGCAGCGCTCGATTATTGGATACGCCCCCAGACAGGCCGAGACTACGATACTCAGCAGCCTGAATCAAATGCTTCGTTTTGCCGACCAGTTGGTCGATCACCGCGCCCTGGTAGCCGGCGCAGATATCGGGCATCGCAGCCTCCAGCTCGGAATCGCTCATTTTCTCGAGTCGATAGCGCAGACTGGTCTTCAAACCCGAAAAACTAAAGCGGCGCTCATTGCGCGGTGCAATTGCTTTGGGAAAGTCGTAAACGCTGGCATCGCCCCCTGCCGCCAATCGCTCGACTTGCGGTCCGCCCGGATAGGGCAACCCCAGCAGCTTAGCGCCCTTATCCAGGGCTTCGCCCGCGGCGTCGTCGACCGTCTCCGCGAGCACAGTCAGCTGTTGATCCATATCGATTTGAAAGAGTATGGTATTGCCCCCCGAAACAATCAGCCCCAAGTGCGGCAACAGCCCCTCGAAGGCCTGGGCAAAATCCTGCGGCGAC
>MDTD01191864.1_pt1 | contig 12297 bp, 15 predicted proteins | sample 811221 | NCBI WGS metagenome assembly MDTD01 (sample SAMN05326646, study PRJNA326480) | marine metagenome | isolation source: seawater | place: Pacific Ocean: South West | collected 2011 | reverse complement strand
ATAATCGATCTAAAAATTTTTACTTTCATTTTAAAACTTTTTTAATATTTTAATCTAATGCCTATTCGTGATTATATTAACTTTCTTAAATGATATATTTATACTGTTTATAAATTAAATTTAATGAAGAAAATTTCTGTTTATTAGTCTAGGATTGTTAAAAAATAGTCCATTTTTTTTCTAAAAGGTATCAAACTTTGTTTTAATTTCTAATAGGCTCTCAAATAATTAAAAAGTTGTTTTAATATAAAGATAATATTAAATTTTTGATAATGAAAATTTTGGGATTTCTCAAATATTTTTTTAGTTTTTTCTTTTCACTGATGTTTCTTACAATGCCAGTTTTTGCTGGTGCTAACGTTGCAGTAAAAGGTGAGGGTGATGAAGTACCAAGTTATGTTCGTTCTGATATAACTGGATATGATTTTCACGGTGAAGATTTACATCTTTCATCTATTGCAGGAGCCATAGCTAGAGATGCAGATTTTAGTGATGTAGATCTACATGGCACAACTTTAACTTTATCAGATCTTAAAGGGTCTAATCTTAATGGAATTAATTTAACTGATACACTTTCTGATAGGGTTAATTTTCAAAAGACCGATTTGAGAAATGCCATATTAGTCAATATGATTGCTTCTGGAAGTAGTTTCGCTGGAGCGCTAATTGATGGAGCTGACTTCACGTTTGCTATCCTTGACAGTGAAGATCAAAGAAACCTTTGCAAAATAGCAGATGGTGTTAATCCAACAACTGGTGTGTCTACTAGAGACAGCTTAGAGTGTAATTAAAATCCTTATAAAAATATTTTTTCGCCATTTATAAATTTATAAATATTTTTTTCTTCGTCCATATAAATATATTCCCCGTTAAGCTTAGATTTATTAAATCTTGCAAGTCTAGATCTATGAATATTAGATTTAATTGAAATATTTTCATCTTTTTCATATAAACCTATAGTTATATTAATACTAGGATCTTGTGAAATTTTTTCATTATTTCTTGAAAAGATTTTTTCAATTTTTGATTCTTTACTTATTAAATCATTTCTAAATTTGATAATTTTTTTATTCTTTTTAAATTTCGAAGATCTTATTTTTAAAAGTAATAAAATGACGCAAATTATGATGAGAGATATAAACATATCATTTCATTTTAATTTTAATATCAAAACCAATATTACTCTCATCAGTAAGGATTTCTTTCTTGTAAATACCATAAGAAAGTATTTCTGATAAATCTTTAAATGATTGATAAACAATAAAAGCAATTAACAAAGTTGCGAATATGTAATTATCTACTAAAGAATCTAAATTTTTATTCATTGATATTTCAAATTTAAATATCTTGGTTTATTATATTTTTCACTTTAGGATAAGGACCAAAGTTCTCAATACAATTTCTCCCTAATACTGTACCTAATTTTATTGTTTTTTCAATAGACCAATCAGATGACATCCCAAATAAAATTCCAGCTGCGAATGAATCACCACAACCATATGAATCTAAAATCGGATTGTCATTTATTATTGCATCGAAATGACCTCCAGGGTATGATATACAACCTTTTTCACCTTCGGTTTTAATTATAAATCTAGGCTTTTGTTTTAAGTCTGCAAAAGAAAAAGATTCGTCTGGATCAATTTTGCTTCCAATTAAACCGTCCAATAAAACTTCTGAGTCATTTATTATTTGAATACCTGCTCTAGGAGTTGTACATAATACTTTTGCTTCTCTAGATGTCTTGAATATATTCTCATCTCCTGCGGTTATAAAAACACCATCCATATTTCTTAAGATCTCCCAATCTAAATTATCACTGAATAAGGGTGATAATCTTTTGCCAATAATTGTTATTGATCTCTCACATTCTTTATCAATTAAACTAAAACCTTTTCTTGTTGGTTCATCTCTCCAGGATACATGCAATTTTAGGCCCATTTCTTTAAGTAATTTATAACTTTTTTGCCCATACAAGTCTTTCCCTAAAGATGTAAAAAAATGTACATCATTATTTGTTAATTCAAAAAGTGTTCTGGCAATTAATACTCCTCCGCCTGCTGGTAACTCTAAAGATTTCTTGGCATGAGAAATTATTCCTTTTTTAGGAAAATAATCAACTTTTAGGAAATTTACCCATTCAACATGACCAATTACAGCAAATTTTAATTTTCCTTTTTTTTGTTTATTATTTTTGTTTAAATAATTTTCATCTTTGAGCATTAGTTTAAAAAATACTATTATTAAGTTAAATATATAACCAGAATGAACTCATTAAATTTATCAAAAGATAATAAATACAGATTAAGTTATTTATATCTTCTCTTGTCAATATTTGGCGCAATATTGCCAATGTTATCAAATTTTCAATTTGCGATGGATTATGGAGCATCTTTTGATATCGTTAATTTTATTCAACTAGCCAATGCTAATCCTGCCGCTGAATCAATTTCAAGGGATTTGCTAATAGGAGCAAGTGCCGTTTTTATTTGGATAGTAAACGAATCCCAGAAATTAGAAATTAAGAATATGTGGATTGTTTACATTGGCACTTTTTTAATTGCATTTGCTTTCTCTGCTCCTTTCTTTTTATTTTTGAGGGAAAGAAGATTAATTGAAATAAATAATTTAAATTAATATTTTTTTGAAAACATTGAAGTTGTTATTACTAAGCATAATATCGAAATTGAAATCCAAATAATAGAGGCATTTCCATAAGTATCTAGAATTCTTCCTGATATCAAAGGGCCTAAAAAATAACCTAATGCAAAACATTGAGAGAGTAATGCAAGTGCAAATCCTTTTTTATTAATCGGGGCGATGCTATACATAATTTCCGTAGAAGTTGGCAAGAATGATGATATACCAATACTGCAAAAGATGATTCCAATTAACATCATAATAATTCCAAGATCTTTAAAATAGCTTGAGCTGTAGAGCAAAAAAGTACTAATACCAAAATTTGCCAAACTTACTTTCAAGCCAAATAATTTGCTTTTTTTAGATAACCAATTACCAATAGGCCATTGAAAAATAAATAAAAATATTAATTGTACTGAGATTATAAAACTTGTAGTGCTTTTGCTAATGGATTCTCTCCATATACCCCCTTTTACAAAATCTAATGGTAAGGTGACTTGGATTAAAGCTAGGCAAGTTGTCATTAATAAAATCGAAAAGATTATTATTTTTGTATCCTTATGCCACTTTTTATGAGATTTATTGTTCTCATTTAAATTGCTAATTTCATAATTATCTAGAGCTATTGTTATTATCTTCTTATTATTGGAAATAAGAAAGATTATTACGAACATACATAAAATGTCATTCAAATATATGAACTTAAAATAAATAAAAGAATTTAATATACTTCCAATTAATACCCCCATAAATATTCCTAATGCTTCCGAGCTTCTTACTAGAGCATAAGCTTTAGAAGTCTTAAGAGGTTTACATAGATATGGAACGGCAAGTTCAGCCGTAGGCCAATATACTCCTGCAGCTGCTCCGATAAATGATTGTCCTAATATGTATAAAAAAGTATCTTTTGAGAAAATTAATAATAAACTTGCAATTATGCTCAATATTGAGGAAACCTTAAGTGGTAAATTGATATTCTTATTTTTATTGAGATAATCCCCTGTAATAAACCTTGTTACAGTTCCAACAATTGCTGATAATGTAAAACCAAATCCTATCTCTGTTGCAGTTAATCCAATATTATTAAAGATAAGTGATGTTAAATAAATTACTCCTCCTGCGCCAAATGAAGCAAAAAATCTTATTTTAGTAATTAACTTTAATTGGATAGGAAACTGTATCCACCATGTGCTAATCGCTTTAAAACTATTTAAATTAATCACAATTGAAAACCATTTTTATAATTTGTTTTGGCTTCATTAACATCTTTTTAGGAGATTTTAATTCTAAAGCTGCTGAAAGGATAAATATTGAATTTGAAGAAATGTCTATTCCTATAGCAATAGACCAATTATCAAATTTAAGTACTTTTAGAGAAGATTCTACTGAATTAATTGAATGGTTTAAAACTAAGCAAATAAAAAATTTTCTACAGCTTTCTAGGTTTCTAGAATTTCCTATATTTAAACAAGAAGGATTTTCTAAGCAAATATTAAGAAGTTGGATGGGAAGAAAATTAATATCCCAGTTAAGTCAAACAATTATTATTCCAAAAGACAAGGATGGTGTACAGATTTTTAATACTATTGAAAATTTATTTGATAAGAAACAAGAAATATCAATACTAGATATTTTAAGGGAAATTCCTAATAAAGAAATCAAACTTAATTTAAATAATTTAATTTTAATAATTTCCTCATGGAAAAAAGAGTTAGAACAACAACAAGCTTTAGTTGAAAAGCTTAATTTGGTAAAAATATCCGATTTGAAAGATTCTCATTATTTAAAAAAAAAAGAAATTGATGCTTTCAGGATATATACAAGGGAAATAGATGTTTCTCATAGAGAGAAGCCTATTAATATAGAGATTTTTGAACCAAATATTATTGATTTAAAAAAAGATTTGATAATTTTTATGCCTGGATTAGGAGGAGATAATGGAAATTTTAAATGGATTGGCAAAGCATTGGCTAATAGAGGTTGGCCTGTAATTTTTATTGATCATCCTGGTAGCAATTCAGAAGCTTTTAATTCAGTAATTAATGAAAATGATACTCTCCCTGGAGGGGCAGATATTTTCCTTTATAGGATTAAAGATTTAGATGAGGTATTGATTTCTTTTGAAAATAATTCTTTAGGATTTCAAAATAAATCTTATATCCTAATGGGCCATTCTCTTGGTTCACTAATTTCTTTTTTATATGAAGGTAATCCTCCCATAAATGGTCTTGATAAAAGGTGTGATAATGCATTGAATGATTTAGGGTTAACAAACTTGTCTAAATTATTACAATGTCAATTATCTGAAATACCCATTCCAGAATTTAATAAATCATCAAAGTTAAGAGCAATAGTTGGTTTTAGTGCTTTTGGTGGGCTGATTTGGCCTAGCTCTAATAGTTCAGGAATTGATGTCCCAATTTTATTAATTGGAGGAACTTATGATTTAATAACACCATTAATTAGTGAGCAATTTAAGGTATTTTTAGCGAATGAAAATAATAGCTTAAGTCGATTTTTAATCATTGAAGGAGCAAGTCATTTTTCACCAATAAGGTTTGATAAGAATCAATTAAAAGGTGATGTTTTTAAAATAAATAAAAATTTTATAGGAGTTTATCCAAATGATGTACAAAATCTTTCAATTGAAATAATAATAAAATTTCTAGATACTTTAGATAGAAAAAGAGGTTTATTAATTGAGAAAAGAAATACTAATAATTTAAATTTTCATGTACTTAGTAAAAAAGAATTAATTGAAATGCAAAAAAATTAATATTCGATTCTTGGATCAAAAAAAGCTATAAGTATATCAATTACTAAATTTATTGAAACTACTATCAATGAAGTAATAATAACTATTCCTTGAACAACAGTATAATCTCTTTGGAGAATTGCTTCATGCAACCTTAGGGCAATTCCTGGCCATGAAAAAGTAACTTCAATTAGTAAGGCACCTCCAGCCAAGGATGCTATTGCAAAACCAGTGATTGTTAATATTGGTAGTAAAGCATTTGGTAATGCATAATTAATAAAAATATTTCTATCTTTAATTCCTCTAGTAATTGCAGCTTCTATGAAATCGCTTTTATAAGCTTTTTCAAGATTTAATCTAAATGATCTACTAAAAACACCACTTAAAAGAAATCCTAAAGTCAAAGATGGTAGGGCTAAATGATAAATAGCACTCTTTAATGCGAATAAATCTTGGGCAATGAGACTATCTAAAATTAAGAATCCAGTAACTTTTGGGAAATCATAGAAGATTGAAAATTGTCCCCCTATTGGAAAAATTCTTAGTAAAATGGAAAATGTTAATTGCATCATCATTGCCCCCCAAAATGGTGGTATGGCATAAGAACTAATTCCTAAGATCCTTGAAAAATAGTCATATTTATTATTTTTATTTTTTAATCCTAAATATCCTAGAGGGAAGCCAATACAAATAGCAATAAATATTGAAATTATGCCCAGTTCAATAGTAGAAGGCAAAGATTCTTTTATTATATTAATAACAGGCTCTTGAGTACTAAGCGAATCTCCAAAATCTAAATGAATTAAGTCCCTTACATAGTTAATATATTGTTGAAATAATGAATCATTTAATCCTAATTTACTTCTTAAGATTTCTCTGGCATTCTTATCTGCCCCGGAACCTAATATGGCATCGACAGGATCTCCTGGTGCAATTCTCAAAAGGATAAAAACTAATGAAGAAATTAACCATAAATTTAATGGGATTAGAGAGATCTTAATAAAAAGATAATTTATTATTTTATATAAGTTTTTAATCATTAATAATTTCTAAATTACCCATTAGAATTCTGCCTGCAGAATTAAAAATTGGTTTGGAGATATTTTTCTGGGACCATGCCTTTTGAGAAGATATCCAAATTGGTATATATGGAACTGATTCAGAAGCTATTTTCTCAATTTGATATAGTTTATTCAACCTATCTATGCCAATAAGTTTTTCGCTTTCTAAAAATAGATCCTCTATTTTCTCTGAAGCCCAAAAACTTCCACTGTATACAGATTCTCCTTCAATGCACACTGTACTCTTAAATTTATTACAACTTAACAAAGGTAAAAGATAAGCAGCTGGATCAGAATATGATCCAGTCCAATCAAGAATCACAGCAGTATAAATACCCTCTTTTAAATTCCTGTAAACAGTAGTTGATTCTATTCCATTTATTTCAATAGATAGGCACTCTCCCATTATTCTTTTGACATCCTGTTGCCAAAAAAGAGCAATTAATTTATCAGTTGTTACGTTTGATCTATAAGTTAAAGGCAACTCTAGAACTTTATCTTTGCAGTATCCGTACTTTCTAAGAATTTTTTTTGCTTCTTTAGGTTCATATTTTGGCCATTTATTAAGATTATTTTCTTTATAAAATTTCGGAATAATTGATTTTGAGGGATATCTAAGACCGTAACTTACTTTCTGGCTTATCAATTCTCTATTTAAGCTTTTTGCGATAGCTAATCTTATTTCCTGATTATTTAGTGGTTCTTTATTAGTCCTTAAACTTATAAAACTTATTTCTGTGGATTGACTAATCCCTTCATTGATTTTATTGTTTTGGCTAATTTCCTTTAGCTTGGATCTCAGAGTATCTTCAATTGAATTTGATAATAGAACATCAATTTGTCTACTAATAAGAGCCCCATATAATGTTGATGAATTTGAATATCCAACAAAATTAATACCTTTATTTCTTGGTTTCTCTCCCCAATAATTTATGTTTGGCGATAATATTTGAATATTATTAGAAAATCTCTTTAATTTATATTTTCCAGTACCTATGAATTTATCATTCATATATTTATCAAAATGATTTTTATAATAATCTGGAGATAAAGCAGTTAAATTAATTGAGGTTAGTAAATTTGCAATAGAACTTGAAGGTTGATTTAAATTAATAATGAGTATGTCAGGTTTGGGATCTTCAATAGATTTTATTTTGTTTTCAAAAATGTAATTATTTGTCCCGATTTTTAAAAATCTTTCCAAGGTGAATTTCATTGCAGAAGAGTTAAAAAGAGTCCCATCATGAAATAAGATATTTTCCCTTAATTTAATTTGTAATCTTAATTTATCTTTAGATAATACTGGAATACTTGAAGCTAATTTGGGAATCAATTTACCTTTTTCATCTACTTCATAAAGGGTATCTCCTAGGGCATTAATTAATTGCAAGGATTTTAACGTAGTTGCTCTTGCAGGATCTAAAGATTCTATTTTTCCAGAACTTCCAATTGTAATTCCTGAAAAATTTATAGACTTTTTACATGAATTTTGAAAAAGAATAAAAAAAAGGGAAATTATTGATATAACAATTTTTTTAAAATTTAACATTTATTTGATATAACCTTAATTCTTAATTTCGCATGTAATGGAAATCATTACATTTTTTATGGATAATGTGAATGTCTCATATTCTTCAAAGTTTAAAGGCCATTCTCTAACCCAACAAATATTTTTTGTTTTATTAATTCCTATAACTTGAAAAATTTTTTCTGAATTTCTTATTTTTATACAATTCCCAAGATCAATTATATTTGAAATAGTTTTGTTTATTCCATAATCCATATCTTTTCTATTGGCGATTTTCATAAACCCATATCAAATCTTTATATCCCGATTTAACAAGGTATTTAGACTTTTGCAAATTAATCTAAATACAATTTAATTGACTAGCAATAAATTTTACTTCACTTAATGAATTTAATTCCTCTTTAGAAATCTCTATGCTTCCTTTTTCTACCTCGTGAGTAATTACAACAATTTCAGCTTCATTCTCATGAGCATCTAATTGGACAATTGACTCTATTGAAACTCTATTATTTCCAAAAATATTGCCAATTTGACCAATTACACCTGGAGAATCTTTACAAATAATTCTTAAATAATTCTTTTTCCTAATTTGATTTGATTTTATGACATGACATTCTCTCCAGAAATTGAAGCTCAATAATGGATCAATAAAAAAAGATTTATCTACTCCTTTATTAGTTGATATTGCCTTTAAATTTAAAATATCAGAAACAATAGATGAAGCTGTTGGTCCGCTACCTGCTCCAGGTCCATAAAGCATAATTTCTCCGACATGATCACCCTCAACTAATATTGCGTTATTAACTCCTTCAATAGATGCTAAAGGATGATTTTTTGGAATAAGCGTTGGTCCGACCCACACATTTAAAGGAAGAGATTTCTCAGAATTGTTAATATTATTTCTCTCAGAAACTGCTAAAAGTTTGATTTCAAAACCTAATTTATTCGCATATTCAATATCTTTTAGATCAATTTTATTTATTCCTTCAGTGTAAATATTATTACGATTTATTTTCCCCCCAAAGGCAATTTCGGTAAGGATTGAAATTTTATCAGCAGCATCATGGCCTTCTACATCAGCAGTAGGATCTAATTCTGCATAACCTAGTTGTTGGGCTTCCTTCAAGCTTTCTTTATAATCAGCTCGTTCTTTCGACATTTTTGAAAGAATAAAGTTTGTAGTGCCATTAATTATTCCAATCATTTTCATTATCTGATTACTTTTTAGAGATCTTTTTAAAGGTTCAATTATTGGGATGCCTCCGCAAACAGCTGCCTCAAAAAGTATATAAACTTTATTCTTTGCAGCAGCTTTGTGGATTTCTTCTCCAAATCTTGCCATTACTGCTTTATTAGCCGTAACCACTGACTTTCCTGCGTATAAGGATCTTAGAATTATATCTTTTGCTATATCGATTCCACCCATAACTTCTACAATTACATCAATAGATGGGTCTTCAATTAAAATATTTGCATCATCAATTAGTAAATTTTTGTCGAAATTAGTTTCTCTATTCTTAGATAAATTTTTAACTACAATATTTACAATTTCAATATCCTTTAAAATAGGGTGATTATCTTTTTGGCTATTTAGTATCTTATACACTCCTTTCCCAACAGTTCCAAATCCAATAATGCCTATTCTGCATTTATTCATCATTTCAATGTTATTAATAATATCAATTTTATATTATTGACTACTTAAAATTTCATTGGCTTGAGATTTCATCTTTATTAATATATTCAAAAAACCATTAGATCTTGAGGGTGTTAAACTTTTCTTGAGTCCAGTTGCGTCTATAAAGTCATTATTGAGAGTTAAAATCTCTTCTGGAGAAAGTCCGTTTAACCCATTTATTAAAAAAGATAATAAGCCCTTAGTAATTAATGCATCAGAGTAACCTTCCCAGTAAATCTTCCCTTGACGTAATAATCCTTTGACATAAACTTCTGATACACACCCTTTGACTTTATATTTTGGGATCAAGATCTCTTCACTTGGTGATGGTAATTTTTTCCCTAACCATAAAATAAACTCATATTTTCTTTTTGGGTCATTTGTAGATTTAAGCTTTTCTACAAATTCAACTAGCTTTTCATACTTATTTTTATTTTCCATTAATTCAAGATAAATCATGTAAACATCAATTTATTATCTATATTAGAATTCTTTTTTCAGTTATGAAGCCGTTCAAAGGAATATCCCAATCTCCTTTTGTTAAAAAGGTTTCACTAACGCACTTTTCAGGTAAGACTCCAATACAAGGAATTGATCTCCAATTGATATCAGATCTAAGTTTATCAAAATATCCACCTCCGTATCCAAGTCTTGTTAGTCTTTTATCAATTGAAAGACAAGGAACAAATATATATGATATTTGCTGATGATTTAATAGAGTATTATTATCAGGAGTTGGAATTCCATTTAAATCTTTCACGAGAGGTGCATTATCCCATATATAGTATTCTATCTTTTTATTTTTTTTTGACTTTGGCAAGGCTAATTGATATCTCTTTTTTAAATCTCGTAAATCTACTTCAAATTTAAGAGGCCAAAATATTGCTAAATATTTGTTTAAAGTGATTTCTTTATTAATGGAATCCAAAAAAAAATCAACATTTCTTTTTATTCCATTATTTTCAATAATTGAGATTTCTTCTCTAATTTTCTTGAACTTAATTCTTTCTTTATTTTTTAATATATTAATCTCCATAATTTTTTTAATTGCTTATTTCATTAAATTTTGTCAATGCTATTGCTAATGCATCAGCAGAATCATCTGGTTTTGGAGCACGGCTAAGGTTTAAATTTAACATTACGGAATCAAGTATGTCTTTCTTTGTTGCTTTCCCTGATCCTGCAATATTAAGTTTTATTTGTGCAGGAGCATACTCACTTATTGGTATGTTGAATAATCCAAGTGTCATCATGATAACTCCTCTTGCTTGAACAACACTTATGGTAGTGCTTGATCTATAAAAAAAGAACTTTTCTACTGCTGCAAAATCAGGTTTCCAACTATTAATTAATTGTTTTAGATCAGAGTGAATTTCACAAAGTCTTTTTTCTTCATTATTATTTTTTTTCGTTTCTATAATTCCACAATCAAGTAGGATTTTTTCTTCTTTTTTGAAATTAATTATTCCATACCCTACCCTTGCTAAACCAGGATCAATTCCAATTATTATCAATATTAATCCTCTTTTAATGCTAACTGGAATTTTGATGAATTTTCTTTCTCATCAATATCAAAAACTTTACAAAAAGCTTTGATAACTTTTTCACCAGAATCTACTTGTTCTAAAGGGTCTTTCCTTAATCTATGCCTTAAAGAACAAGTTATTACTCTTGCAATATCATCTTCTGAGACTTCATCTCTACCCTCAAAAGCAGCTACAGCTTTTGCAGATCTATTTGTAACAATATCACCCCTTAGACCATCTACATCTAATTCCCCACAAATTGATGAAATATTGAGTCTTAAATCCTCATCAATATTTACCTGGGAAAGTCTTTGTTGGGCAGCTATTACCTTTTGTTGAAGTTCAGATTGCTTTCCTTCCATAGTATTTGAAAATTCTTCAGGATCATTATCAAATGAAGTTCTTTGATCAACCACTTTAACTCTTAAATCAGCATCTCTTACTGTCTTTACTTCAACACTCATTCCAAATCTATCAAGTAACTGAGGCCTTAATTCTCCTTCTTCTGGATTGCCAGAGCCTATTAGAACAAATCTAGCTGGATGCCTGACTGAAACACCTTCTCTCTCTACTGTGTTCCAACCAGATGCTGCAGAATCTAATAAAACATCTACTAAGTGATCATCTAATAGATTTACCTCGTCAACGTATAGTAATCCTCTATTAGCTTTTGCAAGTAATCCAGGTTCAAAAGCTTTTACTCCTTCACTTAATGCTTTCTCAATATCAATAGTCCCGCATAATCTATCTTCAGTCGCACCTAAAGGTAAGTCAACCATGGGAACTTGTTTTTGATCTAACTCTAAATTATTTCCTTCTTCAATCTTTTCAAGAACTTCTTGACTTTGTAAATCAGGATCCTCTGGAGAACTATTGTAAGGATCACCTTTTACTACCTCTATTGCAGGTAATAAATCAGCAAGTGCTCGAATGGTTGTAGATTTTCCAGTTCCTCTATCTCCCATTATCATTACTCCACCAATTCTTGGATCAATAACATTTAATAGTAATGCTAACTTCATTTCCTCTTGGCCGATTACAGCTGTAAAAGGGAAAACCCTTCTTTTTTTTGTTAAACTCACTTTTTTAATTTTACTTTTTCATACATT
>MDTD01101938.1_pt1 | contig 12297 bp, 14 predicted proteins | sample 811221 | NCBI WGS metagenome assembly MDTD01 (sample SAMN05326646, study PRJNA326480) | marine metagenome | isolation source: seawater | place: Pacific Ocean: South West | collected 2011 | reverse complement strand
GGGTTACCAATCAATTAAATGCACTTTTTACAGCTGCAAGCATTTGTTTGATCTGTGAGTCGTTCAATTGACCATCGACGCTGAAGAGAACCTTCCCTTGCTTGTCAAAAATCACAACGTCACTGTTATGATCACTTAGACCCCACTCATTCACCAAGACTTTCTTATAGTCCATCACGTAGAGGGTGTTTTGATATTCATTCTGTTTATCCTCCAGCTTGCTCTGGATCAGGAAATTAGGGAGGAGCGTTGCATCCATGTTAATCACCGCTACAGAGCGAACTTGGTCTTCGGGCAGATTCGCATTCTTTAGTGCTTCACTTGCGGCGTTGTTCAAATCACTCTCATCTGGATCTACATAAAAAAGGATCGTGATGTAACCAATGAACATATCACTTTTCCAGGGGCCACCCCCCTCAACCAACTTGCCCTGCTCTCCCTGCAGAACAATGGTCTTGGGAGTTGAGCCAACTGGTAATTCAGCATTAGACACAATTGGAGCCAACAAAAAATTCAACCCTATTAGACATTTTTTCCAGACTCTATTCTTGGATTCTATCATTTTACAATCTCGCTTATTTTGAAAATTTAAGACAGCATACTCAGTTAAATCTAAGCTAAATTGAAATTTATTACTCGATAAAAATAGTAATTTTGATTGGATCTAGTCCAGTATTTTTTGCCCTGAATTATCTCATTCAAGCAAAAAATTGATGAAAATCAAGAAGCCATGGAAAATTATCTATTACTTCAGAAAGTAACTTTAATTTTAGTTTTCGAGAATGAGAACAGCATTTGCACCCGCAACTGTTCAATTCAACTCATTGAAATTTAACAATAATATTTTTATTTTGAATCAAAACTATTTTTCTTTTACATAAATGGGCGATTTTATGTTTCGACGAATCCTCTGGATAACGATTCCAATGCTTCTGCTAACTAGTTTTTCAGAAGCCATCGAACGGCGACGTGCCCAATTCCCCAGAGACTTTGGATATCTGATCGCTCCAATCCCTTACATCTTACCAGGTGTTGGAACAGGGCTCGGAGTGATTGGCGCATTTAATAACACCTTTGATAGCACCACCGATTTTTTCTTTGTTGGGGTTGGGGGGGATGTTGAAGGAACCATTACTGGTATAACCGATATCGAGTTGTTGCCCGAAAATGTTCTACTGGATGTGACCTACGTTGGATTCAATAAGGGCTCGCAAAAGCAGTATGCGCAACGGGGAATCGAATCTGATCCGGAGGACTTCAATATCGTAGAATTACAGAATACTTCTTTGTATGGAGGTCGACTGACCTTCACCTTTTTAGAGCGTCGTTTAGAATTTTTCACCTTACAATACAACATCCGCTCAGAGCCCAGCGCTGTGATTTATCAAGGGAAAGAGGAAAATCGTCAGGAATACGCCAATCCCGAGCCCTTTACTTTTCAGAGGCTGACCTACGGAACCCAGATCGATGTTACGGACGACCGACTGGATCCTCGAATGGGTGTCCGTTTCGTAGCTACTAGGTCTGAATCCCCATCGATAGACGCAGAATCTTCAGAAAGCTACACGGTCGACAACAACTTGACCGGGTACATCCCTCTGCTAGAGAGCAGCACCTTTGCCATCAACTATTTTCGTTCCGATGCTACGGTGACCAAGGAAGGGGTGACCAACTACCAATCAATTCTCGATGATTTGAGAACTAATTATGCTTGCACAGCGGGTGATCTCTGTGATGAAAGCTTAAAGAAATTAGCAACTGATACCCAAGCAAGTAGAAAATATGGAACAGCCAGTAGCCTTGGTGGTAGCTCACGTTTGCGATCCTATGCAGGTGGGCGTTTCAGTGGAGCTCACACCGAATTTTATGGTTATGAATTTCGCTGGAATCTGACCGACGAGAATACTCCATTTGATCTGTACTTTATTAGGGATTTTAGGACAGGATTCCAACTCGCTTTCTTTTATGAGACGGGAACGGTTGCGGAGCAGCGAGAAGATCTTTGGGCCAAGTCGAGAAATTCTTCGGGGCTTGGTGCAAGACTCGTCACTGGATCGGGGTTTATCTATCGCTTCGACGTTGCAACAGGATCTGAGGGGCAGGAAACAACCTTATTCGTTGACTATCCCTGGGGTACAATCGCTCAATAAATTTGCTAAATGACCTTGATGCAATAATCATTAAGCAAACTAGAACCTAGTTGTGATCTCTGTAGACTGTGGTCCTTGAGCCTTCTTAAGAAACAATAACCCTGCGATGATCATTGGCAAACAGAGTAACTGTCCTCTCGAAATACCCAAGCCAATGAAATTGAGGTCAAAGCCAATCCCTACATCGGGCATTCTAAAAAATTCGCAGAATGACCTTGCTATTCCATAACCCACCAAGAATGTGCCAATCAAAGTGCCTGGTCTTTTGAGCGCGTCGCTTCGCCAAGCAAGATGCCCTAAGACGAGAAATAGGACGAGACCCTCCAATGCAGCTTCGTACAATTGACTCGGGTGACGTCCCTGACCAATGGTTGTAGATAACTCCGGATATGCCCGGGCATATAATTCAACTTGTGGGAAAATGACTGCCCATGGGACATCTGAAACCCTGCCCCACAATTCTCCATTGATGAAATTTGCCAAGCGTCCAAAAAACAAACCAATTGGGGCTGCGATTGCAATGGCGTCCCCAATAGAGAGCAGTGAAACCTTGTGGCGTTGAGCATAGAGAATCACAGAGACAACTACGCCAAGCATTCCCCCATGAAATGACATCCCCCCTTTCCACATTGAAAGTACACCTCCTGGATCTGTGAGCAGATGTGGGCTGTAAAATAATACATATCCAAGTCGGCCACCTAAAATGACTCCAAGAGTCATCCAAATCAGGAGGTTTTCAGTTTCTTCTACCGGAACAGGAGGTTCCCCACTAGGCCAACGCGCCTTTGCTGAAAGCATTTTATTGACATAAACCCTGCCTAACAGTAGTCCTGCAATGTAGGCTAGGGCATACCAACGCAGACCAAAGGGGCCTAACTCAAAGCCAAACATAGATAAGGGCCCAACAGTAAACAGAGTAGGATCAATTGATGGGAAGGGTAGTGCTAACATAAAGACCAGTTTGGGATGAAAGTCGGATTGGGATCAATCAAAAAGTGTAGGTGCGTATTTTTTCAGATCAAAAATTTCAGTTTTACCGTTGTGATATAGGATTTGAATTTTGGATTGATCTACCCACTCCATATCCAATTTTGCAGACTCATCTTGTGGGTAAAGCTTGAGGCTCTTGATTTCCGATGAGTCGTGGCGGATGAGATGGAGACGAAACTCAAACATTTGTTTGTTTCGCTTTTTCCTGGAATCTCGAATGTGAGCAAAGACCAGATGAGTTGCTGAAGCAGTGGGACTCCGTACTGACTTGTACTTAGAATTTATAATTTCCAGCCGGCCCTTGTAGATCCTATAAATTTTCAGAATACCGGTTTTTTTATCTAAAATATCAAAGACTCCATAGCCTTTGTTGTTCATAACTAGCTTGTCCTTCTTGTTGAGGAGGAGATGGCCGTGATACTTACCTTCTTCATCTATACCTGAAACTAGCCATGATACTGTGTCCTTGACTTCAATTAGGTTCACCCATTGAACGGATGGCCTTTGTAGTAGTAATTTCCCATTACGGTAAAGGCCGTTATTCGGCTGCTCTGCAGGAAAAATTGAGAATTCTTCGACCCTTTTGACAAATAGTAATGCGTGTGATGATTGAGCAAATGCGGGAGAACAAAGAAGAATTGATAGTAAAAACAGAAAGATTCGCGACATTTTTCTTCGGTTGCGAGTACTTGAAAATAATGATTTGATTCTTATCTTGACGCCTTGGCCAAGCCCTTCAAGGCAAAACCTTTAAACTAATGATGTTCCTTAAGAATGCCTGATATTACGAACATTTGGTCCCAAAAGGTTCGCACGTCCGTTGCATGACATGGATTTCTTAATCTAGACAATTTATGAAAGCACCTTTTCATGTGACCTGTGCGATTCCTCGTTCTGGTCGTACACTGAATAATTTTTTACATAAGTTGATTGTTCTTGGAGTCTCTTTTGAAGAAATTGATGCAATTTTGCAGATTCTGTCCCAAAGCAAATCACGGAGCAGTCTAAAAATCGAAGAAGCGATGAACTTCTTGGATGAGGTACGCACTAAAGCTCCCAATTGCTTCTCGGTGTTTGTGGATAGAAAGCGTTTCCATAGGCCATACCGTTTAGGATTTTTAGGTTACGATTGGCAGATTGGTCCTTACAGACTAAGAGTAGAGGGAGAAGAACCCCACAACGGGTCTTCACTAATCCGATTAGATGAAGTTGATTTTACTGTTGTAGGTTTGGATGAACTTCTATCGATGACTCAGTACTATCTGCGAGATCCATCCCGGGTTACCAAATGGGGGATGTATAACTACCATCTGGAAAAACCTACCGGAATCCGTGTCGCGGGTTCAGCAATGCTCTACAGTTACAGTGAGGTTTTGAAGACAGAAATTCAGGACATCGTAGGCTTTTTCCTGATCTCCAGAGTTTCTGAGAGGAAACATCCACTGAATCTGAAAACACTATCCCGATTTGGGCAACAGGTCTTTGTGAAGGGACGCTACACTGGAATTGTGATGGCAGCCTATCCAAAACTGAACATTGTTTCTGTAGAAGATGTTGAAAATGCTGTCCTGGCTGGTGAAAAAGGGTGTGTAGGTCTGGAGATCGTACAAAGTGGTTCTACAGTCAAAAGAAAGGGACTTTTTATACATGGTGGACCGCTATTTTTGTCAGAAAGTTTATATGTTGTTGATTATGATCGGTATGTGTCTAGCGAAGCTCTGCAGAATGTTGTCGATTTACTGAATCCAGTTGGTTATTTCGAGGAAGTGCGTTTAAAACAGTTCGCCAAATGGTATCGAGCTTTAGAAATCAATCTAGGGAATGCTTGGACAGGTAAGCCACAAATAACTGAATTGTTTTGTGAAAATTATGATTCAGAGCAAGGGCTTCGTCCCTACCGATTAAAGACCCGACACTGGAAACCGAGCGACACCTACCAACGCGATGAAGCACAGCAAGGGATTGAACGGGCCCACAAACAGTTATTGGGTTTTTACCAAAAAATTTGCGAGGAGTACCCCATTGTCAATGTTTAGTCGGAATAAATCTGTTTGGCTTTGTTTGCCTATTATTCTATTTATGTTTGCGTTTCCCAATCTGATCATTGCGCAGCAGACTAGGGTAGATACTGAATCATTGGCTGAACGCATTGCCAACTCTGTAAACGAATTGGTGGGCGACTACCGAACAATTGCAATTTCAAGAATCAAACACCGCAGTCGCAACAAGGTAATCAATTTGGAGCAGTTGATTGATTATACCAACGTGAAAATTGTTCGAGGAGAAAGATTCCAGGTTACAGATCGCTCAAAACTGCAATTGATTCTTAGAGAGCAAAAGATCCAACTTTCAGAATTTGTTTCTCCAAATGATTATCGTGAACTTGGGAAGCTATTAGGGGTGGAATTGTTTGTTTACGGTACTGTTTATGATGAGGCATTAATCCTAAAAGCAATAGATGTTCAAAATTCTTCAATTGCCTGGGCGGGGGTGTATCCGGTCAGTGAGATGAAAGTGCGACATCAGATGTTGACCAACTTGAGTCAATCTCTTTTGGCTTCACTTAAGCAGAGTGCAAGAAGAATTCAGATCGAAGAGATTAAGCGAGTCAGTTTTTGGGATCTTGAGGCACCCTCACCACTTTCATCAGAAGAAATCATTGATTACCTAACAGCAGCAGTTGCGAATGATAAAAGCTTGAAATTAATTGATCGTGAAAATCTACAATTGATATATAACGAACAGAAGCTCAACCAAGAGGTCTACATCGATGAAAACCAGGCACGTCGACTGGGAGAACTATATGGAGTAGATGCGTTTTTGTATGGGAATATTTCTAAGCGTGCAGACGGTGAATTTGTGGCTTCCATGAAGATGATGAATGTCTTTAGCGGGGTTATCACGTGGGCAGATTTGTTGAAATTTCGTGAAAACGACGAGGGTAGTGTCACCATTTTGAATCCATTCTCCAAAAAGATTCAGGTGCAATTGGAGCGCAACAAGGGAAATGGTATGATTGCAATCCCTGGGGGAATGTTTTTAATGGGTACGGATGATCCTCTTTATGCCAATTCCAATCGACGCCTAATGCGTGTGAGACCTTTTCAAATTGATCAAACAGAGGTGAGTAACGGCGATTACTTAGCCTTTGTTGAGGCGAACAACCATCGGCGCCCTGTAAGTTGGGAACAGGGGAGGATGCTTCCAGAAGATGTGGAACTTCCAGTTGTAGGTATTAGCTGGGAGGATGCAAGGATGTACTGCAGATTTCTAGGCAAACGATTACCAACAGAGGCAGAGTGGGAGAGAGCCGCCCGCGGAACTCAAGGACGAAAGTATCCATGGGGGCCTAGTTTTAGTCGAAATTTTAGTGTAACACGTGAAAGTGGAATCGACAGTAGCGTGAATGTGGACAGCGTTAACAGAGATCAGACTCCTGAGGGAATTCGCCATCTAGCTGGAAACGTAAGAGAGTACGTTTCGAATGCTTATCGGCCAGGTGGGCAAGCAGAAAGAATCTCAGATAGTAATAGTCTTAAGCGCGTCCTTCGAGGATCTTCCTGGGCGTTTGGCTCCTTTGAGGCCGCGGGCTTTTACAGAGGGTATACGCGGCCTAATTTAGCTTGGCCAGATGTTGGCTTTCGGTGTGCCAACGACCTTTAGGAGTTATGGATGTTCAGTTTGATTTTACTGCTGGGAAGTGCGTTCATTTTCGCGAACCCTGACCTCGGGAAGTATTCATTAACAGCTGATTACGGGTATTATGCAATCTCGGATACCATTGAAGAGTCTAAAGGGATTGAGAGCAGGGCTATAAATGGTGCTTACGGTTTTGGTCTAGGAGTTAATGGAACTTACCTAAATCGTTCTCCATGGAGGCACTCTGTTACGTACCGAGAATATGATGCGAGCAATTATATTATTAAGACGATGAATGTTGGTATTGATTACACTGCGACTGTTCCGCAAGCTCCGATACAACTCGCTGTTGGTGCTGAATTAGGTACCGGAGTGTTTTATCCGCAAAACTATGCACACCTTAAATCACGGGAAACAACGGGCGGACAGATTCATACAGAACTAAGCCATTATTTCATTGTGCAGGATCGCGTCGCATATTTCTTCCTTAAACCCAGTTTCCGTTTTTATGAATTTGCGCTATCAGGACAGCGAGGTCACCCAAATCAGGAGATCAATGGCACTGTACCCGCTTTGACTGCTGGAGTCGGTCTAGAATTTTAAATTTTTAAATTTTGCAGGACACATGGACGTGACCAGCCCCTTATCCCCGACTGGGCTCCGCATACTTTCTTCTGAAGAGATTGAAGAACTCTCTGGAGCAATACGCAGTCGTGATCCTTGGTTCGAATATTATCTAAAATTTGCCTTATTGACAGGAATGCGGCGGGGGGAAATCCTTGCTTTGACTTGGCATGATGTTGACTTATGGCTTAATAGAGAAATCATTGTTCCAGATCCACGCCTGCCTTACTATCGTGATCCAAAATGTCGACAAATTCCCATTGATGAAATCCTACTAGGTATTTTACTAGATCTTCGATCTCCTTCTCGTTGGGTCTTCCAGAAAACAGGTCGTCGAATGCTGGGTAGTACGGTCAGCCTCTTTTTCAGAGAGCTGAGTGTTCAGACAGGTATCGTCGTAACTTCAGAGCGAATTAGGATGACCTACGCTATGAATCGCTACCATCAGTTGCGCCCAAGATCACGCAGAGATTGGGAAATTTTACAGGAGAGTTTGGGTCATCGGGACATTTCCACCACCCGAAGCTATTTTCAGCGACACTTAAGCGAATCACTTTTGCCGTCGGTAAACTGATGAATCGAAGGGCTAAGTTTGATTAGTATTTTAACAAATAATTGATCGATCAAGTAGGTTTGCTTTTCGAATGGATGTATCGTAGGAATTCGTCTCTTCGCTCAACTTTCTTAAAACATCCACGATATTCTGTGGTAATTGTCGAAGAAGTCTGGTCTTCAATTCCTCTCATAATTACACAGAAATGCTTAGCATCCAGTAAGACTGCTATATCTGAGGTTCCTAAGGCTTGCTCAAGTTCTTCTGCAATTTGCCTAGTGAGCCTTTCCTGCACTTGAGGTCGCCTTGCATAATAATCAACGATGCGATTGATTTTCGATAACCCAATTACACCATTCTTGGGAATGTAGGCCACGTGCGCTTCCCCAACAATAGGCAAAAAGTGGTGCTCGCAAAAAGAACGAAAGGAGATGTTCTTTTCAAGTAAAATATTTTGATAGCGATATGTGTTATGAAAGAGTCGGATTTCAGGTTTTTTCTCTGGGTTCAAGCCACTAAAGATCTCATTGACAAGCATTTTTGCAACTCGCCGGGGTGTCCCTTGCAAGCTATCATCATTGAGATCCAATCCCAAAGTATGCATAATTTCCCGGAAGTGCTCCTCGATCCGGTGAATTTTAGTATCAGAACTCAACTCCCAGGCGTCAGCTCGCACTGGGGTTTCCAAGTTGGTGCTATGATGACAATCACCCAAGATTTCAAATTCTTCGAAAGAGCGCTCCAGTTCATCTTGAAGTCTCGACATTGATCTACCTTTGATTGGAAATGAATTCAGCAGTTCCGGAATTTTTGTCATTCTCCCATTGAGTAACTTTATAGCACCAGGCTCGACTATCAGATTTTCGCCTCACAAGTTCGTCCGCAAATTCTAGAAAATATCTAGCCATTCCTTCTGCACCACAGTTTTCCACAATTCTTAGATTACATAGCCCCTTCTCATGCATATCCTTGAATATTTCCATATAGGGATCTTGTTTATTGATCAATAAAGTGTGATCACACATGTATTCAAGATGTTCCTTCAGTTCCTTCAATTCTCCGAAATCAAAGACGAAATGATTTGCATCTAACTCTTTGCAAGCGAAATAAAATTTAAAGCTCCTCGAATAACCGTGTATGTGGCTACAGTGTCCTTGGTGGGAGTGCTGTCGGTGAGCACATGGTAAATTGAAGTATTGTTTGGAACAGGTATAGCTATGTTGACTCATATATCCTTGAAAATCTCAGAAGAGATGTTTTTGAAACAATATTTGCTTCCAAGAACATGCCAAGGCCAAAATAACCTGCAACTCCGTAAGTTTAGAGGATTTGAAAATCATTTTGTTTTTCATGAAAATATTTATAATATTTTTCTCATGCTTTTGAACAATACTCCTTAACATTCTTCTTTTTTCATGAGAGGATTTTAAGTAATTCGTTAAGCTCCATTCTGGATTTGACTATCTTATCTAAAAGTCCAAACTCTAACGCCTCTTCTGCAACCATCCAATTGTCCCGGTCGATAGCTTGCTTAATCGTTTCGTAGTCTTTGCCAGTTTGCTCACAATAGATGTCAATGATTCGATCTCTTGTTTTGAGAATCTCTCGGGCCTGGATCTGACATTCTGTAGCGCGTCCTTGATAGCCCATTAGAAGGGGTTGATGAATCATGATTTTCGCATTGGGAAAGCAAAATCTTCGTCCAGGATTTGCTGCTAAGCTAAGGATTGAACCCATACTTGCAGCAAAGCCGCCTACAATTGTGGTTACTGGACAGGAGAGAAAGCGAAGCATATCGAAGATAGCAAACCCAGAAAAAACTTCACCACCAGGGGAATTGATGAATATTGTAATAGGGGCCTCTGGGTCGTCTTGCTCCAAAAGCACCAGTTGTGTAAGGATTCGCTGAGTCAATTCTGAAGTGACTCCCTGCGAAATGACAAGAGTACGAGCTTGTAGCATCTTCACAGTTAGCCCTTGCATTTCAGGGGAATCTTCTTTTTTCTCTTCAGCAATTGCAGGTATTTGGGTGGAAGTCAGTTGGTCGAAAGTGGACATAATTCACCAGCTCAGTTGAGTTGAAATGATTTAAATCAAGGTTGATTCTAACGATAAGAAGTTCGAAATTGTAGCTGTTCTGTGGGATTAAAAAAGGCAAGGTTTTCAGCTTGGCAGAATTGGCGCAAGGAGGCGGATTCTGAAAGTTCATAGACAGCCTGAGCTGTCTTCTCAGGTTGGAAATCTTCGTTGAAGTGCTTTGAGTAATGGATTCTAAGATGATTTAAAATAAACGGACTCCCTTCTTCTCTGCAATCAGAAAGATGTGTCATCACTTGTAGGTAGGGACCCACCTCACCCTTGGCTATTTCTTCGGACAATAGTTCGCTAGACTCCTCAAGAAACAACTTCAGCCTGGCTGCTTTGGGACGATAGAAGCTATCTGAAGGCTCTGAACTCCCACATCCACTTGTGTTGCTGCTACGTCCGGCGGCAATGGTTGTCCCAATTGGTAGCATTGTTGTCGTCAGAAAGATGCCTAGAAAACTTGTTGGCAACTCCATCTTTGGGCAGTCACTAGCATAAAGCCTTCGGTCAATACCAAAGAAGGCCAAAAAAATTACTAAGGAAATAAGTTTCGTTTTCATTAAACTAGGATTTTTTATAATCGATCAATCATGTTGATGATCAATTCAGTATAAAAATTTTTCAATAATCTAACGTACTATAATTCTTGCTCTGAGATTTGTTTTTGACCAGACTGATTTCGTTCGACGGCTCCAGCCTGCTCTAACTTAAATTCAATTTGAGCTGCAAAAGTGTGAAAGTCAGAGGAACGTATTTTTTCTGCAGGAATGCCTCTGAATTCTTTTCGGAACTGCTCCAACAATGGATTTATGTTACTAGCCAGTAGATTTGGAAACCGCGCACGATTTTCCAACAGGAACTGCAATAAATGTTCACAGGATTTGGTATCGTCCTGTGGCTTACGAAAGCGTCTTTGAACATAGATAAGTAGACAAACCAGCCCCAATAAGGCTCCAAAGCCTACGAGCAATTGATCAAACATATTCTTCTCCGCTGAACGTTTTTAAACCAGCTTTACAAAATCCTCCTGCTGTTTCCACCCCCAAGATTTAAATTGATTTACCAATTGCTGCCCTTTTTCGCCACCAATAGCAAGTAACAGTCGCTTATTCTTAAATTTTTCCCATGATTTTTCATTCTCAGGGTTGGGAATCCCGCTGACTGAGTTCCCCATTATTTTTCTAGGTGTGCCGTGATGTGTTTTATTGTCAATCACTCCTTCTACAGGCACTTTGAATTTATTAAGCGCCTTCAGCAGAGAATTAGCACTACCCCCACTTCCAACAACCCATAGAGCCTTTCCCTTAAAAATGCCATTTATTTTGCCAAAATAAACCTTGGCTTCCATATTCACAGATTGACGGTATCGAGGTTCATAGTTGGAAATACAATCATTATTGAATCTTTTGTCTAGAAGGGTAGATGCAACCTTCCCTAATTTGACTCCATGGATTCGGGCTCGGTGTAGAAAATCGTAATCCTCAGCCCAAGGTGTTTCTTGGTATCCACCTAAATTTAAAAAGACCTCTCTTCGCATACAAAAAGTAGGGTGAGCTATAGCCGACTCAGCAAAGAGAGCGTTGTGAATTTCTTCGGAACTGAGCAGTCGATTGCTCCATTGCTCATGGTAAAGAACCCATTTTGGTAAAGATTCACTATTGGCATCTGTAAAATGCTGAAAACAAGATCCAACTAAACCTATTTCTGGATTTTCATTTAAAAAAGTTACCTGCTCAACAATTCGTTCGGAGTGCATCAAATCGTCTGCATCCATCCTAGCGAAGATAGACCCTCTTGCAAATTTAGCTGCTATATTCAAGCTTGGTACTATCCCTTGGTGGGAGCTTGTAATGAAATGAATTCTTTTATCTAGCCTGCTCCATTTCTCTAATATTGATGAACTGTTATCATTCGATCCATCATCAACGATACAGTATTCCCAATTTAAATATTTCTGTTTGACCGTGCTTTGAATGCATTCGTCCAAGTAGGCGGCATCATTATGGACTGGCATCAAAATCGAAACAAGTGGGTAATAATCCATGTTAATTCAAACTACAGGATTTGTCTTCAGAAATTAATCGCATTTACGGCACCAGCTATTGTTGAAACAGTTGTTAAAATATAGGCTTGTAATGTTTATTGCAGAGTTTTTAAGTAACTATTCATGGTCAACATTAGGTTCTAAAACATTCAGTTTTATTTTAGGTAAATCATAAATGATGCCTTCTTTGTGTTCCGAATAAAAAGTCTTAT
>MDTD01145116.1_pt1 | contig 12298 bp, 10 predicted proteins | sample 811221 | NCBI WGS metagenome assembly MDTD01 (sample SAMN05326646, study PRJNA326480) | marine metagenome | isolation source: seawater | place: Pacific Ocean: South West | collected 2011 | reverse complement strand
TTGATGACCGCCGTGCTCATGTCGAGTGCCACCTTACGCTGATACCAGACACGGCTCACCGTCCACCTGCCGTCCTTCAGTACCGGCTCCAAACACTTGATTCCCCGGTTCTCGCCCCCGAGCAGGATCCGGCCCTTGTGGAACACGGGCGTGGGCATGTTTTGGTTATGACTGCGGTGGGGGGCGGGATACTCCCAGAGCAACTTACCGGTCCTGCTCTCTACCCCCGCTAGGGTCTCATGGTTCCACTGCACCACCTGTCGCACCCCTCCGATCTCAACCAGCAGGGGAGAGGAATAAGACGTGCCATGTTCTCCCTGCTCCCACACTTCCCGGCCCGATTCTACGTCAAAGGCCATGAGCGCACCCGCCTCGTCATTTCCGAGGTGCACAATGAGGCGTTCCCCATCCACGATGGGTGAAGTGGACACCCCCCAGTTGGGCTGGTTTCCCTCCGCCCACTTCTTCCTGTAATCCTTGCTCCAGAGCAGGCTACCGCTCTGTGCATCCCAGGCGTGAATCGTTCCGGTGATACTCAGGGTAAAGAGACGGCCATCCGCCAGCACTGGACAGGACTTTGGTCCCTTCCCATGACGCTCCCCTCCACCACCGATCTTGAAGGGCGCGGCATAACTCTTACGCCAGAGCCGTTTTCCGCTCACCAGGTCGAGGCACCACACCACCTCTTCCGCTCCCTGCCGGGCATGCTGGTAGACCCGCTGACCCACCACCAGAGGACTACCGTATCCAGTTCCTACCTCCACACTCCAACCTTTTTGCAATTTCTCAGGCCAGAACTCCGGGACCTTGAATTGGCCGGCCCAGCCATTCCGGTGTGGCCCCAGTAATCCCGACCACCTAATCTCAGAGGCAGGAAGAGCAGAAATGAATGCGCCTGCGCAAACGACCGTCCATAATGATTTCATGGTCTTCCTCTCCTAGGCCATCTTCTCCCCGGGAGCGAGTGTCAAGTTGCCCCTCCGCCCGTCTTGCCCGCAAAAAGAACCGGAAATACTCTTTTGCCATAGGCTTGGCGCTCTTGCTGAGTCAAAATTCCCCCATGATCAGGTCCGCGTTTGGCTTCCTATTCCTCCTTAACACGGGGCGTCTTGTGATCACCTAGGCGGACCAGTTCCGGCTTGGTCGATGCCAGGGCCTCCTTCTTCCCATGAACTCCCTTCCTATCGGCGTATTCGATTCCGGCATCGGCGGGCTCACGGTGGTCAACGCAATCCAGAGGCACCTTCCCAACGAGGATATCATTTACGTTGGCGATACTGCCCGGGTGCCCTATGGCTCCCGTAGTCCGGGAACGGTTATCGAATACGCGACCCAGATCGCCTCCTATCTCGACAATGCCGGCGTAAAGGAAATTCTCGTTGCCTGCAACACGGCCTCCGCCGTAGCCCTTGAGACCGTGGCCTCACAGACGTCTCTGCCGGTGTCCGGGGTCATTGTCCCCGGAGCAGAAGCTGCCGCAAACCTTACCACTACCGGTCCTATCGGAGTCATTGCGACCCGGGCCACAATAACAAGTAACGCTTACCGGAATGCACTCAAGAAAACCGCTCCCGCGACCGAAGTGGTATCGGTAGCCACCCCCCTGCTTGTCCCTCTGATCGAGGAGGATTGCATCGATGAATCCTTCACCATGGAGATCCTGCAACATTATTTTGTGTCCTCGCGCCTCAATGAATGCAGCTCCCTGATTCTGGGTTGCACTCACTATCCTCTTCTTGTGGAACAGATTGCGAGAGTCTTCGGAAAACCAGTGGCAGACACCCCCACCGCCACCGCTCTCGCTCTCGCACAAAACCTGAGCCAGCGGAATGCCCGGAACAAGTCAGACGAGCAGGGATCTCTCTCCGTTCTTCTGACTGATGACGCCGACCGCTCCCTCGAAATCGTGTCACGTCGCCTCGGCGTACGTATCACGACAACAAAAAAAATAGAGCTTCCCGAACCTAATGTCCGGGAAAGCGGACCGTCAGACTCAAGCGGCGTATGAAGCTCCTTATTGCCACCTTCCTCGTAATATTCCCATCTTGCCTCTCCGCGAAGGCCCTCCCCAATCTGGTCCTCATCTTCATCGATGACATGGGCTATGGCGACATTGGCCCCTACGGCTCCAAGCTCAACCGCACACCAAACCTGGACCGTATGGCCAGGGAGGGCCGCAAGCTTACCAGTTTTTATGCCGCCCCCGTGTGCTCGGCCTCGCGCGCACAATTGATGACCGGCTGCTACGCACCACGCGTGGGTGTGCCCGGGGTATTTTTTCCCGCCGGAGGCAATGGACTCAACCCCGAGGAACACACGGTAGCCGACTACCTCAGGGAACTGGGATACGCCACCATGTGTGTGGGCAAGTGGCACCTCGGAGACCAACGGGAATTCTTACCCACGCGCCACGGCTTTGACGGTTACTTTGGTATTCCTTACTCCAATGACATGGGCCGCACCGCGGCGGCGAACGGCAAGCGGGTTCATCCCCTGATGCGGGACGAACAGGTGGCTGAACTCCTCGAAGATGAAGGCCAACGACGCATCACCCGCGAATACACCGGGGAGGCCGTGAAATTCATGGAGGCCAGTCACAAGGAGGACCGGAACTTTTTCCTCTACCTGCCCCACACCGCCATGCATGTGCCGCTCTATCCCCATCCGGATTTTGCGGGGAAATCCAGAAATGGCACCTACGGCGACTGGGTGGAAGAAGTCGACTGGAGCGTCGGACAGGTGCTCAAAGCCTTGGAACGGCTGGAGATCGAAAAAAATACCCTTGTCCTCTTTACCAGCGACAATGGTCCGTGGGCTTCCAAGGGCAAGGCCGGCGGGGTCTCCGGGCCCTTGCGCGGAAGCAAGGGCTGCACCCTCGAAGGCGGGGTGCGCGAACCCACCATCGTCTGGTGGCCAGGAACCATTGCTCCCGGCACTGAATCTGCAGGTATCGCCGGCACCACCGATGTGCTGCCCACCTTTGTTTCATTGGCTGGTGGCAGGATTAAAAAAGACATCCAGATCGATGGCATTGATGTCTCGGCGTGGATGCTCGGTAAAACCGAGACGTCCCCACGTGAGATCTGGCACTATTTTCAAGGGACGCGATTGCAGGCGATCCGACAAGGCCCATGGAAACTGGCACTCACTGCCCAATCCTTGGGAATGGGAATTCGCCAGCGCAACGCGGATCTGGCGCAAGGAGGTCGGCTCTATAATCTCGAAGAAGAAATTGGAGAACTAACCAATCTCGCGGAAGAGAATCCCGCCATTGTTGCGAAACTGGAGGCACTGGCAACGCAGATGACCGCAGACATGGCCGCCAATAAAAGGCCGGCAGGCACAATACAGAATCCAGTTACCCTCTATCCCACGACCAACCGCAAGCAACCCGCACGAAGAAAGAGGAAGTCACCGGTCAAGCCAGTCCAATGGGCAGAGGCCAGGCTGGGTGATACCTACGCCAGCTCATCTCTGCCTGATATGTCAGGCAAACCCTTCACCATCGAGGCCACCGTGGAAATCGAGGAAGGCAAAAAGCCCCATGGCATTATTGTTGCCCACGGAGGCTCCTCAGTGGGCTATGTTCTTTACGCAAGGGATAACAGTCTCTTTTTCAGCGTTCGCATCGGCACAAACTCCGTCCAAAAGATCGCATTTGGTTCCCCGGGCAGGAAAATGGAGATCTCGGCCTCCCTGACGGGGGAAACGCTCTCTCTCCGGATCGGCGGAAAATCGGTTGAGGTGAAATCGCGCGGCCTGCTGAAAAGACACCCTCAGGAGAGTCTCTGCATTGGGTCTGATGATGCAAATCCGGTCGACCCGGAAGCTCCCCGGACCCGTATCAATGGACTGCTCTCGACCCTGAATGTGACCGTCAGATAATTTGTTCCGCTCGTGAAAGTCCTCTTCTCTTCTCTTATCGTGCTTTTCCTACCGCTCGCCGTCTTTGGTGGAGAAAAGAGAAAGCCGGATATCGTAGTGATCCTGGCAGATGATGCCGGCTACTCAGATTTTGGCTGTTATGGTGGGGAGATCGAGACTCCAGTCCTCGACGCCCTCGCTGCCAATGGCCTGCGCTTTTCCCAGTTCTACAACACTGGACGCTGCTGCCCCTCGCGGGCCTCCTTGCTGACCGGTGTTTATCCACATCAGGCGGGCATGGGCCACATGGCCAGAGACCGGGGTCTTGCCAGCTACCGCGGAACCATCCTGCCTCATGTGCCAACTCTGGCAGAGCACCTGCAGAAGGGTGGTTACCGCACCATGATGACTGGCAAGTGGCATCTTGGCACCAAGCCTGCCCAATCCCCGATAGCCCGCGGCTTTGATCGCTTTTATGGCACCCGTAGCTTTATCGACTCCTACTTTACCGTCCTCAAGGGATGTCAGGTCTTCCTGGATGACAAGGAGGTGTTACCTGGGACGGAAACCCCAACCAATCACCTGCACCCGGAACAGGAGTGGTACACCACGGATGTGTTCACTGACTATGCACTGCACTTCATGGACGAGGCCTTTGAGGATCATCCCGATCAGCCTCTTTTCCTCTACCTTGCCTACAACGCTCCGCATTTCCCTCTGCATGCCCGGGAAGAGGACACCAGAAAGTATCGCGGCCGCTTCCGGGACGTAGGCTGGGATACGCTGCGTGAGGAACGCTACGAGCGAATGGTCAAGCTGGGACTGATCAAGCCGGAATGGGGCCTTTCGCCACTGGATGTTCCTGGATGGGGCACCTACGATACCAAGCTACGGGATGAGCTGGATTTCAAGATGGCACTCTACTCTGCCATCATTGACCGAATGGATCAGAATATCGGGCGCGTCGTGGAAAAACTGAGGTCCGCAGGAAGACTGGAAAATACCCTGATTTTATTCATGGTCGACAACGGCGTGCCCGGCACGGGCGTCCACGATTGGCGCGGCCTCTCTGCGAAGAATGGCAAGCATCCCGAAACCCGCGTGGACAATTACGCGGAATGGGCAAGGCGCGGAGGTTGGTCATCGAGTTCCGGCCGCGGGTGGGCCAACCTGAGCAACGCACCCTTCCGGATGTACAAGCGCTATACTCACGAGGGTGGAGTGGCTACCCCTCTGATCGTGCACTGGCCGGATACGGTCGGGGCCCGGGGAGAGCTCCGCCACACACCTGGCCACCTCATCGATATCGCCCCCACCTGTCTCGCAGTAGCGGGATTGCCAGCTGCAGACATGGAAGGGAGGAGCTTATTGCCCGTTTTTACCCGGGAACAGAATCAGGAGCGTACGCTTTTCTGGGAGCACGAGGGCAACCGCGCGGTGCGGCGGGGTCCTTACAAGCTGGTAGCGATCCGCGACGCTCCATGGGAACTCTACGACATGAGCAGGGACCGCAGTGAATTACACGATCTCTCAAGTTCCATGCCCGGGAAGGCCAGGGAACTACAGGATGCCTACGAAACCTGGGCTCGAAGAGTAGGAGCAGAGCCGTGGGATGAAGTAACCGCGAGGAGGAACAAGAAGGAGTGAACGTCTTTTTGTTCACGCTACCTCCTCTATCGCTCTGCCCAACGCTTCGCATGCCGTGGCAATCTCTTGCTCCGTGCTGCAGAGGGGTGGCATCATGACAATGGTATCTCTGATCGGACGAGTAAGTAGTCCATGGCCACGGGCCGCGACACAAACCCGCTCCCCCATGCGGTTACTGTCACCAAAGCGCTCTCCAGTCTCCTGTCGCAACTCAAGCCCGGCAATGAGACCGCATTGGCGAACTTCGTGAACAAGAGGGTGGGCAATTGCCTTCAATCCCTGCTCGAGTGATTTCACCCGGGAGGGAAGCGTCTCCAGCACACGTTCTTCCTCGAAAACCCTCAGACTGGCGAGAGCCGCCGCACAACCAAGCTGATTTGCGGTATAACTGTGGCCATAATGGAACGTCTGATCGCGTCCACCCAGGAAGGCGTCGAATACCGGTCCCGTTGTCAAGGTAGCCGCGAGGGGAAGATAGCCCCCGGTCAACCCCTTCGCCAGACAGAGGAAATCCGGGATGACCTCCTCCTGCTGACAGGCAAACATGGTTCCAGTTCGACCAAACCCGGTCATGACCTCGTCCAGGATCAGGTGCACTCCCTGTTCATTACACCATGATCGGATCTCCGCCAGTTGCCCACCTGGCCAGGGGCGCATCTCGTTCACGCCCTGGATAAGGGGCTCCATCACAACGGCGGCAGTCCGGTCGACCTTGCCCGGGGGCAGGGCACGCATGTCCGCCACTGAAGTCACCCTTGTGGCAGAAAAACCGAAGCTGCTGAAACGATCGAAAAAAAGTGAGACCCCACCGAGAGACGCTGCGCCCATGGTATCTCCGTGATACGCATTCTCGAAGGCGATAAATTCCTGGCGCTCTGGCTCACCGCTCTGCTGACGATACTGGATGGCCATCTTCACTGCCACCTCCACCGCAGTCGATCCATTGTCGGAAAAGAAGACCCGTCCGAGGCTATCCGAAGGGAAAAATTCAGTCAGCCGCTTTGCCAGCTCCGCAGCTCTGGGATTGCCGAACCCGAGGAACGAGGTATGAGACACTTCGTCAAGCTGCTCCCTCAACGCCTTATCCAACCTCGGATGGCAATGCCCATGAATATTGGTCCATATGCTCGAGTTGCCGTCAAAGTAACGCCTCCCCTCAGCGTCAATAAGCCAGGGTCCTTCACCGCGAACGAGCATGAGTTCCTTCTCTGATTCCGCCCATTCAGAGTGCTGAGTAAACGGGTGCCAGCAGTGATTCCGATCCCACGCTGTCCAACTATCCGCCTCCCTGCTCACAACTGTTTGCCCGGGCCTCCCTCCCCGTTCATCGGGTCTTCCAGCCGCTTGTCAATTTTGTCGATCAATTCCCAGGGACAACGTCCCCGTTGATATTTTTTCCATAGAACCTCCCTTAGTTTTTCCCACTCGACTTTGCTGATTGGCTGGTGCTCTTCCCATTCCTCCTCACCTTTTAACTGCGAATGCAGCACCCAGCTCGAGGCGTGGTGGGAGGCCCGGTAGAACCGGACCCCATGATCCGTCCTTTCGCGCCATGAGTGTCGCTGCATGCCCTTCCCATACGAACATGCAGCCAAATCCCAAGAACAAACACGATTTGACTTTTGACCGGTGCGCCCTACAGATCGCCACGGAATGAGAATTATACGCAGTGACGCCTCCAAGCTCATCCTGTATCTCATTTCCTGCTTTCTCCTCGCGGCCCTGATGACCCCCTGGCTCTACAACGCCGGGACTCTCCTCGGTGAAATGACCGAGGACAAAAGTTTCAACCGAATCATTGATTATGTTGGAGAGCACGCTCGAGGCGCAGAATTACCCAAATACTTCAAACGCTGTCTTCTGCTTGCAGCCCTTCTCCTGTTGCCTCCGCTCATTTTCGCCTTAAGGCTGCGCAACAAACCGGCACCTCTCAGCGAATCCCCATGGGCAGCATATCTTCCCTCCCATGTGGTGGCTCCCTCCGGAGGGCAACCCCTTCGTAACAGCCGATGGGGCCCCCTACAGCTTCTGACCGGGTTTCTGCTCGCCGGAGGTCTTCTCTCCGGCACCGGGTGGCTTCTTGTCTCCATGGAGTGGTTTTCCCTCAAGGATCCCGTCCCGTGGGATCTAGCGTTGCAAAAAGCCGTGGGACCCGCGATCTCTGCATCCCTTTTGGAGGAAATCGTCTTCCGGGGGGTGTTTCTGGGCATTTGCCTCCGGACCTTCCGCCCCGCGACCGCAATCATTCTGGTTTCCGTTCTCTTCTCGGCACTTCATTTCCTGCAGCCTCCGAGCAATATCGCGGTCTTCATCCCGGGAGAGCCCATCCCGGAGGGTGCGGTGTATATCGATCCACGAAGTCAATTCTCTGGTTTTCAATTATTGCAGGCCATCCTGATGCGGTTTCAGGATTTTGAACTCGTGCTTTTTGAATTCATTTCCCTTACCGCGATTGGGCTGATTCTTGCCTATGCCCGCTACGCGACGGCTTCGCTCTGGCTACCGATCGGTCTCCATAGTGGATGGATATTCGCCTATGTCTCCTTCAAGAAAATCTCCATTCGTCTCCATCAGGCAGATGAAATCTCGGGCTATCTGGTCGGATCCAGTCTTAAGGAAGGCCTGATCCCGATGGCTACCCTGGCCCTTACTGCCATTCTGGTTGTTCTTTTTGTGAGAATATTTCCATCCAGAGGCATTACTCCCACCCAGAAGAGCCTCCCCACGGATGATTGAGGGAGCATCTCTACCGGAGCCTCCGGAGACTCCCCCCTCCAGCCGAACTCATTATCGATCGAATTATGCGAGAATACCATTCGCTCGGTGGCTCGACTTGCTCTACCCCCCATCCTGCGTGCTATGCCAAGAACCCATGCGGAACGGTCGTTATCTCTGTTCCGCATGCAGCGATGACCTTCTACGGATAGAAAAGCCCTACTGCATGAAATGTGGTGAGGACATAGAGGGACACGTCCCGGAAGATGTATTGTGCGCACCTTGCCGGAGGGTGAATTATTCCTTCGACTTCGCACTCTCTGTCGTCAGAGCCGAGGGCCGGGCCAACGAGATTATGCACGCCTATAAATACGGCAGGCAAATCCACCTCCACCGTGAACTAGCTCTCCTCATGGAGGAGCTCTGGAACGATCCACGCCTTACCGTGCAGCAAACTCATCCATGGGTAATCGTTCCTGTTCCCCTTCATGGTAAACGGGAAAGGTGGAGATGGTTCAATCAGTCGCATGAAATTGCACAAACACTAGCACGACGTTGCAAGCTACACTGCAAGAAAGTCCTGCGAAGAACCCGCAACACCAGCCAGCAGGCTCTGCTCGGCAGGGAGCAGCGCCTTGCAAATCTGCAGGGCGCGTTTCGCCTCAGCACCCGGGAGCGACGCGTAAAAAGTATCCGGCAGAAGCCCGTTTTACTCATCGATGACGTCTTCACAACCGGCTCCACGGCAGAAGAATGCGCCCGTGTTTTAAAGCACGACGGGGGTGCCGAAAAGGTGGTTGTCCTGACTGTCCTGCGAGGATAGGCTGGCCACCAATTAAGTAATTTCCGGTTAAGCGCCTCCCATCCTGGGCGGAGATCAAGAACCTCTTCGCGTATCCTCCAAACAATTGCGCTCCAAGCCATGGGTATCTTTGACAAGCCGAAACTCCGTCGTGGCAGCAAGAAGAAGGATACCGTTCCTGATGACCTCTGGAAGAAGTGTCCGGATTGCGGGGAGTTGATCCACACCCTCGATCTGAAGCAGAACTATCAGGTCTGCACACACTGCGGTCATCACTTCCTGATGAGCGCTTACGAACGAATCAACCTGCTGGCAGACCCAGACAGTTTCATGGAAACAGAAACCTCGCTGGAGTCCACCAATCCTCTCGAGTTCGAGAAATACGAGGACAAGGTTGCCCTCCTTAAGAGCAAGACAGGAATGAATGATGCCGTCATCACGGGTCGTGCCAGTATCGGGCGGCATCCTGTTTCTCTGGCAGTCATGGACTTCCGATTTTTTGCCGGTTCCATGGGATCCGTGGTAGGTGAGAAGATCACCAGAGCTATCGAAATGGCCACCATCGAGAAACGTGCTCTGATCATCCTTTCCTCCTCCTCCGGGGCTCGGATGCAGGAGGGCATGCTTTCCCTCTTACAGATGGCAAAGACCTGTGGAGCCATTTCTCAGCACAACAACGCTGGTCTCCCCTACATTTCAGTTCTGACGCATCCGACAACTGGGGGGGTAACGGCCTCCTTTGCTACGATTGGCGACGTCAACCTCGCCGAACCAAGGTGCATGATCGGATTTGCCGGCCCTCGTGTTGTCAAGGAGACGACACATCAAGACCTTCCCCCCGGATTCCAAACCGCTGAATTCATGCTGGCACACGGCCTTATCGACTCCATCGTGGAGCGCCGCTTCCTGCGTGAAAGATTAATACAGCTGCTGGGCTATATGATGCCCGAGCAGGAGTAGAAAAAGCCCCGTGAATTACTCTGAGGCTCTGGACTGGCTCTATTCCACCCAGTTTTTCGGGATCAAGCTCGGTCTGGAGAGCCCGCGGCGCCTTCTCCGCGAGTATCTGGCCTTCCCGCCGCGTAATACAAGGGTCATTCATGTCGCAGGCACCAACGGCAAGGGGTCCACCTGTGCCTTCATCGAATCCGTCGCTCGGGCAACTGGATCGCGTACTGGCCTTTTTACTTCACCCCATCTTGTCGAATACTCTGAGCGAATCCGCGTCTCAGGTATCGAGATCCGCAAAGACGAAGTCGCTCTTCATCTATCCGCACTACGGAAGCTCGTAGCAGGATGGGACCCTCACCCTACCTTCTTTGAGATCAGCCTTGCCCTCGCCATGAAGTATTTTTCAGAGCACCAATGCGAACTGGTCATTCTCGAGACCGGAATGGGGGGACGTCTGGATGCGACCTCGGTAGTCCCTGCCGACGTCGCCGTTCTGACTCCGATCGGAATGGATCATCAGGAATGGCTTGGAGACACCCTGACAGAGATTGCTTCCGAAAAAGCGGCCATCATCGTCCCGGGAAAACATGTCCTGTCTTCCACTCAGCTTCCGGAGGCCACCACTGTCATCAAGCAGATCGCAAACGAGCGTCGGGCGCCTCTCGCATTCGTCGAGGAACCGCTGGAGGGCTATGCCCTCGGGCTCAGTGGAAGGCACCAGCAGGACAATGCCGGCCTCGCCCTCGAGGCGCTGCATGCCGCTGGAATCACTCTTAGCTATGAAACCGTGAAGGCTGGACTGGCCTCAACAAAGTGGCCGGGACGGTTTGAAGTGCTTAGCCCATCAGCAGGAGGCAATGCGTCAACCCTCGTTCTCGATATCGCACACAATCCTGCTGCCGCCATGGTTCTCGCGGCGCACTGGCAATCGGAGTTCGGCGATATCAAGGCCGAGCTCATCCTTGGGGCAGTTGAATCCAAGGATATCGGGGGGATCCTTGCCGCGCTGGTTCCAATTTCGCAACATATTCACCTTGTCCCAGTGAACTCACCCCGGGCTCTCCCGCCCGAGGATCTCGTCTCGTTTCTTCCCGGAGAACATCCGTCTTTCACCGTGCACAAAACCCTTCAATCCGCCCTCGACAGCCCGAAAAGCCTTCCCACTCTGGTTACTGGATCCGCGTTCCTCGTCGGAGAGGTAAAATCTCTACGGGTGCAATCTTCTCACAGGACAAGTGCACAGTAACAAGGGAGACATTCCGATTCACAGCGACTGCTCGCCAGTATAGAAGTTCCTCAGAAGGCTCCATGCGTGAACCAATCCGGATTGAAACTGACGGTGGACTCTATCTTCCCGGGCTAGAGTTGTTCCTGGACCTTCGTAAACCCCGCGAAAACGGATTCATATCGCATGCCCACGCCGATCACTTTGCACGGCATGAGAATATCCTTTGCTCCGAGGCGACCGCTCGCATCCTGAAGGCGCGCTACAATGTGGCCGATGAGCGTCTTAACCCGAGGCCCTTCCACGAACCTCTCGATGTCGGCCCATACAGTCTGCAACTACTCCCAGCAGGACATGTCTACGGATCTTCCATGCTTCATATCACTCGGAAATCCGATGGGGAATCACTTCTCTACACCGGCGACTTCAAGGTGCGGGCGAGTCTCACGGCCGAGGATCCCGTGTTCCGTCGGGCAGACACCCTTATCATGGAGACGACGTTTGGATCCCCAGAATGGATCTTTCCCGGTAGAAACGAGATCACCGGAATGATCCTCAATTTTGTCAACGAATGCCTTGAGGAGGAAGTGACTCCAACTCTTCTGGCTTACTCACTGGGTAAGGCTCAGGAGGCCCATGCCATCCTCTTCAATGCCGGCATTCCAGCAGTGTCCCACCCCACGGTCGCAAAAATGACTACTGCTTGCCGTGAGGCCGGGTGCCCGTTGTCTGATGCCCTCGTCTTTGAGGGTATCGTCCCTCCCAGGCATGCCTTCATCTGTCCTCCCAATGCGCTGCGCTCTGAGCAATTCCGGGCAATGCCTAACCTGCGAACCGCAATGCTCTCCGGATGGGCCCTGAAAAAGAACGCTACTTACCGCTTCGGTGTCGACGCCGCATTCCCCCTGTCAGACCACGCTGACTTTCCGGGACTTCTTGAGGCGGTAGGGCGAGTGCGTCCTAAACGCGTTGTGACCGTCCATGGCTATACCCGGGAGTTCGCTGCCGAACTGCGCAGGCGAAATCATGAGGCATGGTCTGCCGGAGGAGGAGACCAGATGGAGTTTGACCTTAACCGCTAGGACACAGCCCTG
>MDTD01136658.1_pt1 | contig 12298 bp, 11 predicted proteins | sample 811221 | NCBI WGS metagenome assembly MDTD01 (sample SAMN05326646, study PRJNA326480) | marine metagenome | isolation source: seawater | place: Pacific Ocean: South West | collected 2011 | reverse complement strand
CTTACTTCAGTACCTCACGAACACCGTCTAATCGACTCTTGGGTCACAGAAAATCTGTGTGACCAAATCATGGCCGACAGGAGTCCATTCCTATAACGTCGCGTATCCTGCAGCGGCTGAGTCTACCTAACCGCCTTCCACAACATTTCCATTTCGGCCAACACGCCTGTCGCCTCCAACCGTAATTCTAATGGCTCAATTGGGCTCTAATTTCGCTTCCAGCATCTGCCAATCATCACGAGGAATCACCCGGCAAATGCTGTCGAGATCACTGACCCAAGATACCGCGCTCAAAAACGGCGTCTGATAGACGCGGGTTGCGTGTGGCCTTGAAGGCGGGTTCCAGATAATTGAGTCACCAGGGTAATCTACCCAATCTTCATCACCCAGGCGAAATCCACAGGGACCGCTAAGATTAAAGTACACCTCAGAAGCCTGGTGGATGTGATCACGATAGAGCGTACAAGGTCGTAGAAAGAACAAATAGAGATAAAGATTTTCACTAAAGACAAAGCTGTTCGCAGGGCCGACAAGTCGACAACTGATGTTCCCCTCCAGATAGCTTTTTCCGAGATCCGATCCTGCTTCATAATACCCATCACTGCTGTTGGTATCCGCATTCCAGTTCAGGTAGGGGGCGGCTTCTGAAAATGCATCAGCAACTGTCTTGAGCGAGGCCGGAATATGGTCAACCACCGCCTTGAGATCACTTTGGAACTGCGGTGGCGTCCGTGGCGGTAGCGACAACATCTTTTTGCGGTCGAGACTCAGCGCAGACAATCCAGATATAGTCTGTTGAACCCCTTCGAACTGCTCCCTTGACTGGAGCGCATCACGAATCGCGAAGATCAATGCGATTACCTTTTCTGTCTGCATCCGACCTTTGCCGTAATCCAGAAAATCAACGAATTTCAAAACCAATGGTCGAAGATCCGAGGCCTTCCTGACCCACCATTTGCCTTCCACGCATCCCAGAGTCCCGATAGTGTAACGCTTGCTCGGAGGATATTGGCCTCCCAAGCCATTATTTTGTTGACTATTCTAATTTGGATTGCATAAATTCCTCCGTTTGACGGATCCAATTTTCCCCGCTTCACCCTACAGAACTTCCTGCTAATTCACCTAAATATTTTCAGTCTCAAAAGGCACCACAGATGACCACTTTAACGCCCTCAGACATACCTAACTTAGAGATGTTTGACTATGTGATCGTGGGTGGTGGATCAACGGGATGCGTACTAGCGAATAGGTTGAGTGAAAACCCTCGGGTATCTGTGGTCCTCATAGAATCTGGGCCCCGCGGTGGAGGGTGGAGAGTTCAGATGCCCATCGCGGCGATGGATGGTCTTTGGCAATCTGAATATCTAAATTGGTCAAGTTGGTCAGAGCCTGAACCGTTTTTGAATCATCGCCGAATATATTGCCCCCACGGCAAAGTACTAGGTGGATCATCGATGATAAATGCCATGGTCCATGCCCGCGGTAATAGCCACCAATTCAACGAATGGGCGAAACACGGGTGTCCTGGTTGGAGTTTTGACGATGTATTACCGTTCTTTAAGCTCTCAGAATCTGCCTCAGTAAGTCCGGACCAATATCGAGGTCATGACGGACTATTCAAAGTATCAAGAGGAAGGTCCAACAATCGTTTGGACCAGGCATTTTTGTTGGCAGGTATACAATGTGGATATAGCGTTACAAAGGATTTCAACGGCGAACAGCAAGATGGTTTTGGTTTTTATGACCACGCAATTGCCGAAGGTTTTCGAGTAAGTGCGTCGAGTAGTTATCTTGATCCCGCGAAACACCGATCAAACCTATCAATCCGAACAGATACCAACGTAACGCGACTACAACTGCAAGGCAAGCGCGTGACTTGTGTTGAATTTGTTGATAAAAGGGGTAAAGGTCAGATCAGTGCAAAAAGAGAAGTTATCCTAAGTGCAGGTGCAATCGGGTCACCAAGGATTCTTCAACAATCTGGTATCGGAGATGGTGAATGGCTGCAGCCAATTGGCGTTCCTGTTACTCATCACCTTCCAGGGGTCGGACAAAATCTACAGAACCATGTCGAAATAGTCTCGCAGTACAAATGCACAAGGCCGGTAAGTTGGTTCAGATCTACTCAGCCTCTTGGCAAACTTGTCAACGGTGCACGTTGGTTTCTAACTCGTAGTGGAGTTTGTGCTTCTAGTCTATTTGCTTCTGGAGCGTTTCTGAAAAGTCACTCGGAGATGTCATATCCGAATCTTCAGCTTATCTTTTTACCGTTGGCAGTAGACCCTAGTAGTGCACAGTCAAAACCGTTTCATGGGTTCCAGATTCATGTGGGTCTGCAGGGCTCCCAATCTCGAGGATCAGTTCGAATCCGATCACAGGACCCAGACATTGCGCCGGAGATTAGATTTAATCTTCTAAGTCACGCACAAGACCTAGAAGAACTGTGCAGTGGAATTAAATTAGCGCGAAACATTGTCAATCAATCCGCATTTGACCCCTATAGAGGGCCAGAGCTGCTGCCCGGCGCCTCAGTTCAAACAGATGATCAACTTTATAACTGGATTACCCATCATGCCGATAACTCGTACCACCCAACATCAACCTGCAAAATGGGGGCTGAATCTGATCGATTATCTGTTGTGAATCATAAATGTCAGGTCTTGGGTCTAAAATCACTGCGAGTTATCGATGCTTCCGTCATGCCAGAAATTGTGAATGCCAATACAAACGCAACGGTCATGATGATTGCGGAAAAAGCCGCAAGCCAAATAAAACAGGATTACCGTTAGGCACTCCTACCGCTTCTTAGAATCGGTCGATCCGGTAGGGTGTCAAATCGATCTTACTCTGTGAATCCAATATCAAACTGCTGATTAACTTAGCAGTACAAGCTGCAAGAGATAAACCGACATGTTGATGTCCGAATGCAAAACAAATATTGCTATGGTTCGGACATGGTCCAATCACGGGCAAGTAATCTGGTAAGGTTGGTCTACACCCCATCCAATCTGATATTTCCAGGCTATCATCTGGAGGAAGATCTTGAATCATGCGTCGGGTAATTCGATGAATATTTCGTCCCCGAATATAGTCGGGCGGTGCGTCCAACCCGGCTAGCTCTACTGTCCCACCAAATCTTAGTCCTTCTTTTAGCTGTACCATTCCTATGTTGGTCTCACCGTGAGTTATAGGTCGGTTCAAACCAATATCTAGTCTAGACATGGTTGTGTGGTATCCCCTTTCGGTCTCCAACGGCACCGAGATATCAAACCATTTCGCGGCCTCCGCTGACCATGCACCGGCGGCTACAACGAGCGCTTCACATTCGAACTCAGAATCATCCGCAAAGAGGGAAATATGTCCGCCCGTTTTAACCTCAGCGTGGTGGACTTCGTTTCTAACGATTGCGCCTCCAGCTTCTCTAATTTGAGTAGCAAGTGCTTGGCATAGGCCAAAAGGGCTAACCACTTGAGCACAACCATGGTAATAGACAGCCCTCGGGAATATTGGAGCCAAAGCGGGTTCTAATTCCACTAACTCATGTTGATTCAATTCGTCATAACGCGCACCCAAAGTTCGCAACAAAGCTCTATCTTTGCGGTTCGCTTCATATCCCGATGTAGTTTCAAATACAGTTAGTGAGCCATTCTCTTTTAGATGAGCTTGTACATCCGATTGGCCAAGCAACTCTACATACGCTGATACCGATTCCTTTAAGAGTATTGATAGCGCAGTTGCATGCTTAAACCGTCGGCTAGGTAAAGAATTGTGGACAAATCGAGACAACCAGGGCAGGAGCTTAGGAAGATATTGGGGTCGAATTACTAAAGATCCATCTTTCTCGAACAGCATTCTTGGGACAGACTTGAGAACTTGCAGCGAAGGAATAGGTAAAGCATTCTCAATTGAGCAAATCATTGCCAAGTTGCCGAAGGAGCACCCATTCCCTGGGTCAACCCTATCAATCAAAGTCACCCGGATTCCAGCCCGCTGGAGAAAGCGAGCAGTCGAAAGGCCTACAATCCCTGCTCCCAGAATTGTTACGTTTTTAGGAACGTTCAATTTTCATTTTGTGGCAATAAACCTTACTTTTAGTTCCTTCTTACTGCTCAATATTGCCGATCAAGATCAATAACATTCAAAAGATCTTCCCCGGATGATAGTCTCAGGTAGTTTTTTGCAACCTCCTCAGCACTTGCCTCGGCAGAAGTTACCGTTGCTATATGCGGGGTAATCTTTACTTGTGCATGGTCCCAGAAGGGATGATCCTGCGGTAGCGGCTCGATGGCCTGAACGTCGAGAGTTGCGCCACTAATTTGCCCAGAATCTATTGCTTCAAGTAAATCCTCTTCCACTAGATGGGCTCCGCGACCCGCATTGATCAGGTAGGTGCCAGTCTTCATTTTGGAAAATAAGTTTAAATTCAATATACCCCTAGTGTGCTCAGTTAACGGAAGCATGCAAATCACAATATCAACCTCAGACAGGACTGCCGACAGGCCGTCACTGCCATGGAAAGACTCTATCTGATCGATCATTTTCGGCGAATTACTCCACCCTTTAACCTGATAGCCTATCTTTTTCAGCGTTAGAGCTACCTCTTTCCCAAGCATTCCAAGTCCGAGGATTCCTATCACCCTCTCACTAGGCTGAAGTGCCGTTAGCTCCGTATATAGCCTCTGCCGCTGAAAACTTCGATACTCATCCCAGAATCGGTTGTGCACAAGAACTGCCAGTGTGACCCACTCCACCATTTGTGATGTTATGGAAGGATTGACAAGCCGGCATACTTGTATGGATTTAGCAATAGTCACTCCAGATTCAAATAAGTGATCTACTCCCGCTCCCAAGACGACTACCATCTTGAGATTTGTCAAAGCTGGAAGAACGGAGAAATCATCCCAAAGGATTAGAGCCTCGACATCAGCAGGGTCTCCTTCATCTAGAGAAACACGTATGTCGACACGAGGTAAGTATATCGAGAGCGCCTGCTTCCAGGATGTTGCCTCATCAATGTCATCCAAGATCAAAATTGCCATATTAGACTCGATGAGCGAAGAGATTCTTAACTTTGCAGGCTAAGAGTTATGCACGAACAGTCACGACAACCAAAACACGTAGATTCAACGTAGGCTATTCTTGACGTCAACTACCCACCAGAGACCTTCCGCCGACACAAATGCCAGCGAAAGGTCTCTGAAAAGATAGAACCATCTTGTTCGATAGAGAACCTACTAGCTCACCTTTGGATTCCTGCTAACCACTCGTTCTCAATTAGCGCACGATTTGCTTCCATCCATTCATTAGCGACCACACTGGGGTCTTCTTTATCGTTTGATATTCGACCCATCCACCCGCTCATAGCGCCAAGCGAAAACGAGATCTGATCAAGAAACTGTGCAATCTTGGGCGCTCGTTCTTGAAGTGTCGAAGAATATGCTACATAGACATCAGTCTTTGCCTTCTCGCATGTAATGCTACTCTTTTCGAACCAATCCGCGTCCTCGGACTGCTGTATAAAGTTGTAACAACCGTCTGGATTATATTGTGGGTCTCCTTTAAAACTCTCGTTAGCAAACCCAGTGAAAGGCGGCTCTTCCAAACGTTTTAGATCATACGCCGCGTGAATCCACTCAGGAGTATAGTGGTAGAACAGTACCGGCTTTTTTCGTTTGTAAGCGGCATCTAACAGCGCCTCCATCACCCAAGTTTCGACCGTAGAAGCAGTCCAGTGATCTGAATATCCCATGGATTTTGCTTTGACTGCATTCTCGTCGACACTCTGCCACCCCGCAGCACCTGTCCAGTATTCACCCTTTCCATCACCATCCGTATCGAACTGCTTGGCAATTTCTGGATCTGCAAGTTGCTCAATTCGTGTCAACCCCAAGGTTTCCTGAACATAGGCAGGAACGAAAAGCCCTTCCGTTCCAAGATAGGGTGCAGCGTTGACCTTCACGCTCTCCTCCGAACCCTCTTTCACATATCGATCCCATTGCGCAGGAAGGTAGATAGACCAAAAATCTGAAAAAACATCGATTGACCCATCTCCTTTTGCCATCGCCTCGAATAACGCGATTTCATCTCCACCCACAATCTCAACATCGGCGTCTAGATATTCCTCCAATACTGCCTTCATGACATAAGCACTGGCGGTTGAACCAGCCCAATTCAATTCAGCAATTTTTATTGAAGTGGCGGACTGACTTACGATCGACCAGGATGACAAGAAAAACCCAAGTAATAATAATTTTATAGTTTTCATTAGATTACCCCTCCTTTTCAATTATCTGGTTTAGGTCAAAGCAATATATCACTTGTTGGATGACACGATAAATCTGCGAGTTATCAAGTAACCCAGCATAGGAAGATATTGCAATACATAAAATCAAAGTCTTACTTTTTGCTTCGTCAGGAGTTAATTTATATTTCTCTCAGCTTTCATTGTCCGTCAGATCAATTCACTCACTTCCACTCTTCGCCCTTCTTCTGCTGATTTATACGCAGCCTCAAGTACCGCCATATTCGTTCTTCCCTCGATCGCGCTTGTAATCGGGACTTCCGTTCCTTCAATACAGGCAGCAAAGTGTTCGATTGATTTCTGGACTGTATCTGCCCAGTCACCTGGCCCAGTTTCAATCCTCTCCCACTCGCTCCCTTCGCGATTAATCAATAACGGTCCTTCCATAGCAATTGGTGGATGAGACCAAGTCCGCAAAAAATCTGCCTCACAACCTGTAATCCAGATCAATCCGTCCCTAGAAACCAATTCCACTAAGTCACAGAACGTATCCCCTGGGCCATGAAACGTTGCGTCTATTAGCCCAACACCCCCTTCTTCAAACTCAAGGATGACAAATCCTGTCTCATCACCGACTTTACGCGGGTCTTTGGTATCTAACCATGCCGTTACAGCGCTGACTGGTCCCATCAACTGTCGGGCCGTATAAAAACGATGTTGCCCTGAATCGACTAACAATCCTCCTCCGGTCAATTCGGCTTTATCACGCCAACTGCCGAACATTCGACCACATGTCAGACGTGTTCGAAATTCAACAGGTCGGGAAATCTCACCCTTACTAATCATCTCCCGAACCTTTAGATGTGGCTCATAAAACAGAATATTGTGACCGACCATAAGCAGAAGATCATTTTCTTCAGCGCACGCGATCATCTGATCACACTCTGAAATACTTAAACCCATTGGCTTTTCTACAAGAACATGCAATCCAAGGTTTAACGCTTCCGTGACGGTGGCCAAATGAAGACTATTTGGAACAGAAATAATGAGCCCATCAACTTCGTCTTGAAGGCCTACTGTCATCTCTTTAATAGACAGGAACCTTGGTACCCGTTGTTCTTCTGCGACACGATCCGCAATTTTCGGGTCAACGTCAATCACCGCTACTAGTTGGGCTTGTTCGGTCTTAGCCAGACAATCGATAAGTTGTTGGCCTTGAGCTCCAAGCCCTGAGACTGCCAATCGTATTGAGTCCAATCTAATCTCTCCGTTATTAAACTTAAGTTACATTTCTGACCGAAATCCGGGTAGCTTTTGTGCTTGCTCTAAGGAGAGCCTTGCCGCAGCAACCGGATCCTGGTCGAGGACATTATTTAAATATGCAAACGCTTCAAAGATAATTGAGACACTTCCACAGTAATTCTGATTTTTGAGTTCCGAATATAAGGAGGACCAATCCGTTACTCCCTCCCCTAACATGGGAAACATAAAGTGTCTTCCCTCATCGCCCGGTATCCCGAATACATCCTTCAAATGAACGTGCCGAATAAGATCCGCATACTCCGAGACCGCCCACGCAAGATCATTTCCGTACAGCACCAGATGACTAGGATCAAAATTTATGCCAAATGATTCAGATTGGCCGTATTGTTTGATAACCGGCAAGGTCGAGAAATAATCATACGCAAGAGATCCGACGCAAGGCTTAAAGCATAGCGTCAGACCCTCTGCCTCGGCTATCGGATAAAGCACATCTAACGATGAGAAGAGTCTTCCCCACGCCTCAGCGGTGCTTAACTCAGTTGGAATTTGAGGTGCTCGTGGATCCCAACTGTTAGGGCCTGCATAGATACTCACTAGAGAGACGCCAGATTCTGAAGCTGCTCTAATTGTTTCAATCGCCCATCGGAGTTTATCCTGACGAACCTCTTCATCACCGCTTACAAAATCTATAAATGCTGCAACCTGGGTGCCCACTAAGCCTTTGTTCCCCGCAAGGCGAACCATCTCTTTGAGCTCAGTAGTCGATCTCCGACGCGGATTAAAATGATCAAGTGTCCACTCAATTGTGTGGTAGCCGAGATGTGATAGCGTAGAAATAATCTCCTCAGGTTTCCATGATTCAAACCCTGCGGTAACCACGTAGCCCCAGGTTACTCGGGACGCTTGCATCACCCCGCTACTAACTCCAGCCACCATCTACAATAAAGCTCTGACCCGTAATCATTTGACTATCATTACTCGCTAGGAACAATGCCATTCGGCTAACATCCTCGGGATACAATTTTCGCTTTAGTGCTTGGGAATCGAAAATTTGCTGCTCTGCTTCTGGCGTCAACCACAGACCCATTTGACGATCCGTCATCACCCACCCGGGAAGAATGGCATTAGCCCTAATGTTCGCTTCCCCAAAATCTCGCGCGATCGAGCGTGTGAATCCAACTACTGCAGCTTTTGCAGTTGTGTAGCAAACGTATCCACCTTCACCCATGACCCAGGTTGTCGAACTCAAGTTAATTATCGATCCCCCACCAACTGATTGCATCCCTTCGTAAACAGCTTGGGCCGCAAAAAATTGATGTTTGAGGTTCACCGCCATACGCTGATCCCAATAAGATGGGGTCACATCCTGAAACTCATGGCGGTCATCGTTTCCAGCATTATTTACAAGCACACTTAGTGGTCCAAGCTCAATGTGAATGTTAGCTATTGAATTTTTGAGTTCTGTAATATCAGTGAGATCACACTTGAAGAACAGCGGCGGGTTTGGGTAGCGACTGGTTAGGTCATCTACTAACGCAATTGCTTGCTCCTCTGCGATATCCAGAAAAGCAACCTTCGCATTTTGTTCGACAAAGTGTTCTACTAACGATGCGCCAATTCCCGATGCGCCACCCGTAACTATTACTGATTTATCCTCTAGATCCGGATATCTAGCAAACATTTGCTCTTTCATATCAACGCTCCACAATTCCGTCAGTCAAAATTTAGTTCAATCGTTATTCCATCTGGATCGCAAAAAAAGATCTGTGTCGTACCTATGTCAGGAACAGTTACCTTCTGATAAGAAACATTATGTTCTTCCAGTCGCTCAAGGATTTCCCCTAAATTCTCAGCTTGGAAAGCAATATGATCTACCGCCGAACTAAGGCCAGAGGCCTCTTCCCGTCCAGCGTAAAGATGTACTACTGGCCGTCCTTGAGCGCCATAGAGCCACAAGCCCGGAGGACCATCGAAGGGGGGACGATAACCATCCTTTAACCCGAGTATTTGCTGATAAAAATGACTCGCCTTCTCTAAATCCTTTGTATGAACAGTAAAATGATCAAGAATCATTGATTGACGTCTCCGGAAAACTCAAGAAAGTAGGTCTAGCTTGCAAGCGACTACTATACTTGATGTAACCCATTTTCTTAACTCCCGATCAAGTACTGAGTGGCGATACGATGATGCAGACAGCAAGAAAAACAAAGTCCGACGACACATTAGTAGGAAATTTCCTGTCAACCAATGTAAGTTATTACGAAGAACGTTTCTCTACACTAGGTGCCAGCGGAAATTCCTTACAGTTAATTAATTGGGGAGCCACTTTCGGGGGATCAATTTGGTCGGGGGCTCGTGGTATCTGGTCATTATTCTGGTTAACTCTACTTGGCCACACAATGGGCATAACGATGATTGTGTACGGCATTTTGAGCAATACTTTGGATAAGAGCTCATCGAACAGCACCAGCCAGTTTGTAGCTCTTGGATTACTGGTCTTTCTACTCTCTTCAATATTTCAGGGATCATTCGCAAATTGGATACTGTGGAAACGTTTTCAACGCTGGAAAACTCATATTGGACCGGATCATGCGTTCCGAGTGAATAGGTTAATTACTGCAGTTTTTTTACAAATCTCTTTTCTTGTTGTTACGTTCTCCAGATATGGCACACCAACTGCTCCTGACTACTTAACGACCTTTCCTGCGCCCCGCCTTCTACACCGCACCTGTACAAAGGCAATTAACGATTTCTTTGATTTTTTGATTATAAATTTTGAAACTTTTTTTGATCTCATAACTGTTGGACTAAGAAACTCTTTAAACCTTCTTGATAACATTTTGCTCGGTATTCCGTGGCCAATCATGTTCCTACTGATTCTCGTCCTCGCATGGAGAGCGGCCGGGTTACGGATTACCATTTTTAGTTTGTTCGCCCTCGCTTACCTAGGTCTTTTTGGGTATTGGGAGAAATCTATGAGTACACTTTCTCTCGTGGGCGTATCTGCCCTTCTCTGCATCGTATTGGGAGCGCCAATTGGAATTTGGTGTGCGAAAAATCAACGTGTCTATCTTATTGTTAAGCCAGCACTTGACTTTATGCAGACAATGCCGAGCTTCGTATACTTGATTCCTGCAGTGGCGTTCTTTTCAATTGGAAAACCTCCCGGTGTATTCGCGACTGTTATCTTCGCTATGCCTCCAATGATTCGTTTAACTGTCTTGGGCATTCAGCAGGTGCCGAGTGATGTAAAAGAAGCTGCACTCGCATTTGGCGCTTCGCCGTGGAAATTATTATTGAAAGTGGAGTTACCTTTAGCTATTCCATCACTTATGACGGGCATCAATCAAACGATCATGATGTCTCTTTCAATGGTAATAGTCGCTTCTATGATTGGCGCTGGAGGCCTTGGCTATGATGTTCTAAAGGCGCTTAGGCATCTCAACACAGGAGAAGGGATACTAGCTGGGACCGCTATAGTATTTTGCGCAATGTTACTCGACCGAATTATTCAGGGACAAAAAGACGGATCGACGAAAAGGTGAAACTATTCCTAATGAATCTTATTACTAATCATTGCCTCCAGGAGATCCCGTTCCGTTATTGTGCCAATTTTTTCGCCAGATCTGCTAGTGACAACTACGGATTCATTGTTTCTAACAATGATCTCCATTAACTCATCGAGACTACAGTCTGCATCTACCATTTGATAATTCTCTAGGTTCGTAACTTCCTTTATATCCCGCTCTAATGGTTTCATGACATTGATTGCCGAAAGTATTTTGAGACGGGACACACCACCGACGAATGCCTCCACGTAATCGTTAACGGGACTCAAGATAATCTCATCTGGTCGACCGATCTGGACAAATTCACCATCCTTCATAATTGCAATCCGATCACCCATCCGGATCGCCTCATCCAAATCATGAGTGATGAAGAGACTAGTTTTGTTCAATTTGGAAGAGATATCCAGAAATTGATCCTGAAGCTGACGACGAATCAGGGGATCCAACGCGCTAAATGGCTCGTCCATTAATAAAATATCAGGATCCGCTGCGAGAGCCCGAGCAAGACCTACCCTTTGCTGCATTCCTCCAGATAGTTCCGAAGGATAACGGTCTCCCCAATCTTCTAATTGCACTAAGGACAGCATCTCTTCAGCAACTTCCCGGCGCTCGTCAAGTGTTTCATTTCGCATTTCGAGGCCGAACGTGATGTTGTCACGCACTGAGCGATTGGGAAAAAGAGCCATATTCTGGAACACCATGCCGATAGTCGTAGATCGTAGCGCACGCAATCCTTTCGAAGACAAATTTCCAACATCAATGCCATTGACAAAAACGCCGCCTGCACTTGGCTCAATTAGTCGATTAATGTGTCGAACAAGTGTCGACTTACCACTCCCTGAAAGACCCATGATACAAAAGGTCTCTCCATGAAATACCTGAAAACTCGTGCCGCCCACCGCAACAACAGCTTTATATCTTTCAAGAGCGGCATCTTTATCTAACTTCTGGCGAACTACTAAATCAATATCGACTTTTTTCTCGGCATAAACTTTCCATAAGTCTCGGCACTCTATAACCGGTATGCCTTTTGGCTTTTGTCTATTGTTACTGTTCGTGTTCATACGTAACAGGCATATAACAGTTATTCAAAAAAATGGCTAGCATGCCATAAGTCAACCGGCGAACTTCTGTTTTCACCACCCAACGGCATAAGTAGGACGCCTAGGATCAGCACCCGCAGTCTGGATTCCACTTTTCAGGTTGGAATAAATCATACAAACCG